>OLRY01002417.1_pt1 | contig 12916 bp, 12 predicted proteins | sample 1672541 | NCBI WGS metagenome assembly OLRY01 (sample SAMEA3136697, study PRJEB25190) | human gut metagenome | biome: human gut; feature: human-associated habitat; material: faeces | place: Austria | collected 2013
CGTAAATTTTAATTATTTAAAGAATCTTACACCGATTTCAAAAATTCCCTGATCCTTGATGCCTGTAACATTTTTGCATACATCAAATCCGATACGTTCACTGTGCCCCATTTTACCGAGTATACGCCCATCCGGAGATGTAATACCCTCGATAGCTTCCATGGAAGTATTAGGATTAAATCTGATATCCATTGACGGTTTTCCGTTCAGATCAACATATTGTGTTGCTATTTGACCGTTGTTTGCAAGCTGTACTATCAAAGATTGAGGAGCTACAAATCTTCCTTCGCCGTGTGAGATCGGGATAGCATGAATATCGCCTACATTACTGTTTGCAAGCCATGGAGATTTGTTAGACGCAATTCTGGTATTTACCATCATTGACTGGTGTCTTGCAATGGTATTGAAAGTAAGGGTAGGGGATTCGTTGGTCATATCGGTAATTTCACCGTAAGGAACAAGACCCAGCTTGATAAGAGCCTGGAATCCGTTACAGATACCCAGCATAAGACCGTCTCTGGTTTTGAGAAGTTCATGTACGGCGTCTTTAACCTTTGGATTTCTGAAAAATGCAGTAATAAATTTACCGCTTCCGTCAGGTTCGTCTCCGCCGCTGAATCCTCCGGGAATCATAATAATTTGTGACTGTTTAATGATTTTTGCAGCTTCTTCAATTGAATCTTCAATATCAGAAGCGCTGAGATTCTTGACTACCATTATCTGTGCTTCAGCTCCGGCACGTTCAAATGCTCTTGCGGTATCGTATTCACAGTTAGTACCAGGGAATACCGGAATAAATACCTTAGGAACAGCAGCTTTAATTGATGGGAATGCACGTTTAGCAGCATTGAACTCATAAGCTTCAACTGCCGAAAGAGTAGTTTTTATTCTGCAAGGGAATACAGGTTCAAGTTTGTTTTCCCATGTTTTCTGGAGTGAGTCAAGAGAAAGAGTATAGCTCTTTGTAAAGATATTATATTCTTGTTTTGTTTTACCCAGAACAATTTCATTTTCCAGTGCTTCGCCGTCAATTTCAATAATGAATGAGCCATAGTGAGGCAGGAACAGTTCTTCTTCAGAAGGTCTGTTTTCAAATGCGAAACCGATCCTGTTACCGAAACACATTTTAGCGATACCTTCGGCAACACCGCCGCCTGAAACAGTCCAGACTGATTTTGCTCTGCCGTTTTCAATCATGTCTTCAACATAAGTAAAGCAGTTCTTTACGCTTTCAAATACCGGCAGACTGTTTTCGTCGTAATCAGGCTTTATCATGATTACTGTACTATCAGTATCCTTAAATTCAGGTGAAACGATTTTTCTGCTTGAAGCAGTGGAAACAGCAAAGGAAACCAGAGTGGGAGGAACGTCTATGTTTTCAAATGTACCGGACATGGAGTCCTTGCCGCCGATAGCTCCGCATCCCATTTCCAGCTGAGCCTTGAATGCACCAAGGAGCGCTGCCATAGGCTTACCCCAACGTTCCGGATTGTTCTGAGTTCTTTCAAAATATTCCTGGAATGTCAGCCAACAGTGTTCATATTTACCGCCTGCGGCAACGACTTTGGCAATTGATTCAACAACAGCAAGCATTGCTCCGTGATATGGACTTTTTTCACTGATAAATGGGTTGTATCCCCAGCCCATAATCGAACATGTATCTGTCTGACCCTTGAGTACAGGAATTTTTGCAGCCATAGCCTGAGTTGGTGTAAGCTGATATTTTCCGCCAAAAGGCATAAGCACAGTTGAAGCGCCGATTGTAGAGTCGAACTTTTCAACCAATCCTTTCTGTGAGCACACATTAAGGTTAGCCATAAGAGCGTCCCAGCCTTCAGGATTGTCCGTATAAGTATTGAGAACTTTGATGTCAGGCTTTTTGATTTTAATATCTGTATATTTAGGTGCACCGTTGGAGTTTAAAAATTCTCTTGAAAGATCAACGATTGTAACGCCGTTCCAATTCATTTTAAGACGTGGTTCTTCCATAACGTCTGCAACGACTGTAGCTTCAAGATTTTCTTTGTGTGCTTCATCTAAGAATCTTTCAACGTCTTCCTTAGCGATTACAACAGCCATTCTTTCCTGCGATTCGCTGATTGCAATTTCTGTACCGTCCAGTCCTTCATACTTTTTCGGAACGGCATTGAGGTCGATTACAAGACCGTCGGTCAGCTCGCCTATTGCCACAGATACACCGCCTGCACCGAAATCGTTACAGCGTTTGATCATTTTTGTAACGTCAGGATTTCTGAAAAGTCTCTGTAGTTTTCTTTCTTCAGGGGGATTACCTTTTTGCACTTCAGCTCCGCAGTGTTCAAGAGATTCAAGAGTATGAGATTTTGAAGAGCCTGTAGCACCTCCGCAGCCGTCACGACCTGTTTTACCGCCTAACAGAACTACAACGTCTCCCGGAGCAGGGGCTTCACGTCTGATATTTTCAGCAGGAGCTGCACCTACAACAGCACCAATCTCAAGTCTCTTTGCAACATATCCCGGGTGATAGATTTCAGATACATGTCCTGTAGCAAGACCGATCTGGTTGCCATATGAACTATAACCGTTTGCAGCGCCCAAAGTGATTTTTCTCTGAGGAAGCTTACCGGAAATAGTATCTTCAACGGGAACAAGAGGATTTGCCGCACCTGTTACTCTCATTGCCTGATATACATAAGAACGTCCTGACAGCGGATCACGGATCGCTCCGCCCAAGCAAGTAGCTGCACCGCCGAACGGTTCGATTTCTGTAGGGTGATTATGAGTTTCATTTTTGAACATCAGAATCCAGTCTTCTTCACCGTTTTCAGTATTTACTTTTATTTTAACGGAGCATGCATTGATTTCTTCGCTTTCGTCAAGATCGTTTAGCTTACCGTCAGCCTTAAGCTTTTTAACGGCAAGAGTAGCCATGTCCATAAGTGTTACAGGTTTTTCTTCTCTTCCAAGTTCAGAACGAATTTCGAGATATTCATCATAAGTTTCCTTAATATAAGGAGTTTCAATATCCACGTTTTCAATATTTGTAGAAAAAGTTGTATGACGGCAGTGATCAGACCAGTAGGTATCGATCATTCTGATTTCCGTAATTGTAGGATCACGCTTTTCAGTATCCTTGAAATATGACTGACAGAATTTAATATCGTCAAAGTCCATTGCCAGACCGAATTCCTTTATAAATGCATTCAGTCCCTTATCGTTAAGTCTGATAAAGTTTTCAAGGACTTCGACCTTTTCAGGAATCTCATAATCTGTATCAAGTGTTTTTACAATATCCAGAGAAGCTTCACGGCTCTCAACAGGGTTGATGAGATAGGATTTAAGTCTGGTGAATTCTTCGTCTGTAAGACTGCCTTCAATAATATATATTTTTGTGTTTTTGACACGGCAGCGGTCTTTCTGTGTAAGTATCTGTATGCACTGCTCACAGCTGTCTGCACGCTGATCAAACTGTCCCGGCAGAAATTCAACTGCAAATATTCTTTCATTATTTATAAGAACAGGCAGTTCAGAATAAGTAACGTCTACGGCAGGCTCTGAAAATACAGTGTTTACGGACATTTCAAAGTCCTCACGGCTGAGTTTGTCAGCATCGTAACGGTTTAAAATCCTGACTCCTGAAATATTCAGACGAAGAGCTGTCTGAATATCGTTTAAAACAGATTTTGCTTCAACAGCATATTCAGGTTTCTTTTCAACATAAATTCGGAATACAGACATATTATGCTCCATTCTCCGCAATTAAAGTGTATTGTATATATTTAAACGGTATACTTGCGGAAAATACCGTTTCAGACTGTCGGTAGATTTAATTTAACCAATTCACCTATACAACAGTCTTTTTTACTTTCTACTATTTTAACATAAAAAATCATTCTGCGCAAACTTTTTTCGGATTTTTTTGCCGGAATTTTTATTAATGTGTAATTTGGTGTAAATCCTTGGTGAAATTCAGGAGAGCTTTCACGCTCAAAAAGTACCGGAACTGTCATTCCGACTTGCGTTTTCATAAATCTTTCCGTTAGCTGTGATCCGGCTGATTTCATTATTTTAGCTCTTTGAGCTTTGATATTTTCGGAAACCTGATTTTTCATTTCTGCGGCTTTTGTGCCCGGTCTTACAGAATATGGAAAAACATGTATTTTTGAAAATCCTATTTTTTCTGCAAATTTCAAAGATTCTTCAAAATCTTTATCGGTTTCGTCCGGAAAACCGACCATTATATCGGTGGTAAATGACGCATTGCTAAAATATTTTCTTATTCTGCATACAAGGTCGTAGTATTGTTCACAATTATAATGACGGTTCATATTTTTTAGCGTTTTGTCACAGCCGCTTTGTAGAGATAAATGAAAATGAGGACAGAATTGAGGAAGCTTTGACAGACGTTCAAGGTCGCTGTCAGTAATGACTTCCGGTTCAAGAGAGCCGAGCCTTACACGTTCTACGCCTTTTATTTTACAGCATACTTCAACTGCATCTGCTAGGCAGAGGTCGAATTCTTTTCCGTAAAAGGCAAGATTGATTCCCACAAGAACAATTTCTTTATGACCGTTTGCAGCTAGTTCTTTTCTTCTTTTAAGGTTTCAATAGGTTTAGAACGGCATCTTCCTCTTGCATATGGAATAATGCAGTAGCTGCAGAATTGATTGCAGCCGTCCTGTATTTTAACAAATGCTCTTGTTTTATTTTTAAATTCGCTGCATTTGATATTTTCAAAATCATCGCATTTACCGTAATTTGCAATTTGAACAATCTGCTCTCTTTTTTCAATGTGCCGTTTTACAAGCTCCGGAATTTTATTTCTGTTTTTTGTACCGGTTACTATATCTGCTTCCGGAAGCTTATCAGCTATTTCCGGAGAAGCCTGAGGCAGACAGCCGGTAAGAACTATAACGGCATCCGGATTCAATTTTCTTATACGTTTTAAAGTATGAATTGTTTTGCTGTCTCCCGAGGAGGTTACAGTACAGGAATTAAATATGATTACGTCGGCATCGGCAGGAGTATCCGAAATATCGTAATTTTCCGATATAAAGATTTCTTTAATGCTTTCGGTTTCATATTGATTTACTTTACAGCCGAAGCTGATAAAATGAGCATTCATATTTTTTACCTTTCGTTAAATAATGTGTTTATGTTTAACAAATTTAAACAATGTATATTGTGCAGACATTACAAAATAATCAAGGTGAATAAAAACAGACTGAATGTCAGCTTATTCATTATACTAAATTTACGAAAATATTTCAATTGTATTGACTTTATTTTTTAAGAGTGGTATTATTTATACAGCGGAAAGAAATTATAAAAATTCCGCATGAAGTAATTGCTTGTAATTTAGGAGGTATAATTATGGTAACTTATAAGATTTCTCTGGCAGCAATCAATGATGTAAAAGATTTTGTGAACATGGTAATGAGATATGACTTTGACGTTGATTTGATTTCAGGCAGATATGCTGTAGATGCAAAGTCAATTATGGGTATTTTCAGTCTTGATCTTTCAAAGCCTATCGAACTTAAGGCTCATACAGATGAACCCGGTGATTTTGCAAAGGATATTGAAAAATATATTGTAAAATAATAGTAAAGTAATATTGTGGAATTTGCTTTTAAGCGCAGATAGTAAAAGCCGTCGGTAAAAGAACTGACGGCTTTAATTTTTTTTAAAATATTTGCATATAATTTCCATAATAATACTTTTTTGGGAGAGTTGTTATGAAAAAAATCATATCATTATGTATATCTGCGCTTTTATTTATTATTACTCCCTGTACTTGCTTTGCAGAGGAAGAAACCAAGAACTATGTACAGTGTACTCTGCTTATGGAAGCTTCCACAGGGACTGTAATAAGTGAGGAAAATGGCTATAAACGTGTTCCTCAGGGTACGCTTAACAAGCTTATGACTGTTCTTCTTACAGCTGAGGAAATTGAATGCGGTAAGATGTCGGTTGATACAAAGCTTACAGCCAGCGCTAATGCAAATCAACAGCAGGGAGCGGTAGTATGGCTTATGCAAGGAGAAACAATAACTGTTGACGAATTGCTTAAAGCCGTTATAATCGGAAATGCAAATGATGCGTCAATGGTGCTGGCGGAAGAGATCGGCGGAGATGAAAATGAATTTGTCGGCATGATGAATGCCAGAGCATTTGAACTGGGGATGAGAGATACTGTATTTAAAAACTGTGCTGGGTATGATGCGCAGGGGCAGTATTCTACCGCCTATGACACAGCTTTGCTTACACGTGAACTTTTAAAGCATGATTTTCTTAAAAATTATATGACTTCCTGGATGGATAGTGTACGAAACGGTCAGACAGAACTTGTAAATGAAAACAGACTGGTGAGAACATATGAAGGTATTCTGGGAGTTAAGGCGGGGCATTCTGAGGAATCAGGATATACTTTATCACTTGCGGCAGAAAGGGACGGTCAGGTATATATATCAGTTGTTATGGGATGTTCGGACAAGGATGAAAGATTTGCTGTGGGGAAATCGCTTTTAGCGGCAGGATTTTCTTCGTATAAGGTAACTACTCCGGCGTTCTCAAATGAATTTTTAAAGCCGCTTTCAGTTCATCACGGCGTTGACGATGCTGTTGAAATTGAAGCAGAGGATCTGACGGGCTTGGTCGTTCCTAAAAGCGGCGATGAGCTAAGTTCTGTTATTTTTATACCGGAATATGTTGAAGCACCTGTAAAAAAAGGTCAGAAAATTGGTACGGTAGGCTTTTACAACGGAGACGCATTGCTTTATGAAACCAATCTTATTGCTTCGGAATCAGTTGAATGTATGACCTTTTCAATAGCATTGAAAAAATATTTGTACATTATGTATAAATAAATCGCTTGATAATTGTAAGTAATAAACAATAATGAAGTTATGTCTTGAAAATAAAAAGGAAATATAGTAAAATGATAAGGGTAAGAATATATTGAGAAAAATTTTAATTATGCTTATTATTGACTGGAGGAAACTGAAATGTCTTTGAAGTTGAACGGCAAATATGTTCAGAAATTTGTTAACGAAGATGAAATGAGCGGTATCAAGGCTCAGGTGGAAACTGCGGCTAAGGTTCTGCATGACAGAACAGGTCTTGGCAATGATTTTCTTGGCTGGCTTGATCTGCCGGTAGATTACGATAAGGAAGAATTTTCCAGAATTAAGGCTGCCGCTGAAAAGATTAATAAAACAGCCGATGTTCTTATTGTAATCGGTATCGGCGGTTCTTATCTTGGAGCCAGAGCAGCTATTGAACTGCTGAAATCTCCATTCTATAATAATATGAAAAAAGATACTCCTGATATTTATTATGTCGGCAACAATATTAATCCGACATACCTTCAGGAAATTCTTTCTATTTGTGAGGGTAGGGATATTGCGGTAAATGTTATATCAAAATCCGGTACAACTACCGAACCTGCACTTGCTTTCAGAATCTTCAAAAAGCTTGTTGAAGATAAGTATGGACGTGATGAAGCAAAGGAAAGAATTTTCTGTACCACAGACAAGGCGAGGGGAACACTTAAAAATCTTGCCGATGCCGAAGGATATGAAACATTTGTTATTCCTGATGATGTAGGCGGACGTTATTCAGTGCTTACAGCAGTAGGACTTCTTCCAATTGCAGTGGCAGGCTGTGACATTGACGGACTTATGAAGGGTGCAGCACAGGCAAGAGAAGATTTTTCAGCTGATTTTGACAATAACGACTGTTATAAATATGCGGCTCTTAGAAATATTCTTTATCGTAAGGGTAAAGCAGTTGAGCTTATGGTTTCATATGATCCTGCATTCTGCATGATGTTAGAATGGTATAAGCAGCTCTTTGGTGAAAGTGAAGGTAAGGATAACAAGGGTATTTTACCGGATTCAGTTGTATTCTCAACAGATTTGCATTCAATGGGTCAGTTTATTCAGGACGGTTCCAGAATTATGTTTGAAACTGTTATTGATATTAAAAATCCTAAGCAGGATCTTTTCCTTGAAGACGATGCTGAAAATATTGACGGTTTGAATTTCCTGACAAATCAGAATATGTCAGTAGTAAACAGAAAGGCTTTTGAAGGTACTGTATTAGCTCATACAGAAGGCGGCGTTCCTAATATTATTCTGGAGCTTGACAAGATAGATGAAGAAAATCTCGGATATATGATTTATTTCTTTGAAAAGGCTTGTGCAGTATCAGGATATGTTATGGGAGTAAATCCGTTTAATCAGCCGGGCGTTGAAAGCTATAAATCCAATATGTTTGCACTTCTCGGCAAGCCGGGTTATGAAGATCAGAAAGAGGCGCTGGAGGCTAAGCTGAGATAATTAAAAAACACTTATATGAGTGTCCTTGAGGATATTCATTTAAGAATGCTGTGACCTGATTTAAGGTCCTGCAATAAAACGCATTATACAATGCAGCAATATTTATGTCATGCGTATGACGGAAGGAGTTTATAAATGATTAAGTTAATAACAGGCAAAAAGGGTACAGGTAAAACAAAAGTTCTTATCGATATGATCAATGATGCAGTTAAGTCAACAAACGGCGATCTAATCTGTATTGAAAAGGGAGCTAAGCTTACTTATGACATCAGCTATAAGGTAAGACTTGTTGATGCAGAACGTTTTAATGTTTCAGGTTACGATTCATTCTATGGTTTTGTTGCCGGAATGCTCGCAGGAAATTACGATATCAAGGAAATCTTTGTTGATTCAATTCTTAAAATCGGCGGTACTGATTTTGATGAATTCGGCATTATGCTTGATAAGCTGGACAAGCTTACAGGCGATGACACACAGGTTATTTTCACAGTTTCAGCTGATAATGAAGAACTGCCTGCAAGTGTTACAAAATTTGCCGATTAATAAAAAAAGTATTGACAATAAGCGACGTTTTGTATATAATAGAATTTGTGATGCTTGTAAGGGAGTAAATTTATGACAGCGGATTTACGTCAGGTTTTTAATATAATCGGAGAGCGTAAGGAATTTGAGTTTGAAATTCCTCTTGCCGAATTGGAACAGTCATGCGGCTATGATTTTGCAGGATCTGTAACAGTTTCCGGAAGCTTTTATAATCGTGCTGACGTTGTTCATATGGATTATTCCGTAAAGTTTACATTAAATATCGTCTGTGACAGATGCTTGAAAGAATTGAAAAGGGATTATTTCTCTGAATTTAAGCATGTAATTGTCAGTGCCTTAAATTCTGACAACGATGAATATATTGTTGCGGAAAATTATAGGGTCGATGTAAATGAGATTGCTCTTTCGGACTTGCTTCTTGAACTGCCAACCAAACTGCTTTGCAGTGATGATTGCATGGGACTTTGCCCTGTGTGCGGCTGTGACTTGAACGAATCCGAGTGTAATTGCCAAAAAAATTGAGCTTTGTTGAAGCAAAGCTGTAAGGAGGTGCCGGAATGGCTGTACCAAAGAGAAAAACTTCCAAGGCTAGACGTGATAAAAGACGTTCTGCTGTTTGGAAGCTGGATGCACCTGCGTTCAGCAGATGCGATAACTGCGGTGAATTAAAGGCTCCGCATAAGGTTTGTAAGAATTGTGGATTCTACAAGGGCGTTGAGGTTATCAAAATGGATGCCGAATAATGCTTGAGAGGAGGAGAGGAGGAGCAATCTTCCTCTCCTTTCCGTTTATATAAGATTTTTTATGTTAAAACTAAATAAAGAAAGGGGATGTTTAAATGTCATTGCCTGTAGTTGCAGTGGTTGGACGTCCAAATGTCGGAAAATCAACACTGTTTAATAAATTGGTAGGTCAGCGGATTTCTATAGTTGAGGATACTCCCGGCGTTACTAGAGATAGAATTTATTCAAAATGCGAGTGGCGTGCAAGAGAATTTATGGTAGTCGATACCGGAGGTATTGAACCGGCGTCCGACGATATTATCCTGTCCCAGATGAGACGTCAGGCAGAGCTTGCTATTGAAAGAGCTGATGTTATTGTTCTGGTAACGGATGTCAGGTGCGGAGTGACTTCAACTGATCATGAGGTTGCTTTAATGCTTCAAAAAAGCGGGAAACCTGTGGTGCTTGCAGTAAACAAATGTGATACTATCGGTGAAACTCCTGTTGAAATATATGAGTTTTATAATCTTGGTCTTGGAGATCCTTTTCCGATCTCTTCTCAGCATGGTCACGGAACAGGAGATCTTCTTGATGAAATATTTAAATATTTTCCTGATGATAAAACAGAGGATTACGAAGAGGATTATATTAAGGTTGCTATTATAGGAAAACCGAATGTGGGTAAGTCTTCTTTGATAAATAAAATAGCAGGTGAAGAACGGGTAATCGTTTCAAATATTGCCGGTACTACCCGTGACGCAACGGATACTGTCATTGAAAATGATGAAGGTAAATTTGTATTTATTGATACGGCAGGAATCAGAAAAAAATCAAAGGTAAATGAAAGAATAGAACATTACAGTGTGCTACGTGCATATATGGCTGTTGACAGAGCTGACGTATGCGTTATCGTCATTGATGCTGAAGTGGGATTTACTGAACAGGATTCAAAAATTGCCGGTTATGCTCATGAACAGGGAAAAGCGTCAATAATTGCTGTAAATAAATGGGATGCAATTGAAAAAGGCGATAATACAATGAAGGAATTTCAGACGAAATTGGAAAGTGACTTTAGCTTTATGTCATATGTTCCTTTTGTTTTTCTTTCTGCTAAAACCGGACAGAGAGTGAACAAGCTGTTTGAAATGATAAAGTATGTAAATGAACAGAATTGTATGAGAATTTCAACAGGTATGCTTAACGATGTTCTTGCATATGCTACTACAAGAGTACAGCCGCCTTCGGATAAAGGCAGAAGACTGAAAATTTATTATATGACGCAGGCGTCTACTAAACCGCCTACATTTGTAACTTTTGTAAATCGTTCTGATTTATTCCACTTTTCATATCAGCGTTATCTTGAAAATCAGATAAGAGGCACATTCGGACTTTCCGGTACGCCTGTAAGATTTGTAGTAAGGGAACGAGGAGACAAATAATGGTTTTACAGATTCTTATGGCAGTTGTATTTTCAGCAGTAGTTTCATATCTTTTGGGCAGCTGTAATTCTTCGATTATAGTAGTAAAGCTTTTGAAGGGTGAGGATATCAGAAAGTTCGGCAGCTTTAATGCCGGACTTACCAATACACTAAGATGCTTTGGCAAGCTTCCGGCAGCGTTTACTCTTATAGGAGATCTGCTTAAAGGTATTATAGCTGTTATTATCTGTAAGCTTATATGCGGCTTGTTAGGAGTGGGACTTGGACCTGATAATGACGTGCATTTTATCGGTTATATTGCCGGTTTTTTTGCGGTTATCGGTCATATTTTTCCGCTTTATTATGGATTTAAGGGCGGTAAAGGCGTACTTGTAGGAGTTTCAGTATTTTTAGTAATCGATCCGATTGTATTCGGAATATTAATTTTGATTTTTGCAGTTATTCTGGCATTTAGTAAATATGTTTCTTTATCGTCAATTATTGCTACGATTTGCTGTCCGTTTATTACTTTTTTAATGCAATATTTTGCTGAGGGTACTTCTTTAAAATTGTCTGTTGTTTATGCAGTATTAACGCTGCCTATATGTATACTGGTAATATTTATGCACAGAACCAATATTACCAGACTGAAAAATGGAACTGAAAATAGATTTTCATTTCATAAAAAGGAGGAATAAATATGGCAAAGATAACAATACTGGGTTCCGGAGGATTCGGAATGTCTCTTGCTGTTATGCTGAACCGTATCGGTCATAAGGTTACAGTTTGGTCGGCATTTCAGAAAGAACTTGATAATATAAAAGCCGACGGAGAACATAAGTCAAAGCTGCCGGGAGTAAAGATTCCTGAATCAATTGAGCTTAATGCAGATATTTCATGCGTAACAGGCAGCGACATTGTTCTTCTTGGAATACCGTCTCCTTATGTGAGAGACGTGGTCAGAAAAGCATCACCTTTTATAACTGAAGAAATGGTAGTTGTCAATACCAGCAAAGGACTGGAAAACGGTACTCATAAGCTTATCAGCGATGTTATCCGAGAAGAAGTAAAGGAATCGCCTATTGTAATTCTTTCCGGACCGTCTCATGCCGAGGAGGTTGCTCTTGGTATTCCAACAACCGTGGTGGCAGCTTCGGAAGATTTGGAAGCGGCGGCTTATATTCAGGATACGATGAGCAGTAATGTTTTCAGAATTTATATAAATAGTGATGTGGTAGGTTGTGAAATAGGCGGAGCTCTAAAAAATATAATTGCGGTCTGCGCCGGAATATGCGACGGTTTAAATTACGGCGACAATACCAAAGCTGCTCTCATGACAAGAGGTATCACTGAAATCGGAAGACTTGGCGTAGCCCTTGGAGCGTCTGCCTCAACCTTTGCAGGACTTACCGGAATAGGCGACCTTATTGTTACATGTACCAGTATGCACAGCAGAAACAGACGTGCGGGGATTCTTATCGGTCAGGGAGTAAGCCCCGAAGAGGCGGTAAAGCTTGTAGGTACGGTTGAAGGCTATAACTGCTGTAAAGTGGCTCTTGAGCTTGCAAATAAAGTAGGAGTTTCCATGCCGATTACCGAGCAGCTCAATAACGTACTTTTTAATAAAGGCAATGTTAAAGAGGCTTTGGGAAAACTTATGTCAAGACCTAAAAAATGTGAAACAGAGGAAATTATTTAATTTAATCCCTTTCAGAAAGTAATTTTCTGGAAGGGACTTTTTTGAGTTGAAAAATAAATAAAAAAATGTTAAAATTAAAATATACTTTTTTGAAAGGCAGTAAATTATGGACATTAATAAAAAATTAGCGGAAGAATTTAAATTAAGACAGGAACAGGTTGACAATACTGTAGCGCTTATTGATGACGGCAAAACAATACCGTTTATAGCACG
>OLRY01002429.1_pt1 | contig 12835 bp, 10 predicted proteins | sample 1672541 | NCBI WGS metagenome assembly OLRY01 (sample SAMEA3136697, study PRJEB25190) | human gut metagenome | biome: human gut; feature: human-associated habitat; material: faeces | place: Austria | collected 2013
TAAGCGAGATGGTGTACAAAGTATACAAATCGAGTAGGAGTCAGCCTGCTCGATTGTGGAGAGAGACGGTCTGCGAGGGGGAGGTTGTGTGGCGGATTTAGAAAAAGAATAGGTGTGAAGTCCATTGTGCAGGGCATTCCGATGAGCCTCTGAGAACGAAAATTGTGTCAGCAAAGGCTTCCACAATTTTTGAGTCTCATCTCCATTGTACAATAAGTGCCTTCACACCTATTCTTTTTCTAAATCCGCTCTCAAGACTTTGGGCGCAGACCTGGCGGCTGCTAAACATAAAAATTCAGGAAACTATAGAGAGATAGTTTCCTGGTATATGGGAGAGGGTATTTATATTGAGGGTGGGTTAGGTTAGTTGACGCGTAAAGATTCAATAAATGGTGTCAGGAGGAATTCGCCGTATTGAAGCAGGGAGAAGCTTCTCTGGGTGAGACACCAGGAGTAGGTGAGACCGATCTGGGCAGAGGTGATCATCTGGGAGAGCTCGACGTAGGAGTAGTCTGACTTTAGTTCTCCACATTTGATCCCGTCGAAAAGGATCTTGCGCAGGATCTTATAATAATTACGATCCGGGTTTAAAATATGTCTGGTTCCGGTAGTAGCTACCTGAAGACCGTAGAGGGACGCAAAGAGATCCATATATGGTGAGTGCTCCAGGTTATTCAGCACAAAATGGTTGAAGGCGAGCAGCAGATCGGCGGCTGGAAGCGTCCGGTCGCAGGTCTGAAGCCAGCTATCATAGTCACTGTCGTAGGAATAGGCGAGGCTGAAGAGAAGTTCATCTTTTCCACGAAAATGGTGGTAAAAGGTGCTGCGGGAATTACCGGAGAGTTCGATGATCTGCGCGATCGTAGTTTCGTCATAGCCCTGTTCTGTGAACAGCTTCCATGCTGCATCCATGATGTCCTGTTTTGCATGTCGTTTGCCGTGCGTTGTCATAATTGATCGTTCCTGCCTTCTTAAAAGTATTGAAGCTATTGTAACACAGGGATGTGGAGAGTGCAATGTTTTGTTTCTGCATACATTTTATTGAAAATGTCCATATAAGGATAATATGGTTGACTTTATTTGAACACTTTAGTAGAATGAAGGGTATAAAAAGCAGAACGTAGTTCGGAATACAGTATCTTTTTAGACCGTAGTACGAAAACGAACTACAGTGCTTTTGGAGGTGTAAGATGGAAAAATTAAAACTTGCAGCCGGCATGACAGGAGAACAGAAGCGTTATGCGGTTGAAGCAGCACTACTTCTGGGATTTCAGACAGAGACAGCTACATTTCCGGTGATCACAGCGGACGGTGAGATTCCGGTGCCGGAGAATATGGAAGAGTTGAAAGCCCTGTGGAAAAAGAGTACAGGGGAGGTGCCGGAAGAGTACGAATCAGCATCAAAGCATACAGGTCCGATCTTTGATCTGGATTTCCGTAAGGAAAAAGGGCTGGAGACGATGCTTCAGAAAGGGGATTTCCTGAAAGACGAGAATCAGGATCTTCTTCCGGATGTGTTGGATGTGAAGATTGTACTTCCGGAGGATGCAGATGATGCGATGCTCGTTGCAGCATGTAACCTGGCATGGCGTTTTGGTATGGAGACAACCGGATATAAAGGAACTATTACGGCAGATGCAGCTTATACAGGCAACCGGCTCGTTCTGGAAAGAGCAGAGCAGACAGAGCTTGTACGGGAAAAAGAAGGAGAAAGTGTAAAAGTATCTCTTCGCGGTGACGGAGAGGAACTAATCGCATTTACCTCCCGCCTCTGTATGGAATTTCCACAGATCAATGGTCAGAGAAGCTGGAAAGACCTGCTGATGGATATGGTGGATGACTTTGTACTGCGCGGCGCAGATGGACAGCTTGCAGCTTTGAAAGCGATGCAGAAAGAGCAGACAGGAGAATACGAAGTGTACGGATCTCCGCTCTGGAATGATACACAGAAAAAAGAAGCCGGGGATGCAAAGGTATATAATTACAAATCCGGACAGAAGATGTACGAGAAGGTGTATGAGCTTCCGTGGGAAGTGGAAGTTTTTGAAAAACTTCTGGAAGAAAAGGTTTATCCGCAGATCGGGAAAGGAAGCAAGGTAAAGATTACCGGTGCGGTAAGTGAAAATATAAAAGTACGCCAGAAGATAAAAGAAAAAATCGAAGACAGAATCCAGATGTTAGGTGCCAAGCCGGAGGATACCTCCATTATCTGTGCATACAAACAGGGATATTCCTGGATCGTTGAAGAGATGCTTCCGGTGATGAAGGAAGCGCAGGCAGATCAGGTTGAGATTTATTTCAAACCGTTCCTGCCGGAAGGCCAGACAGACTGGCTGGATGAGAACGGTGCAACCCCGTCCTATCACAATCTGAATGCAGACACTCCGGACAAGTGGTATGATCTTCCGATCCGCTATCTGCAGGAACTGTATCCGGTAGAAGATATTCTGGTAAAAGAGCTTGGAATTGAAAGAGATAAAGTCATTTTCAAAGCTTATGAAGGCGAAGAAGATATCACTTATCTCTGCAAGGGGATCAAGGACGAAAAGGTCTGCTGTGAGGATACTTACAAAGCAGTCTGGTCGGAAAGACCATATATGGATGAATATCCGCAGATGGGAAAGGTTCATCCGGCAACCGGTTATGTAAAAGCAGAGATTGACGGACAGGAAGTATTTTATCAGACCGTCCGTACCGATATGGAAGAGATCTGGGATGTTTACCAGAAGGAAGTTCTTCCGGATTGCAGACGATATATTGAGGAAAAGACAGGCGGAAAGATTTCCGCAGACCTGCAGCCGTTCTTCCATGAACTGCGTCTGGACGTGACCGCAAGTGAACCGGACTATGCGACCGGATCAAGAGAGGATCTGATCTCTTCACTGGATGCTTTGCATGAAGATATGTATTTTGTCGGAAGTGACTATTTTAAAAATTACGGTGTGAAGAAAGCAGATGTCATGCTGGATGCGCCGGGACTGATCCTTCCGGTGATCCATGAAAAAGAAGGCAGACCGGTATTTAAGGTGACACTGACCGAGCCGTTAAAAGAAGAAGCATGCATTGTAAAAGATGGAAAAGCGGTTCTTTTACAGAGAAAACGGGAAGAAGCAGATGCATGGATCCGTGCCATTTCATGGGAAAATGATAATTTTACTTTCCATATCCGCACAAATGGTGTACAATCTAATGTATTACACACTTATTCAACATTGTGGTCAAAGGGTGTACTGGCAGAGTGTGAAAGTGTTGCTGCAGGTACGAAGCTTTTGTTTGAAAGTGAGCAGGGCGAGATACAGTATGCAGCACTTACACCGGAAAGAGAAGAAAAACCAAAGACGAAACGGATTGAAGAGATTGACCTGCATGAGCATGAACTGATCGGATATGATACTTACCGTGAGATCATCGAAGAACTGAAGCAGGTTCCTGGAATCGAAGTGTTCCGGACTGCGGTATCTTATACAGGACGTGAACTCTATGCAGTATGGATCAAACCGGAATACGAAGGCTATCTGTCCATGACGAAGCGTATATCAAGAATTCCTGGCGAGATGATTAATGCAAGACATCATGCAAATGAAGTATCTTCGACAAATGCAGCATTTATCCTGATCAAGAAGCTGCTGACAGAAGATGTTTACAAAGATTTACCGGATAAACTGAATCTGGTGATCGTTCCGATGGAAAATGTGGATGGTGCGGCAATCCATTATGAATTGCAGAAAGAGCATCCAACCTGGAAATTCCATGTGGCAAGATTTAATTCGCTTGGAAAAGAGTTCTACTATGAACATTTCCAGCAGGATACGATCCACAGCGAGGCGATGGGATTAACCCGTATTTATGACCGGTATGTCCCGGATATGATCGTGGACAATCACGGAGTACCGAGCCATGAATGGGAGCAGCAGTTTTCAGGTTATACCTCCCCGTCTTACAAAGGCTTCTGGCTTCCGAGATCTCTGCTTTATGGTTATTTCTGGTATGTGACCAATCCAGAGTACAAGGACAATTACCCGGTCAATAAGGTAATGGAAGATGTGATTGCAGACAAGATTGCCGAGTATCCGGAGATGAGAGAATTGAACCGTGAATGGAGTGCTCAGTTTGAAAAATATGCACATGCATGGATGCCGAAATTGTTCCCGGCAAACTATTATAAAGAAATGATCAACTACTGGATCCCGTTCGCGGCAGATCCAAACCATCGTTATCCGTCGATCCGTTTTCCGTGGATCACAACGGTTGCTTATACTAGCGAGGTTGCAGATGAGACCGCACAGGGTGAATACCTGAATTTGTGTGCAAGGGCTCATGTGGCACATGACGAGGCGACTATCCGGATGTTGATGGAAGCAGTGCATGTGATGGAATGTCATCTGGAAGAGCAGGATGGACAGATTTTGACCAGTTACATAAGACAGCGTCCGATGATTGTCAAAGTGACTGGAAAAAATAAATAACTTTTTAATACTTTTCTAAAGGAGGAGTTAGGTATGGAACTCATCAAATTACTTGGCGTGTTAATCGTAATCGTTGGATTCGCGCTGAAACTGGATTCAATCCTCATTATTTTCCTGGCCCTTATCACGACAGGGATTGTTGGAGGACTTGGAGTGGGCGGACTTCTGGAAACAATCGGTACAAACTTTGTAGCGAACAGAAGTATGGCGATCTTTATCATGATCCTGCTGGTTACAGGTACACTGGAAAGAAACGGTCTGCGTGAAGCAGCGGCAAACCTGATCCGTAAAGTAAAAAGTGCGACAGCAGGTAAGCTTGTTGCTGTATATGGTATGCTGAATGCTCTGTTTGGAGCATTCAATGTCAGCTTCGGTGGAGTTGCCGGATTTATCCGTCCGGTACTGCTTCCGATGATCGAAGGTGCGATCAGCAATAAAGAAGGAAAAGCAAATGAAGATCACGTAGAAGAAGCAAAAGGACTTGCTGTTGCTATGCAGAACTTCACATGGTTCTTCTTCCAGGTACTGTTCGTAGGTGGTGCCGGCGGAATCCTTGTACAGACAACGCTTGCAGGTCTTGGATACGAAGTAGAACTGATCGACCTTGCAGCAGCTGAAATCCCGGTAGCATTAGTTGCACTTGTTGTTTCCTGCGCATTTGTTATTGTGAAAGATAACAAACTGATGAAGAAATACTATGGAAAATCAACAGATACTAAGAAATAGAGGGAGGAAGACAGATGAGTAATTTAAAATTTATACAGGTCGGCGATTCGTTTAATGCAATCGGACTGAATGTAGTATGGGTAATTATCGGATTGATCACGATTTACGCAGGAATTAAGAACCTGCTGGATAAAGAGAATCCGTCAAGAGTCGGAACCGCTGTTTTCTGGTGCTCTTTCGGTATCGTTTGTGGATTTGGTTCATGGCTCCCGGCAAAGGTTTCTGGTGTGCTTGTTCTAATCATGTGCCTGCCGCCGATCTTCAAGAAAGTAAAAATCGGAAAAACAGATAATCCGACAAAGGAACACACAGAACAGCAGTTTAAGAAGATCGGAATGAAGATATTTGTCCCGGCATTCTCCGTAGCGGTATGCTCCCTGTTCTTTGCATTATTCAGTAATATGAGTTCTATGGTCGCAATTACCGTTGGTGTGATTGTAGCTATGGTCTTACTGATGGCATTCGACACAAAACAGAATAAACCGGCAGTCTTTTTGAATGATTCTGAAAGATTCCTTGGAATCACAGGACCTCTAAGTATGCTGCCACAGCTGCTTGGATGTCTTGGAGGTGTATTTACCGCTGCAGGAGTTGGCGATGTAATCGCACAGCTTGTTGAAAAGATTGTTCCAAAGGGAAATGTAAATATCGGGATCATCATTTATGCAATCGGTATGGTACTCTTTACCATGATCATGGGAAATGCATTCGCAGCTATCACCGTTATGACAGTTGGTATCGGTGCACCGTTCGTTCTTGCTTACGGTGCTAATCCGGTGGTGATCGGTATGCTCGCACTTACATGTGGATACTGTGGAACTCTGCTTACACCGATGGCAGCGAACTTCAACATCCTGCCGGTTGCGATCCTGAACATGAAGGACCGCTGGGGCGCTATCAAAAATCAGGTTCTGGTTGCAATTATTATGCTTGTGTTCCAGATCTGTTATATGATAGTATTAAAGTAAATAAGACATAAGTAGCTAAGGTCATTATTTCACTGGAAAAGCAGAAAATAATGGCCTTAGAATTCGTAAGCTTATTCTAGTTTTTGGTATGGAGAAAGAAGAGGGACATATGACACCGAATATGGAACGGGGTGCCCGGATCATTATTCACGAATGGGTAAAAGTAAGGGCGTGGGACAAAGTACTGATCGTGACATCGAAGGAATATCTTGCAGAAGCAAAAGCAATGGAAAAAGAGGCTTCCGGAAAAGCACGGTCAGTGAATACACTGCTTGTCGAGAACAAGGGGCGCCATGTGGGAATCTTTTTTGATGATAATGAAGCAGTTTTTGATCCTTATACGGCAATTATCGCGGCGACAGAGTATTCGCTGGTGACAACGAAAGCCGCAAAGCGTGCGATACAAAGACACAAGAAATTTCTGTCCTTGCCACTGGCAACCAATGACAGAAGATCTTTTCTGGAATACGATTTCCTGACGATGGATACGAAGAAGAGCCGGCTGATGGCAAAGGCATTTATCAAATATCTCAAGTATTCAGAAAAAGTCCGTGTGACAACTCCGGCAGGAACGGATATGATGTTCTACAAAGTGGGCAGAGATCCGGGATTTTTTAACGGAGTTCTAAAGGATGGAAAGGGATATTCTTCTTCCAGTATTGAGGTCTATGTCCCAATCGAGGAGACAAAGACAGAAGGTGTGATGGTGCTTGACGGTTCTCTGGGATATATTGGTCGCGCAGAGGAACCGACAAGGATTTTATTTAAAGGCGGACGGATTACGGAGATTGAAGAGACTCCGACCGGTATTCGGTTGAAAAAATACATGGAAGATTATCAGGATTCCCGGATCTATATTGCGGGGGAACTCGGAATCGGGCTTAATTCATGCTCACAATGCCTTGGAAACTGCTATATTGAAGATGAATCTGCTTATGGGACATTCCATGTAGGGCTTGGGCGTAATATTGCTCTTGGAGGTATTCAGAACGCCAAAGGGCATTTTGATCTGGTATGTATGGAACCGGATATCTACACGGACAACCGACAGATTATGCAGCAGGGGAAGGTTATTATCCCGGAGCCTGTGTTATACTAAGAGATATAAAGGAGGAAATTAACATGAAGGTTTTATTAACAGGATTTGATCCATTTGGAGGAGAAAGCGTAAACCCGGCATTCGAGGCAATCAAGCTTCTTCCGTCAACAATTGCGGGGGCAGAGATCGTATATGTAGAGATCCCTACAGAATTCAAGAAAAGTGCACCGGCAGTTGAAGCGGCAATCAAAGAACATAACCCGGATATAGTGATCAATGTAGGTCAGGCAGGCGGACGTTCCTGCGTCACTGTAGAAAAAGTAGGAATCAACCTTGCAGATGCCCGGATTCCGGACAATGCAGGTGACCAGCCACTTGATGAGCCACTTCAGGCAGATGGTCCAACCGGATACTTTGCAACAATTCCGGTAAATGCAATGGTTCAGAATGTACGTGCTCACGGACTTCCATGCCATGTATCTTTCACGGCAGGAACCTACGTATGCAACTGTGTAATGTACAATGTACTGCATATGTGTGCAACCAAATACACTAACATCCGTGCCGGATTTATCCATGTACCATATGCTTGCGATCAGGTTGTAGATAAGGCGAACGGAATGGCAAGTATGCCGCTTGAGACAATCGCAAAGTCTCTGGAGTATTGTGTTGAAGCTGTAGTGAATAATACAGAAGATGTAAAAGAGACTATGGGAACTACCCATTAGTTTTATAAAAGAAAAACGTGCCGCTGTGTCAGAATGAAGCTGATGCGGCGGTGTTTTTTTGTAAAATTTTATTGGAAATATAATTTCATGTCGCTTAATGAAAATGGACGTTCATTATATGTTAAGAAATTCTATTATAAAGAAAAAGAATTGGTTTGTCACGGGCAGGAATGTTATGTATAATATGCATAAAGAAAGTCGAAGCGGAAATAAGAAAAATGAACAATTTTATGAACGGAGAGAGCTTTTTCAAAAAACAAGTTGATTAAGAAGGTGAAGAAAAAAATCTAGTGGGGAAAAGATTATCGTAAAAATAGAATATGGATGGAAAACAATAACAGAGGCGAAGGAGAAGTGAAATGAGTAGTTTAATGGGGATGCTGACGACTATCCAAAGTTATGTATGGGGACCTCCGACATTGTTGCTGCTGATCGGTACAGGACTTTACTTTACGATCAAATTGAGAGGACTGCAGATCGCAAAATTTCCATTTGCGGTAAAGACTATTTTTGAAAAAGAAAGTGGAACCGGGAGCGGAGAAGGAGATGTATCGGCATTTGCGACGCTATGTACAACGATGGCAGCAGATATAGGAACAGGAAGTATTGTTGGAGTTGCAACGGCGCTTCGAATTGGTGGACCGGGATCATTATTCTGGATGTGGATTTCAGCCATACTTGGTATGGTGACGAAATACTCAGAAAGTCTTTTAGCGGTAAAATACAGAGTGACGGACGAAAATAACCAGATGGCCGGTGGACCGATGTTTTATATCCAAAATGGTATGGGAGAGAGATTTATCTGGCTTGCAAAAGCCTTTTCTGTGTTTGGCATGTGTACAGCGTTATTTGGATGCGGAACATTTCCGCAGGTGAATGCGATCACGGAATCCGTCAATGTGACATTCCATATACCGATTATCGTAGCAGGAATTATTGTAACCGTTTTAACGGCGGTTGTGATCATTGGCGGGATTAAAAGTATTTCAAAGGTTGCTGAGATCGTTGTGCCGATCATGGCACTTTCATTTCTTGGAGGTTCGATCGTTGCACTGGTGATCAACCGGGCTGCAGTACCAGGTGCTTTTAAGGCCATTTTTACCTGTGCATTTGCAAAAAAATCGGTAATAGGAGGGACTGCAGGAACGGGTGTCATCACGTTTATGACGGTTATGAGAACCGGAATCGCCAGAGGTGTCTATACCAATGAGGCAGGACTTGGAAGTTCACCGATCGTTGCAGCGGCGGCGAAGACGAACTCCGGTGTGAGACAGGGCCTTCTTTCCATGACAAGTGTATTTGTTACTACGATTCTGACCTGTTCCATGACAGGACTTGTTATCATCAGCAGCGGGCTGATGGACAGTTCGGATATGAACGGAAGCACACTTGTTACAGCTGCTTATAACATGTGTCTGCCACACAATATAGGCATGTATCTGATCGCAGTAGGAATTATGTTCTTTGCATTTACCACTATTTTGGGATGGAATTATTACGGAGAACGCTGCCTGGTTTATCTGACCGGCACAACAAAATGGATCAAACCATATAAGATCATCTACATTGCAGCGATTGCACTGGCACCGTTTTTATCGCTGGAACCAATCTGGCTTCTTGCAGATATCACGAATGCGCTGATGATTATTCCAAACCTGATCGCAATCATTGCACTTAGAAAAGTGATCATTGGGGAAACAAAACTGTATTTTTCAAAACGAAATGAAGAAAAAATGTCTGCTGCGGTAAAAGCAGTGGAGTAAGAAAAGAAACCACCGCATTGAGAGAAAAATTTCAATGTGGTGGTATTTTTGCGTGTGCGCCTAGCGGCGCACGTTTCTAACGGGTTAAAGTCCCGAATCCACCCGGTAGTGGGAAGGATATAGCCGAAGGCAAGGGTGTCCATCGTGAGGTGGAATCTGAAGGAAGCTGGATGTGAGAAAAAAATACTAACTTACGGGCAAATCTCTGTCTTATGACGTCACCTATGATACATCAAATAGCGCCCGTCATGGCTTTTTGAACTTTCATTTTGCCGTGCGGCGTGTCATTTATGCACCAGTTTTTCTTTTGTGCTCGGCTGCAATTTTGTTTTGCACCAGTTTCCAGGTTTCCTTATCAACGATTGCGGGATGGGAATTTTCAACATAGTATTGCCGAATAGCTCTATTGTTTACCATAGATTTATGGGTCAAGAAATTTGGTGTATAAGTCTTCTGAAGCAGGGCATCGCCCATATATTTCTCGTTTGTGAGAATACTATAAACCGTACTCCCATGCCACCTACATCCACCTCCAGGAGCAGTAGCTTTCTTCTTGGTGAGGATAGTGGCAATGCGGTTAATGGTCACACCGTTTAGATATAACCAATAAATTCGTTGCGCCACTCGAGCTTCCTTTGGGATAATTTCAGGCCGTCCATCCCGGCCTTTTCTGTAGCCTAAGAATCTAGCATAGGGCAGGGCGAAATCTCCCTTCTCCATCTTTCGAAGGATACCCCACTTAATATTCTCGGAAAGGTTATGGCTTTCCTCTTGGGCTAGCGAGGCGAGAATAGACAAAAGTATCTCGCACTTTGGGTCGAAAGAGGATAGCAATTCATTCTCGAAAAATACTTCGACGCCAATTCGTTTCAGCTCTCGCACTACGATGAGTAAGTCTACGGTATTCCTAGAAAGTCGGGATATGGATTTTACGAGAACTAAATCAATAAGTCCTGCATACGCATCTGCGAGAAACTCTCTTAGAACTGGGCGACCTTCGACGTTCGTAGCGGAACGCCCGGACTCTATGTATATACCAACGAAAGACCAATTTGGATTCTTATGAATCAGATTCTTATAATATGAAGTTTGAGCCTTTAAGTTATCTTAGTCTTCGAAATCTATTCCTGTTTTGATGCCCGTCGTATTCATTGGTGGGATTATGAGGGATAAAAATAAGGGGAGGTAACTCTCCCCTTATTTTTATACATGGTGCATATATACTTAGATATTTCTTAAGCTCTCTGGCCAAACAACCAACATGCTTTTATTTTAAAAGTAGCTTTCATTATTTTTATTATTTTCCTTCAAGTATTATATTAATTTTCTCCTTAGCGGCGTCGACCGTAGTCTGATCCGGAATCATGACAGAGAGCGGCTGGCTACCCATGCTATAGGTTGGGAGCATGGCGCCTTTACCATCCACGCTAATACTTTCGATTTTCCAACCCTTCATAGTATTAAGTTGGAGTTTGGCGAAGCTAGTAATTTCGTCGTAGCTGAGAGATGTGATAAAGGAACCCTCGAGCGAGGCGAGAATGTCAGTGTAACGGATTAGGTATTGCGGCTGAGTTGCCTTTTTAATAATAGCACTAAGAACCTCTTGTTGGTTTTTGACGCGGTGGCGGTCGCCAGTGGCGTATGCGTAGCGTTCGCGAGCATAAGCTAATGCACACTGCCCATTTACGTGTTGGGCGCCCTTATAGATACGACAATTTCTGTTGGCTCTAGCGATAAAATTAGTGTCGCTATTTATATCAATACCACCGAGAGCATCGACGACTTTTTCTACACCCGTAAAGCCAACCTTGGCTGTATAGTTAATAGTGACACCGAAGAGGTCTTGGAGAGTATTTTTACTCATATCAATGCCATAAATGCCGGCGTGGGTAAGCTTGTCTTTATTCCCCGTCGTGCCATGGAGCTGAACGTAATAGTCACGCGGAACGGAGACGAGAAGGATTTTGTTAGTGTTTGGGTTGACAACGGCTAGCATATTAACATCGCTACGGTCAGCATTAGAAAGTTTATTGCGAGAGTCGCTACCGCTAATATATACGATGAACGGCTCTTCAGTAACCTTGGCTTTATTAGTATCGGAAGTTTTCTTGTATTTGATTTCGTAAGTATAGATGACTTTAGTAGAGCGGTAGAATTCTTTTTGGTTTTCTTTGAGAGTTTCTAGATAGGTGCTAGCCAGAACGACGCCAGAGACTTTGTTATCCACGAGGTCGACCATGAGATTGGCAAGATCGGATTCTTCCTTGGACTCGTGGGATATTTTCTCTGCTAGAGCACTCTTGGCGAGTTCGAGATTAGGGTTGTTTTGCTGGAAGCCAATAGTCTTGTCCTTAAGGTCTTCGATCTTCCCAAAACCGCTTTCTTTGAGGGCGAGGACGGAGTATTCCTGGGTCTCGTATTCTAGAGCCGTGGTAATATTTTGCAAGAAACCGATAGTCTTGCCAAAATAGTTGGCTCCCAAGATATAGATGGCGGTCAGCATGATAGCGAGGATGCCGAATAGAATGCGTGGGGCTTTGTGAGTTTTCTTGCGAATGAGTTTGAAAGATGTGAGCGCAAGGAGGCCGGCAAGCACTATACCGAGTGCAATATTTTGCCAATCCATAAGTACGTTGGTGCGGACGACAAAGTAGGCGAGAACGCAACAGGCGGGGCTGACGGATTTTTGTGGCGCGGCTGCGCCACAACACCGGCGCGGAGCGCCGGTCAGCAGGGTTTGGGGAAGGCACTCCCCAACAAGTAGCAGACCAGGGGAACAAATGAGCGGAGCGAAATTTGGGCCACGGGTCGATACTTGCTCTCGCTCTCGCTCTCGCTTCTCTTTACATTGACAACACAAAGCCCATTTGCTATAATATCGCGAAGAAGAACAGCCATGTTGTTCTAATTTCAGTATCGGAGGTATTCATATGGCAAACTGCAAAAACAGAAACAAGTCTTTTAACGGCGCTTTGGGCACTTTAGGAGGCCTTTTTCTAAAATCACTGTTAGAAAGGGCTGAGAAGTTTGCCCTTCCTGCGCGGCAGTCGGGCTTGTTTCACAAAACAACCCACTGATTCGTAAAGGAGAATGTAACTTCATGTTTGCTAAAAATTCAAAGGCATATTCTGTCTACCTGCTGTTC
>OLRY01002436.1_pt1 | contig 12792 bp, 7 predicted proteins | sample 1672541 | NCBI WGS metagenome assembly OLRY01 (sample SAMEA3136697, study PRJEB25190) | human gut metagenome | biome: human gut; feature: human-associated habitat; material: faeces | place: Austria | collected 2013
CCACACCATAAATTATCTGGTCCTTTACGAATTTCTGTATCTGGACGCTGACTCACAAATCCCAGTAAATCACCAATTTGCTTGAGCGCAGATTCAAATTTATCGGCTTCAATTCCGAATGATAAATTATCCAATATTTCATTAACTGCCAGTATTAATTCATTATAGCTCTTATACCGTTTCAAATATTGAGAAATCCTATTAATTCTATTCTCATTAATAAATGATACCTTGGTATATTCAACTCCTGTTTTAGGTTTCAATAATTGAGGATTTGATTGAAACGCTGCTTTTTGAATTTTAATAGATTCCTCCTTCCTAATCGGATAATAATAACGAGCAAGTTGCTGCAAATACCATCCTTTTTCTAATGGGTCCACTACATATTTATCAATAAATTTTTGCATTGCAGAAGAAGCCTTTTCATACTCTTCTACACTATACATTTTCTCTATAATAGACTCTTCTAATAATTGATCATATATACTAGACTCATTTTCTTCTTCTTCAATCGATTGCATTTCGTCATTATAATACTCTTTCCATCCTTCATCTCTAGACAACATCTGTTTTATCAATGAAATAATTGGCTTCATAGTGGATTCGGTTTGATTCGAATCTTCACTCGCCATTTTAACAATCTCAAGTCCAATATCTATTTGTTTTTGCGTCTGCAATGAGAAATATTTTTTTGTTGTAACACTTCTCATAAATTTTACAAGATCTGAACCAATTATTAAAATAGCACAATAGTCCTTTTCTCCTCTAACCCCTCTGCCCAAACCTTGCTCAATTTTTTGCGCTATTTTTTTGTTAATTATTTCACTATTTGGCCGACACTTCTTTTCATATTTATCAGATAAACTATTAAAATATGGCATAGAATCCATTATCAATACTCTGCAACTTTCATCTGGCAAATCTATTCCATCATATCTATTATTAATAACAACAAGCCTTTTAAATTCTCTCTTTTTGAGGGATTCTATTACATCAAAGATATTATTTTTATCCGCACAAATAGCTCCCAAATTACTATACTGTTTCGCTTTTCTAGTGTTAGGAACCAGTGATACCATACCGAATTTTTTATTTTCCATTCTTGCAAAATCCGTTACCACCAAATCTCTATCACAATTCTCATCTATCAATGATGGGATTATTACCATTTTCTCTCCAGACCATTTTTGTTTCTTGAACATCAATGGACATTTTACAGCACTTGTACTAAATGAAAGCCCTTTAACAAAAAAAGCATCATCCTGTGTTGTTGCAGACATCAAAACCCTATGTTTTGCCTTTGAAAATGACCCGAATACATCAACGCTAGCGTTGTAAGGAACTATTTCAATTTCATTTCCGGAAATATAGCAACTGTAATCTGTAATTCTATCTCTCATTAAAGGCCATACAAACTGTATTGATGGTATATCATTTGCTTCTGACAGTATTTTTAGCATCTCTGTTTTTTTATCATACCAACTCCAATACGGAATAGGCATAAATGTATCATAATCACCATTTTTTATATCTAAAAAGCTTCCCTCTCCTTGGTCTACCAATTCATCTGAAAATAATGATACTATTTTTTGATAGACATAGTCCGAATCACTTTTTTTTATACTGATAGTCTGAGAATCTTTTATTACATCAATACATGCATGTGAATCATCTAATATTACTGTGTCAACATCAATAAAATTATTACCTATTCCAAAAATTGATTTACCATTAAAAACCTTATATGCATGAGTTATAAGAATTTTTTCACCACATACAAATTCATCTGGGATTTGATTATCGTTCCCTATCTCACAATATGGTATACCAAATTTTTCTGCTTCTGCACATACCTGAGCAGTTAAGTATACATTTGGACAAATATATAAACATGGTCCTTTTTTAGAATTAATCATAGATTGTAATAATAACAAACCTATTAATGTTTTACCCTCTCCTGTATGCAATTTTATAACTAAATCTCTATCATCACGATGGTTTGTATACCATTCACTTAAAATATACTCTTGAGCAGGGCGTAACGGACCGGCAACACTTTTTCTATCTAATGTAGAATATAATTCACAAGGCTCTGTTTTTCTTTCTATTTTGGCAGAATTAAGTTTTTTCTTGAAATCAATCATTTTTGCCATCTCCCTTCATATTTTTATGAAGAACATAATATATTCTTCTTACATATTATACCATAATTCCACCAAAATTGAATTGTATGTTCTTCTCTATTTTTCTGAAAATATTAAAGCAAATATAATTCTCATTTTACTTTTTCAGAAATTCCAGCTTGACCTTATACTGTGAACCTTTGATTTCCCTGCCATCTTTGGTATAGGAATAATCCTCTATTCCCTCCGGGATAAGGTAGGCATCATAACTTCCTTTCTTTCCCTTTAATCCTTTGACGAAAGTCTTTTTCCCCTCCAGCATACTCTTGATCTGCGTATCGGAAAGGACTGTTCCCATAGCCTTCCCAACATTCATACCACATTTATTTTTGCAGTAAGCTCCATATTTTCCTTTTACTACATCCCCGCCACATTTCGGGCATTTTCCAAGGGCTTCCTGTCCGTTCTGGTTCCCTCCAAACATGGATTTCTGTTCGTCACTAATGCTGTGATAGGTCTGCACAAGGTCTGTTACCATATCCGCAATGCCATCCATAAACTCTTCCTTGGAATACTCTCCCTTTGCCACAAGGGTAAGGGCATTTTCCCAATCAGCGGTGAGCTTCGGAGACTTTACCACATCAGGAAGCACCGTAATCAGCTTCTTTCCGTCCTCTGTCGGTATCATCTGCTTTTTCTCTCGCTTCACGAAACCGTCTTTGACTAACTTCTCAATAATGTCTGCTCTGGTGGCAGGTGTGCCAAGTCCTTTACGCTCCACATCATCGCCCATATCCTCACTTCCAGCTCGTTCCATTGCAGACAGAAGGGAATCTTCCGTAAAGTGCTTCGGTGGTGTCGTATAATGCTCACTGATCTTTGTCTGTACCCCGTCAAATGTCTGCCCCTCAGAAAGCTCCGGTAGCTTTTTCTCCTCCTGCTCCTTATCTTCCGTTGTCTTAAAGGAACGCTTAAAAGCATCCTCAAAGTCTTTCCATCCATTTTTTAATACGGACTTTCCGGAAGTAGTAAATGTATAACCGCCACAGGAAAGCTCTGCTTTCACTGTTTCATAAAGATGTTTCTCCCCCGTAGCACACAGTAACCTGCCCGCCACAAGGGATAAAATCTTTCGCTCCGTTTCCGGCAGGGCTGCAAGGTCAGCTTTTGCAATCTCCATGGTAGGGATAATTGCATGGTGGTCTGTGACCTTTTTGCTGTTTAACACACGCTTAATATCCGGATTAAACATGATACTTTCCTCAAACAGAATGGAACCAAAGATCGCTTCAATCACGTTTCCGGCGATCTGCTTCATATCGTCAGACAAATACTGGCTGTCCGTTCTCGGATAGGTACACAGCTTCTTTTCATAAAGACTCTGGGTGTACTCCAAAGTCTGTTTTGCAGTAAACCCGAATAAGCGGTTGGCATCCCTCTGAAGCGAGGTAAGGTCATAGAGCTTCGGCGGTGCCACCGTCTTTTCTTCCTTTGCCACAGATGTAACAAGAGCCTGTCCGTTCAGACAAGCTCCTGCCACATTTTCCGTTTCTGTTTTACTGTCAATCCTCTCTGTAACCGCATCCACTCCGCCACAGAGGATATGAGCCATAAAATACTGCTCTTTCTTGAAATTCATAATCTTGCTTTCACGTTCCACAAGCATTGCAAGGGTAGGTGTCTGTACTCTGCCCACCTTTAACACCTTGCCGCCATATAAAACGGTAAAAAGCCTTGTCCCATTGATACCCACAAGCCAGTCCGCTTCCTGTCTGCAAAGTGCGGAATGGTATAAGTGATCGTAGTCACTGCCCGGCTTCAAATTCTCAAAGCCTTCCCTTATGGCACTTTCCTCCATAGATGAAATCCATAAGCGTTTCATGGGTTTGCTGCATCCCGCCTGTTCATACACCAAACGGAAGATAAGCTCTCCTTCCCGTCCTGCATCTGTGGCACATACCACGCTGTCTACTCTTGTATCATGCATCAGCTCCTTTAATACCCTGTACTGAGCAACCGTGTCTTTCTTGACCTCATGCTGCCAATGCTCCGGTATCATAGGCAGGCTGTCGTAGGTCCACTTTTTCCATGCATCAAAATAGGCATCCGGCTGTGCCAACTCAACCAGATGCCCCACACACCATGAAACGATAGAACCGTTTCCCTCCATGTATCCGTCTTTTCTCTCATCTGCACCAAGCACCTTGGCAATTGACTGTGCCACACTTGGCTTTTCTGCTATCACTAACTGCATTATTCTTCCTCCTGTTCCTCAAAGAAATCATCATCCGAACTTCCATCTGATTCCTCATCTTCGTTCTCATATTCTTCGTTATCTTCCTCGTCCTCATCTTCATCCTCGATGAAATCCTCTTTCTTTTTGCGTACCACTTTGAAATAATACGCACCTCCGATTACTGCCACTGCAAGACCTCCCATAAGGATATAGGAAATCATAGGATTTGCCTGCTCTTTAACCTCCGTTTCTTCCGGTTCCTCGGTGCTTTCTGTATCTTCTTCGGTTCCCTCTGTATCTTCCGCAGCTTCCTCCTGCTTATTTTCCTGTTCTGCATTATTATTTGGCAATGCACTTTCAGAAGTCGGGATTGAAGACTCTAATGCGGCGGAGTTTTTCGGTAAGGTCTCGCTGTTATCAGATGTGGTATTCAGCAAGTCATTTTCCGTAATCTCTGTCAGGAAGTAGACCATTTCTTCCTCTCCATCCCTGTCGATAATCAGATAAAACACCTTGTCCGACGCTGTCTGAATGGTATAAAATTCCTTGCCCTGCTCGGACTGCTTACTCTCCTTATCCTCATTCTCTGCTTTCTCCGAAGCATCCGCTTCCGCCATTGCCTGTTTCTTCTGCTCCGCAGGATTTGTCTGTGAAGTGGTATTCCCATTACTGTCTGTCTTGGTATGCTCCGTTACGGTTCCTGTGGCACTTCCCGGCTTTGTAGCTTCTGCATTGACCGGAAGCTGTTCTGCCGGATTGTCATCACTCTCATCTGCCAGGTCTTTGTAGTATGGATTTTTCGTCTTGTAGACCTCCGACATATTTCCGGCATTGTCCATTGCAGAAATGGTAAAATACTCATACCCCGCATCAAATTGCTGCAGGCGGATATTCAAAGTTCCGTTTGTAAGGTCTGTAAATTCATATCCGTTAACATAGACTGCTTTCGCTCCGGAATCCGTATCATGTACCTGTACACTCAAAAGTCCGTCACTGACCGCAGCATTAAGCGTAGGCTTTGTGGTGTCAAAACATTTGATTGCACGGCTTCTCTCATAGGTATGATCCTTCTGGTCAGTAACCTGCACATACACCGTACAGTTTTCAGAAACCTCCAGCTTTCTGTCCTCTGTCACATCCGTCCAGCTTCCATTCTGTCCTACCTTCGCCTGAATCTTGGCAATTTCAAAATTTCCTGTGTGTGCCACATCCGCAACCGTAAATGTCACGGTTGCTTTGTCATTATGCCACCCATCCGGCTGATTGATCTGGATTGTGACATTCGGCTTTTTATATGCACAGAGCTTATAATCCTTCACGCATACCTCGCAATTATGGTCATATTCATACGCACCACATTTATCCTCACAGGTACACTCCGGTTCTTTCACATCACCACCGGATACCGTATCCTCTTCCGTGCTGTTTTCTTCAGAACCGCTTTCCGTTTCCGGCTCTGTCTCATTCTCGGTACTGTTTTCCTCAGAACCACTTTCCGGCTCTGTATCCTCCGCATGAACACTCACTGCATAATTCCCGTTCATGGCAAATCCCAAAGCGGGCATACAGAATAAAACTGCTGATAAAACAAGCGATAACACCGCCTTAGATGATAGTTTCATTTTTTTCATGGCTTACTGCCTCCTTTTCTGATTGTTGTGTCTGTTCTTCCTGTTCTTTTTTCTTTAACAGATGCAGGATTTCTTCCTCACTGACTTTATTCATTAAAATCAGCCGTTCCAGAGAGATTTTATTTTTCTCAATGAATTTCATCTTCTCCGCATCCTCTGCCATCTGTAACTGCTCCTCCAAGTCCTTCTGCCTTGCCTGCAATCCTGCAAGCTGCTCCCGGACTTTCAGAAGCTCTTTTTCAATTCTTTCCTTTGTCATTTATCCTCACTTCCTGCTTTTAATTTAATCTTCCAAAACTGTAGAAATGGCTCTGCCAGTATGGTGTATTGATAGAAGCATATTTGATTGGGTCACCGCAGTGTATCATCACACCGTTTCCGCAATAGATACCCACATGGCTGACAGGTCCCGGTGAATTGTAAGTACCTGTAAAAAAGATAATGTCTCCTGCCTTGGCATCTGCCGCCGACACCGGAGTACACTGGTCATAAATGCCCTGTGCCGTGGTTCTTGGCAGATTATGTACGCCGCTGTTGGTAAATACCCAGCATACAAACCCGGAACAGTCAAAGCTCGTGGACGGAGAAGAACCGCCCCAAACATACGGATAACCAAGATATCTTGCTGCTTCTTCCATAAGTGCCTGTACTGTCACATCATCATAGGAATCCGGTGGTATGACATTTCCCGGCGAACCGCCACCGCCCGGAGTTTCTCCATAAAGCGTTCCTTCACCCACATCAAAATAAAATAACGGGTTATAATACTCCCCGTTATACAAACACTCGATATGAAGGTGGCTTCCGGTACTGCTTCCCGTATTTCCCGTTGTTCCTATGGTTGTTCCGTGTGTAACAGTCTGTCCGGCACTGACACTTAATGTATCCATGTGTGCATACTTGGTGCAGTAACCATTGCTGTCCTTTATCACAACATAATTACCATAAGAAGCATCATAGGTTGCTGTTGTAACCGTTCCATCCATCGCTGCCAGCACGGTTGTCCCTGTGGGCACCGCTATATCCACACCACGGTGAAACTGTTCCTGCCCTGTGACCGGATTGATACGGTAGCCGTAATAACTCGACACATAGCTATACCAATACAGATTGAGCGGTGTATAAAACTGCTGTGTCAGTCCATGGGTTTCATTGTAAAGAGCATAGATTTCTTTCTGCTCCTCATTCATGTGTCCGGCTACCACCACACCCAGATCGGTGGCTGTCAGTGTTACTTCAAGTATGGTTACGGTGTATTCTTCTTCCGCCTCATACTCATATTCTTCCTCTGTTTCCTCGCCCGTTACCGAGTCTGTTACAGTTCTCGTTCCTGTCTTTGTGACAGTCCTTGTCCTTGTTTCCGTCGTAGGATTTAAGGTCAGCTCATACATTTCTTCAAAAAGGCTTTCTATCTCACTTTGCACTTCACTTGCCGTAAATTCCGTATGTACTGCCGACAGGTAACTGATTAAAACAAACGGGTCATGCCCTATGGCATCCAGATTGTAGCGGTATTCGTCATAATCCGGATAGTCCGTTTCTATGTCACTGATTTCTTTCTGCAATTCCATTTCCAGCTCGGAAAACGCTAGGTCCGCAGCATCAATCTCTGCCGGAACACTCATATAACTTCCTGCTAGTGTGGTACTCATACCATCTGAGAACATCGCCCCACAGGACGATATGGCTGTCATAATCATAATCAGGAGCAGTGCAAAGATACCGATTGTTACCAAAAGTGAAACATTCCTGCTCGCTATCTCCTGTATTTTCTTGGCAACTTTGGTAATAAAACTGGCTGATTTTGCAGCCGCTTCCTTTGTATTCTTTGCTGCCTGTCCTGCCCGCCTTGCCTTTGCATACTCCCGCTTGATCCGCTGTTTCTGCAATCGTTTCTGCATCTGCTTTTTCAGGGTCTTTTCCTGCATCTCAGGGTTTTCTTCCAAAAACTTCTGATACCGGAAATTGACCTCTTTCTTAAACTGCTTTTTCTCCAGCCTTGCGACTTTCTCTTTCTTCCTTTGCAATCCGCATTTATGGTTGCGTTTCACAAAATGATAAACATCCTCTGCTGTCTGCTCCGTCTTATGTGCTCCTTCCACGGCAGAATTTTCTTTCTCCACTTCGGCAACCTTGCCATGGGTAAAATTGGAATATTCTGCACCTACCCTGCCTGCAACCACTTTTACCGGACTATCCGGTTTGAATTGCTTTTCTTTTTCCACAGCAGTCAGCACATACTTTGCTTTTCCTGTCTTTTCATCAAAGACACGCTCAAAGGAATACTCCTTTTTCTTAGGTATCTTCTTTCTTGCAGCTTCGGTCTTTTTCCCGGCTTTCTCTGCCTTATTTTGCAGTCTGTCTAATTTTTTGCTTCCATGAAACTCCGGTTCCATCCCTTCCGTAAAGGTTTTGTCCTTCGTCTGGAAATCACGTTCAAAATCAGATTGTTTTGTACGTTCCCTGTTCTGATACTCCCGTCTGTGGTATTTTCCTTTTTTCTCGGATTGGTGATAGGTATCCCTGCGGTGGTAATCATCCTTTTGCTGATGTTCCTCCTGCTCCCTGTCACCATCCTCCGTAAAAGTATTGTTTTCCTGCGAAAAATCGCTTTTCCTCTTACTGTCCGCATCCGTATTCTCAGACTTCAAATTCTTCTGCTCTGCGGAAGGATTTTCACTGTGTCCAAAAGTGTCCTGCTTCTGATACTGCTTTTTATTTCTGCGTTTTGTTGACAGCCCTGACTTCTGGACATTCTGTCCAAAAGCTTCAGACTGTTCCTGTTTCAGAACATCTCCGGAAGTGTCATTTGCATCTCTTGGCTGATGTGTCCCGGAATGCTTATGCTGTACTTTTTTCGAAGCAGTTCTCTTTTCGGAACCACCTTTAGAAAAAGCACTCTTATCCCTTGCAAACCCAGCCGACTTGTCTTTTTTATTCTCTGCCACTAATCAACATCCTCCTGTTTTACACTTTCTTCCGGTTTGGTATTCATAATCGCATAGGTCTTTGTGTCTGTCGGGTATTTATCCACAAAAGGAATCACCACGTTATCAAACAGAATCAGACCGGAACCCGGCTCTGAATTGGTCACATGGGAAAGCTGTTTTTCCGAAAGCCCCAGCTTATCTGCAAGTATCGCCTGATCCTTTGCATTCTGATTCAGCAGATAAACAAAATCGGAGTTACCAAGAATACCCTCGATTTCCTCCGACTTTAAGAAGTCACCCACATTCTGTGTCAAACCTGTCGGAATACCGCCCCATTTTCTGAAACGCTTCCAGATTTCCACCGAATAAATGGCAGTCTGCCTCTCCTTTAGAAGAAGGTGGAACTCATCACAGTAATAACGGGTAGCAATTCTTCTCTCCCTGTTCTGTGACACCCTGTTCCATACGGCATCCTGTACGATGAGCATACCCAGCTCTTTCAACTGGTTTCCCAAATCCCTGATATCAAAGCACATGATACGATTCTTACTGTCCACGTTGGTCCGGTGATTAAAATAATTCTGCGAACCATGCACATACAGTACAAGGGAATTGGCAATACGCTCTGCTTTCGCATTCTTATGGTCTAAAAGGGCATTATACAAATCCTCAAGGATAGGCATATTCTCCGGCACCGGGTTTTCAAAATAGGCATCATAGATATGACGGATACATTCGTCAATGATACCTTTCTCATCATTCTCCAGACCGTCCTTTCCTCCGGCAATCAGATCACACAGGGTAATGATAAAATCACTCTTTAATTTCAGAGCTTCCTTATCCCCCTTGTGGCTTAACTGAATATCCATCGGGTTCAGATAATCTTTGGAATTGGTTGCCAGCTTTACCACCTGCCCATGCAAAGCTCCCACAAGGGCAAAATACTCGCCCTCAGGGTCACAGATAATCACATCATCCCTTGTCATAAGAAAGCAGGATAAAATCTCCCTTTTTGCACTAAAGGACTTACCACTACCGGGTGTTCCTAAAATTACTCCGTTTGGTGTACGAAGTCGCTTTCTGTCTGCCATGATCATGTTGTTTGACAAGGCATTTAAACCATAGTAGATTGCCGGTGCAGGCATAAATAATTCCTGCGTACAAAACGGTACAAGAATAGCGGTACTCTTTGTGGTAAGCACACGCTCAATTCCCGTATCATTGCATCCAATCGGTGCGGAAGCCATAAGTCCCTGCTCCTGCAAATACTGCAAACATCTTAGGTTACAGTTTGCCTGCTGGATAATGCCGGACACCCTCTGCGTAATATTTTCAAGCTCCCTTTTGCTCCTGCCGTAACAGGTAATTAAGAAAGTCATTTTGATAATCTTCTGGTTACTGGTGTTCAGATCGTCAAGCAGTTCCAGCGTATCCTTTTCATAAGTGATAATATCCGTAGGAAGAATATCCATGTCATACCCACTGCGGACTGCCTTTTTCTGCTCTTCAATCTTCATCTTCTGAATATTGGTCAAAGCACCCTTTAACATCTTGATTGCCTTTACCGGGTCCATCGTCTGCATGTGCATGGTAATGGTCAGGTTATCATCAATATCAAGGAGCTTCTTTAACAGCTCATCATTAAAACGTGGTGCAATAATATCCAGATAATGGACACTGCCATACATCTTTCCTGCCTTAAATCGGCTTGGATAACGGAAGTCAAAGCCCGGCGGTGCAATGTAGTCCTTTACACTCTTACCGGACTCTGCCAGCTCCTTAAATGAAAAACGGAAAGGCTCCATGGTATCCTGGTTGAAATACTCATGCAGGATACGCAGTCGCTCCTTTCCGTCAAGACTTTTGGCGTGGGTTCCAAGGTTTAATAAGTTTTTGATAACATCCTTTTCAATGTTATTCAGTTTTGATTTCGCTTCCTTATATCCCTTACACTCCGTACCAAAAATAAGATATTTTGATTTAATGATACCATTGTTGCCCTTTGCAGCCTGCTTCTTTAACATTTCCGTGTATTCCTCACGGATATCGTCAAAATCATCTCCCTGCAAAGGAATGTCAAACTGGTCTATCAGCGTCTGTTCGTTGACCTGCCTGTTAAACAAAAACAGTTCAAACCGGATAGACGGGTCAAAGTAATTGATGAGCTTGCTGTACTCCTCTAAAATCTCCCCCTGGTCCTCTATTTCCAGAAGGTCATAATTTATATCATAAAATTCCACCATTTTTGTGTAGAAATCAGATGTCACCTGACAGATACCATCACGGAACATCTTTTTGAAAGTAATGGTATTCTGTGCCGTGGTAGGTTTCTCCTGTTCCTTATGGTTTCCTGCAAGAGTACGCTGAAGCTCTTTTAACCTTTTCTTTTCAGAAAAACTCAAGCCCGCTTTAGGCTTGGCAGTTTTCTTCTGACTGCCCTGTAATCTTGCCTTTGGCTTTTGCTTCAAGGTAACGCACCTCCTTCTTCATTTTTTCCTGTTCCTCTAACTGATTGTAGAGATTTTCTGATTTATAGGGGCGTATTCCCGGTGTCAGGAATTTCTGCCTTATCATAAAGTACAGAATCTTTTCTGCCGGAAAGCCGTCCTTTTCGTACATTGCCAGAAAGAAAAACGGCAGCATGACAGCCACCATGATCAGTGCGGATGCCTGTGTCCCGATAATATCTTTGGTAAAGATATAAAAAGGAATCCCAACCGCACCTGCCGCACCAAAACAGATGAGCTGGCGTTTTGTCAGATTCATTGCCACCTTTGTCTTGATGCCGCTTAAATTCTTCGGCACTGCGACTGATATTGCCATAAACAGCCTCCTTCCTGATATAATGCTGCTTTAATGTGCATTAAAAATAGATTTGCTAAGGGAACCTGTCTTAAATAAGCTGAAGCACAGAATAACGGTATATGCTGCCACCGACCACAAAGCCGTGTGAAGATTGCCTGCAACTGCAACACTGGATACCAGCACTGCATAGATTGCCACACATACCATGATGAAAAATCCCTGAAATGCCAAAGCACACAGTCCCTTGATATAGTTACTTCCGATGCCACCCCATTCCCGGTTGCTGAGTGTCGCAAACGGAACCGGAGCCACTGAAACATAAAGGTATATTTCAATCATTCGCCCATATAGCATGACGGTGATTAGCAGGGAAATGATTTTCATACATAAGCTGACAATCATGGTCTCTATTCCAAGTCCTATCAGTTCGCCTATCCCCATGGTGGAGAGCTGGCTGTTAAACATGGACTGTAATGTACTCGTCACATCAAGTGTCGTGGAGCCTGTAATGACTCCTGCCGCACTTGTAACGATATGGTTGCCCACATCAAAAATTGCCATGGTAATGTCAGAAGTATAGCTGACTAACAATACTGCAATACATGCTTTCACAAGATAACGGAAGAAAAACTCACTTCCCATTTCATGCATGTTGTTCTTATCCATTACCATGGTAATCAGCTCATAGCAGAGAATCGCACTGATAATCATCCCCGCTATGGGCACCATGACTGTATCTGACAGGTTATCTATCATGGAAAAAATACCTGCGTTCCAAGAGCTGGGTGTCTGCCCAACCTCTCCGGCGATTGTTCCTACTTTCGTATTCACGTCGGTAAACATCGTTTCGAGATTGTCCAGCACCCATCCTTGCAGCATTTCCTTTATAAATTCAGTGATTTTGTCAATGATTGACCCCATGAATTATGAGAACAGCGTTGAAAGCTGTGGAATCACCGTCTGTGCTACGATAATGATACCGCCTCCGGACATGAGCTGCTTGATACCCTGCGACTTTGCTTATGTGTGATAAAGAAGTAATAGAAGTGTAAAAAATTTTGCCGTTC
>OLRY01002437.1_pt1 | contig 12790 bp, 9 predicted proteins | sample 1672541 | NCBI WGS metagenome assembly OLRY01 (sample SAMEA3136697, study PRJEB25190) | human gut metagenome | biome: human gut; feature: human-associated habitat; material: faeces | place: Austria | collected 2013
TGTGCTCCAGCACCGACGGCAGGGCCTCCGGCGTGTGGAGGGCGGCGTTGTGGAAGAGCACGATGGACCCCGGCCCCACCTTTTCGGTGACCCGCTGGGTGATGGTGGCTGCGTCGTAGTCCTTCCAGTCCAGGCTGTCCACGTCCCACTGGATGGGTTGAATGCCCATGCCCCGGACGGTGGAGATCACATGGTCATCGTACTCCCCATAGGGAGGCCGGAAGAGGGTGGGCCGCACCCCGGTGACGGCCTCGATCTTATCGTTGCAGGCGTTGAGATCGTCGATGATCTCCTGGGCAGAGAGGGTGTTGAAGTGGTCGTGGTGGTTGGAGTGGCTCATCACCTCGTGGCCGGCGTCGGACAGGGCTTTTACCGACTCGGGGTATTTTTCCACCCAGTCCCCCACCACGAAAAAGGTGGCCTTCACGTTGTATTGGTCCAGGATGTCGATGAGTTCCTGGGTGTCCTCATTGCCCCAGGCGGCGTCGAAGGTGAGGGAGCACACCTTGTAGTCCCGCTGTACGCAGTACACCGGCAGCTGTCGCTGGGGGGCCGAGGCGGTGACGTAGGCCGGCAGGGTGGTCACCAGGCACAGGGCGCACACGCACAGCAGCGCTCCGGGGATGGCCAGCCAGCGTTTGGAGAGCAGGAGGATCTTTCGTGGCCTGTCGTGGGTATGGCGAAACCATTTCATAGCAATCCCATCCTTTCCATACCCTCTATTCCTATGCGGCCTGGGGCGGATCATGCCCCAAGACTTGCAAGAAACTTTGCAGAACTGGAGGGGAAAGGGGAGGGATTTGCTGGAATTTGTTGCAGTTTTCCCAGGAATCGGCTATAATACCCCCAAATGGCGGCGGCCGGAGGCCGGGCTGGGGCGAAAAACCCTCTATTGACTTGTCACCTGTTTTGGCATATAATAAGACGATTTTATCCCTGGGCCAGCTTGCCGTCGGAACCCCGACAGGCCAGCCGATTTGATTTCAGCGGGACGCATCCCCGCCCAGAAAGCTGAGGAGCTTACTACCATGAATACAAATAAGAAACTGAACATGACCATGCTGTGCGACTTCTATGAGCTCACCATGGGCAACGGATACTTCAAGGCCGGGTACAAAGATCGGATCACCCACTTTGACCTCTTCTTCCGCAGCGTCCCTGACAATGGGGGCTATGCCATCGCTGCCGGGTTGGAGCAGGTCATTGAGTACATCCAGGACCTCCACTTTGACCCCGAGGACATTGCCTACCTCCGGGGCCGGAAGATCTTTGACGAGGACTTCCTGGACTACCTGGCAAACTTTAAGTTCACCGGGGACATCTTCGCCATCCCCGAGGGGACCCCGGTGTTCCCCAACGAGCCCATTCTCACCGTGCGGGCCCCGGCCATCCAGGCCCAGTTCATCGAGACCTTCGTGCTGCTGTGCCTGAACCACCAGAGCCTCATCGCTACCAAGTCCAACCGCATCGTCCGGGCGGCGGAGGGCCGTCCGGTGGCCGAGTTCGGCTCCCGCCGGGCCCAGGGGGCGGAGGGAGCCATCCTGGGCGCCCGGGCCTCCTACATCGCTGGCTGCTCTGCCACCGCCTGCACCATGGCCGACCAGCACTACGGCTCCCCCGCCACCGGCACCATGGCCCACTCCTGGGTGCAGATGTTTCCCGACGAGTACACCGCCTTCAAGACCTACTGCCAGCTCTACCCCAACAATGCCACCCTGCTGGTGGACACCTACAATGTACTGCGCTCCGGCGTGCCCAACGCCATCCGTGCCTTCAAGGAGGTGCTGGAGCCCCTGGGCGTCACCAAGTGCGGCATCCGGCTGGACTCCGGCGACATGGCATATCTGACCCGGAAGGCCCGGAAGATGCTGGACGACGCCGGGTGGACCGAATGCAAAATCACCGTGTCCAACTCCCTGGACGAGTATCTGATCCAGGATCTGTTTTTGCAGGGCGCCCAGATCGATATGTTCGGCGTGGGTGAGCGGATGATCACCGCCCGGTCCGAGCCGGTGTTCGGCGGCGTATACAAGCTGGCGGCGGTGGAGGACGATGAGGGAAACATCATCCCCAAGATCAAGGTCAGCGAAAACGTGGAGAAGATCACCATCCCCCACTTCAAGAAGGTCTACCGCTTCTATGGCCGGGATACCGGCAAGGCCATTGCCGACCTGATCACCCTCCACGACGAGACGGTGGACGACAGCCAGGACATGGAGATCTTCGACCCCATGGCCACCTGGAAAAAGAAAACCGTGTACAACTTCACGGCCCGGGAGCTGCTGGTGCCTATTTTCCTCAACGGCAGGCGGGTGTATGACTCCCCCTCTCTGCAGGAGATCCAGGCCTATTGCCGCCAGCAGGTGGACACCCTGTGGGACGAGGTGAAGCGGTTCGATTATCCCCACAAGTATGTGGTAGACCTGTCCCGGAAGCTGTGGGACATTCAGCAGGAGCTGCTGCGGTCCTCTCAGCAGTGACCTGCGGGCGAACGGGGTTGTCCGTCCCCTACAGGCCCTCTCAGTCGGCTGCGCCGACAGCTCTCCCAGAGGGAGAGCCAAGGCTGTAGAGCTCGCTGCCCTCAGCGGGCCGCAAAACAGACACCCTTAGATACCCATACACCGCCGATGGACGGCGGGGACAGCGGGAAAGGAGGAAGGATTTCCGTTGAAGAAACCACATGTGCAGCAAAAGACAGAGCGGCGCATATCCGCGGCGCTGCGGCTGGGACTGGTGGCGGTGCTGCTGCTGGCCCAGATCGCGCTGGTGCTGTTTCTCAGCGATCTGCTGCGGCAGCGGATGGCTATGGCGTACACAGTGCTGGAGCTGCTGGCTCTGGCCTATGCCTTCCGCATCAACAGCCGGCCCGGCGGCAGCTCGTATAAGCTGGGCTGGACCCTGCTGATCCTGACGGTGCCGGTGGTGGGGCTGATCCTGTACTGGCTGTGGAACGGGGACCATCCCCAGAAGCGGCTGGACCTGAAAAAGCTGCCCAGGCCCCAGGAATCCGAGGCCCGGCGGGAGGCCAGCCGCCTCCAGGTGGAGAAGCTGCGGCGGGAGCACCCGGAGTGGGGACGCCTGGCGGCGTATCTGGACCGGCAGGGCTTCCCCCTGTACACCGGCACCGGGGCCGTGTATCTGCCCACCGGCGAGGCGTATCTGGAGGACATGCTGGAGCGCATGGAGCAGGCGGAGCACTTCATTTTCATGGAGTTTTACATCATGGCCGAGGGGCAGCTGTGGGACCGGCTGATGGATCTTTTCCGGCGGAAGGCCGGACAGGGCGTGGAGATCAAGGTGCTGTTCGACGACTTCGGCAGCATGATGCGCATGCCTGAGGAGGCCGTGGAGGAGCTGCGGCGCATTGGGGCGGAGGTGCTGATCTTCAACCCGGTGCACCACTATGTGAACCGGCTGTACTTCAACTATCGGGACCACCGGAAGATCGCCTGCATCGACGGGGACACCGCCTATACCGGCGGGGCCAATATCGCCGACGAGTACGCCAACATCACCGAGCGGTTCGGCTATTGGAAGGATGACGGCATCCGGCTGGAGGGCCAGGCCTGCTGGACTCTGACCCGGGAGTTCATCTATATGTGGGAGCGCATGGGCGGCTCCCTGCAGCAGGAGCACGACTATTACCGGCCCCAGAGCAGTGCGGCGGGGCAGGGCTTTGTGCAGCCCATCGCGGACGGGCCGGACAGCAACCCGGTGTCCTCTGCCGAGGACGCGTTTCTGCAGCTGATCGGCGGGGCCAAGCACATGGTGTACATCACCTCGCCGTATCTGGCCATTGACGAGTCCATGGAGAAGGCCCTGTGCATGGCCGCCGGCAGCGGCGTGGACGTGCGGCTGATGATGCCCGGCATCCCGGACCACAAGTTCGCCTTTATGGTGGCGGAGAGCTATTTCGGGGAGCTGCTGAACCACGGCGTGAAGATCTATCGGTTCACCCCGGGGCTGCTGCACGGGAAAACCGTGTTGGCGGACCGGGAGGCGGCGTTCGTGGGGTCCGTGAACATGGACTACCGCAGCTTCCAGCTGCACTTCGAGTGCGGCACCCTGCTGTACGGCGCGCCGGCCATGGAGACGCTGCTGGAGGACATGGACGGCATTATGGAAAAGTCCCGGCAGGTGACCCGGGCGGACTGGGAGCACCGGCCCCTGCTGCACAGAGTGCTGGGCGGCCTGCTGCGGCCCTTCGCCATGTGGATGTAAATATCAAAAAAAGCCCTGCTTTTTTTGATAAAAGAGGCGTTTACAACAGCGTTCAACCCCGGAGGCATTCTGCCTCCGGGGTTGATTTTTTATGGCTCCAGCTTCCGGAGCAGACGGTCCGTAAGGGACACGGTCATGGCGGCGGCCGCCGCCAGCAGCACCGTTACCGCGCCGCCGCACCACAACACCACCTGATATGCGGCCCGGCGCATCAGCGGTCCCCTCCGTCGCTGACGATGTGGTAATAGGCGGTGGAGGTGGCGCGGTACACCAGGGTGTACAGCACCGCAAAGGCCAGGAAGCTGGCGGCGGTGGTGCCCACCAGCAGGCGGGTGTTCCAGAGGTTGAACAGAAGCAGCAGCTTATGGACAAAGGGGAAGGCGAAGACCAGATGCAGCCCCGCCAGCAGCAGCGGCAGGAAGAATACCAGCAGCAGCTGACTGTTGATGCTGGAACGGATGTCCCGGCGGGTCATGCCCACCTTCTGCATGATGTCAAAGCGGGCCTGGTCCTCGTAGCCCTCGGAGATCTGCTTGTAATAGATGATGAGCACCGCGGCCAGAGAGAAGCCCACGCTCAGCAGGATGCCCAGGAAGAAGAGGCTTCCGTAGGACCCGTAGAAATCGTCGCGATTCTCCGACAGGGATTCCACGTCGAAGCGGATATCGTCCTGCCGGAACTCCAGCGCCTCCCGGATGGCGGCGGCCACAGGGTCGCCCCCGTCCCAGGCAGGCTCCTGACCCAGGTCGAAGCCGCAGCTCCAGCTGCGGGACACGCCGGTGTTCATGCCCTCCATCAGGCGGTCCATGTCCGCTATTTCCTCGTCGGGGACGATGGCCGTCAGCTGGGTGACCACACTGGCGGAGTCACCGCCGGAGGCCAGGTTGTCCACCAGGCCCTTCACCTGCCAGGCAGCGCCGCCGGGGAAGGACAGGGTGCTCTCCCGGTAGTCGGACCGGCCATGGCAGATATACACCTGGCCCGGGGACAGGGTCAGACGGGCGCCCATGGCGGCGTTGTAGTCCGACAGGGGGATGACGGTGAACTGAACGGCATCGCTGATGCTGCCGCCTGCGCCCTGCAGAACGCCGTTGCGAACAGTCAGCGCCGAGGAGGAGGAACGGTACTCCCGCAGGTCCTGCATCTGCGCGCCACGGCTGCGGGCGGCAGTGACGACGGCGGCGTGCAGGTCGGAGTGGTCCCGGTACAGGTCCTCCCGGTCCGTGAACCAGACGGTAACGTTCTCCGCCCGGGGATAGCGGGTACGGAGGGAATCCTCCGCCCCGAAATACAGGCAGGTGGTGGAGGAGAGCATCACCAGCACCATAGTGCCCAGGATGCAGATGGAGGCAAGGCCTGCGCCGTTGCGCTTCATGCGGTAGACCAGGGAGGAAACGGACACGAAATGCCGCTTCCGGTAATAGAACCGGGGATTCCTTTGCAGCAGGCGGCACAGGGTCACGGAGCCGGAGATAAACAGCAGATAGGTGGCGGCGATGACCATCAGCACGGCGGCGAAGAACCAGGTCAGGGCCGTCAGAGGCTCCCGGATGGACACAGCCAGGTAGTAGGCCGCCCCCAGCAGCAGAACGCCCAGCAGCGCCAGGGCCCAATTGGCCCGGGGAGGCTTCTCCCCCACCGCCTCGCTGCGCATGAGCTGGATGGCGGTGGAGCGGCGGACCCGCAGCAGAGCGGACAGCAGGATCAGCAGGTAAATGGCCCCGTACAGGCCCAGGGCCATCAGCAGGCCCCCCGCGGACACCCGATAGGTCATGTCCGCCTCCAGGCCCATGACCCGCATAAGGCCCAGCTCCACCAGCTTGCTCAGCACCACGCCCAGGGCCAGGCCCCCCAGCAGGGACAGGCCGCCGGACAGCAGAGACTCCCAGCAGAGAATGCGGGAAATGTCCCCCTTGCCCATGCCCAGGACGTTGTACAGAGCAAACTCCCGGTTCCGGCGGCGGATCAGAAAGGAATGGGTGTAAAACAGCAGCAGCAGAGAAAACACCCACAGCACAAAGCTGCCCAGATTCAGGATCACCTGCACGGAGCCGCTGCCGGGCAGGGTTCCCTCCGGCAGCCGGGCCAGGGCCACAAGAATGTAGAAAAACGACACGGCGCCTACGCCGGTCAGCAGGTACGGTACGTAGAGGCGGCTGTTTTTCCGGATGCCGTCCCAGGCCAGATGACGGTACAGCTTCATGCCCGGTCACCGCCTGCCTGAAGCATGGTCAGGGTGTCCGCGATCTTCTGGTACAGCTGCTCGTCGGTACACTGGCCGCGGTACAGCTGGTGGAACACCTGACCGTCCTTGATGAACAGCACCCGTCCGGCGTGGCTGGCGGCCTTGACGGAGTGGGTGACCATGAGGATGGTCTGACCCTGGCGGTTGATCTGGCCGAACAGGTCCAGCAGTTCATCGGTGGAGCGGCTGTCCAGGGCCCCGGTGGGCTCATCAGCCAGGATCAGCCGGGGATGGGTGATCAGCGCCCGGGCCACGGCGGCCCGCTGCTTCTGGCCGCCGGACACCTCGTAGGGATACTTGTCCAGCAGCTCCAGAATGCCCAGCTGGCGGGCGATGGGATCCAGGCGGGCCTTCAGCTCCCGGTAGGGCCGCCCCGCCAGCACCAGGGGCAGATAGATGTTGTCCCGCAGGGTGAAGGTGTCCAGCAGGTTGAACTCCTGGAACACGAAGCCCAGGTTGTCCCGGCGGAAGGCCGCAGCGTCGGACTCCCGGACGGCGGACATGTCCCGCCCGTCCAGCTCCACCCGGCCGGCGGTGGGCTTATCCAGCGCCGCCAGAATATTCAGCAGGGTGGTCTTGCCGGAGCCGGACTCGCCCATAATGGCCACATATTCCCCCTCCTCCACGGAGAAGTCCACCTGGCGCAGCGCCGTGACCTGGCTGCCGCCGAAACGGGTGGTATAGACCTTTTTCAGGCCCGTTACATTGAGAATTTGCATATCCATGCCTCCTTTACGGGGCCTATTATAGCAGACCGGGGAAATGCGCGGCCATCGAATGGGCTTACATTTCCCCGGTCTGAGCTTACATTTTTGTCACTCGTGGGTGCGGACGTTGATGAACTCCGCACGGAGCTTGGAATAGAGGATGGTCTGGCTGCTGTACAGGCCGCAGTAGCCGGAGAGGAGATAGCTCAGGGCGCAGGCCACGGCGAAGTAGGGCGCCCCGGCAGAGCCGAACAGCTCCACGCTGAGCAGCACCGACGCCACGGGGCAGTTCACCGCCCCGCAGAACACCGCCACCAGGCCGATGGCCGCGGCAAAGCCCGCAGGCAGGCCCAGGAGCCCCCCCATGAAGCAGCCGAAGGCAGCGCCCACGAAGAACGACGGCACCACCTCGCCGCCCTTGAAGCCGCAGCCGATGGTGACGGCGGTGAACAGGAGCTTCCACAGCCACGCCCAGCCGCTGACGTTCCCCCGCAGGGCCCGGGCGATGACGTCCATGCCCGCGCCGTTGTAGTCACCGTTGGTGAGCAGGCTCAGGACGATGAGGATGGCCGCGCCGGCCAGCACCCGCAGCCAGGGATTCCGGAAGCTGCGGGTCAGCAGGTGCTCCGTCCAGTGCAGCCCCTTGCAGAACAGGATGCTGACCAGGGCGCACAGAATGGACAGGACCACCACCGGCAGCATCAGCTCCAGGGTCACCCGGGGCATGGACACCGTGAAGCGGGTGGGCTCCACCCCCATGAGGGCGGATACACCGTAGGCCGCCATGGCGGCGGTGATGCAGGGCACCAGGCCCGCGTAATACAGCACGCCCACGCTGATGACCTCCAGGGCGAACACCGTGGCGGTGAGGGGCGTGCCGAACAGGGCGGAGAACACGCCGCTCATGCCGCACAGGGTGGCAAGGGGCAGGTCCTTTTCCCCCAGGCGCAGGAGCTTGCCCGCCTGGAAGCCCAGGCCGCCGCCGATCTGAAGGGCCGCACCCTCCCGGCCGGCGCTGCCGCCGCACAGGTGGGTAATGACGGTGGACACGAAGATCACCGGCACCAGCAGAATGGGGACGCTTTCGCCGAAGTGAACGGACTCGATGATGGCGTTGGTGCCCTTGCCCTCCAGATGGCAGAGCTTGTAAAGCCCCACGATGGCAAGGCCCCCCACCGGCAGCAGGTACAGGATCCAGGGGTGCGCCTCCCGGATGGCCGTGGCGTAATTGACGCCGATATGAAACAGGGAGCCGATCACGCCGCCGGCCACACCGATGATGCCGCCCAGCAGCACCCATTTTCCCAGCGCCGCCGGGTATGCTCCCATATGCATTATGGTCTTTTTCCACTTATCCACCGCTTGCCGCCGTCCTTTCCGCCCGTTCCCCAAAAAATCTTCTTCCTTTTATAGCCAGCTTTTTTCGACAGTCTCTTTATAGCATCTTTACGGTTTGGTGTCAATCCGGCACATCAGCCATTCCCTGTTTCCGCAAAAACAGGGGCCTGCCTCCCGAAAAGCAAAGCCCCCGTCCTGTTTCATTTTGCTTCAGCTGCCCAGATGAAGCGCCTGGAGAAGCAGAAGCCAGCTGAGCCCATAGTAGGTGACCACAGCCACCAGATCGTTCACGGTGGTAATCAGCGGCCCGGAGGCCACGGCAGGGTCCACCCCGATTCGCTTGAAAAACATGGGAATCAGCGTTCCCACGGCGCTGGAGATAAACATGGCCAGCAGAAGCGCCGCACCGATGCACACCGAAACCGCAAACGCATATTGGGCGGGATATCCCTTGCCCAGCATGATGTAAGCGCCCACAAACAGCACGGAAAGACTGCCCAGAATCAGCCCGCTGAACAGCCCCACCCGCATCTCCTTGCAGACGAGGCCCAGCTTTTTCCGGGCGGTGATCTCCTTGTCCATCAGCACACGGATGGTGACAGCCAGCGACTGCGTTCCCACATTTCCCGCCATATCCAGGATCAGCGACTGGAACGCCATAATGATCGTCAGCCGGGACACGACCTTCTCGAATGCGCCCACAACGCCTGAAACGACCATTCCCAGCACCAGCAGCACCAGCAGCCAGGGCATCCGCTTTTTCAGGCTTGCCCGCAGCGGCTCGTGCAGATCCTCCTCCGCGGAAAGGCCGCCCAGCTTCGCATAGTCGTCGCTCATCTCGTCGTCCACCGCTTCCACCAGGTCCCTCAGGGTGATGACGCCGAGAATGCAGTTGGAGGCATCCAGCACGGGAATGGCGCTTTCCGAGTAGCTTTTCAGCCGCTCGATACAGTCCTCCGTGCGCTCGCTGCAGTAGACATACGGGAATCTGTGCTGGATAAGGGGCGCGATAGCCGCGTTCTTTTCCGCAATAAGCAGAGCGCGCAGCTCCACCGTGCCGCAGAAAAAGCCGTTTTCCGCCGTCACAAAGAGCATTTGGATATTATCGTTTTCCTTCGCCTGGTCCATAAGCGCCCGGGTGGCCTGGCCCACCGTCATTTCCGAATCCAGCGAAATGAAATTGGCGCTCATTCTGCTGCCGATCTCGTCCTCGTCAAACGACACCAGCAGCTCAATCTTTTTCCGAAGCGCTCCGTTGAGCAGCCCGATCATCGCCGACCTGTCGCTGCCGGGCAGTTCCCGCAGAATGTCCGCCGCAGCATCCGGGTCAATCTTTTCCAGAATGAAAACAGCTCTTGCCGTGTCGATGTCCTTCAGGAAGGCGGCCGCCTCCTGGGGCTCGACATACTTGAAAATACCGGCCAGCTTGTCCGGCTCAATGGAGCGGATCAGCCGCATCCTTCCAAGCCGGTCCATCTGCTCCATGGACTTGGCAATATCGCTGTTATGATAGTTCTCCAGCTGCTCCTGGATCATCTTCGGCGAAAGGTCATCCCTTATCAGCGCCGCGATCTCATCCGCGCAGCCTCCGCTTTTGAGGTTCTTGTCTTCGTTGAACATTGCCATGGTATTACCGCCTTTCAATTAAAATCGCATCGTGTTCCTAATTGAAAGTGAAGCCGGGCAATGTGCTGTCATATCCGGCCTTTATTTACCTGTACGAGCCGACGCAAAGCAAGCGCCGGACACAGCGGCACATTGAATACTTCGCCCGTAACTGTCACCTAAGCTCACTTTGCTCACCTCTTTCTGGAATAAAAGTCGATTGCTTCGTCATGATACCACTGTCGCGCGGTCCTGTCAACCCGGAACCGGACGCTGCCGCCTCTCCCCTTTCTCTCGTTTTTTCTGAGAAGCTGAAAAATTTTCAGGGAAGCTGATTTTTTGAGATTTTCCCTGTTGATTCTGGGGAACATTTGCCGTATACTATGAGATAGAAGCAAAAGGAACAAACCGCAAAACACCCTATCACAACAATCAGGAGGAAAAGCAACATGAAATACGGTCGTACTTTCAACTTCTCCGCCGGTCCTGCTATGATGCCGGAGCCCGTGCTGGAGGAGATCCGCGACGAGATGATGAACTACCGCGGCAGCGGCATGTGCGTCATGGAGATGAGCCACCGCTCCAAGGTGTTCCAGCAGATCGCCGACGAGGCCCAGGCCGACCTGCGCAAGCTGATGAACATCCCCGATAACTACAAGGTCCTGTTTATCCAGGGCGGCGGCACCCTGCAGTTCGCCATGGTGGCCATGAACCTGATGAAGAACGGCAAGGCCTGCTATGTGGAGACCGGCGCATGGTCCAAGAAGGCCATTGCCGAGGCCAAGAAGTACGGCGAGGTGCAGGTGGTTGCCTCCTCCGCCGACAAGAACTTCTCCTACATCCCCGACTGCTCCGACCTGGACATTCCCGAGGACGCCGACTACGTCTATATCTGCGAGAACGAGACCATCAACGGCACCACCTGGCACAAGCTGCCCAACACCAAGGGCCACGTGCTGGTGTCCGACCAGTCCTCCATGTTCCTGTCCCGGCCCTGCAACGTGTCCGACTACGGTCTGATCTGGGCCGGCGTGCAGAAGAACGTGGGCCCCGCCGGCATGGCCGTGGTCATCATCCGGGAGGATCTGATCCGGGACGACCTGGATCCCAAGACCCCCATTTACATGAAGTATAAGACCCATGCCGACAACGACAGCATGTACAACACCCCCAACTGCTGGGCCATCTACTGCTGCGGCAAGGTGTTCAAGTATCTGCTGAGCATCGGCGGTCTGGAGGAAATGGAAAAGCGCAACATCGCCAAGGCCCAGGTCATCTATGACTTCCTGGATTCCTCCAAGCTGTTCAAGGGCGCCGTGGTGCCCCAGGACCGCAGCCTGATGAACATCCCCTTCGTCACCGGCGACAAGGAGCTGGACGCCGCCGTGGTGGCCGCCTCCAAGGAGGCCGGCTTCGACAACCTGAAGGGCCATAAGTCCGTGGGCGGTCTGCGGGCCTCCGTGTACAACGCCATGCCCATCGAGGGCGCCCAGGCGCTGGTGGAGTTCCTGACCAAGTTCGAGGCAGAGCACAAGTAACACGCAAAACGGGGGACGGCGTCCCCCTGCCCCCTATATCCGACAACATTTCGTATTATGGAAGGAGATTATTACGATGCGTATTCTGGTTACTGACGGTATGGATAAGACCGCTATGGCGCAGCTGCGGGAGCATGGCCATGAGGTAGTGGAGCAGTTCTATGAACCCGATCAGCTGGGCGAGGCCCTGCGCGGGTTTGACGTGGCCGTGGTCCGCTCCAAGACCAAGGTCCGCAAGGAGCACATTGATGCGGCCAAGGGCGGCCAGCTGAAGCTGATCATCCGCGGCGGCGTGGGTGTGGACAACATCGACGTGGACTATGCCAAGGCCAACGGCATCGACGTGAAGAATACCCCCCGCGCCTCCTCCCAGTCTGTGGCAGAGCTGGCCATGGGCCATATGTTCGCCTGCGCCCGGTATCTGTCCATCGCCGGTCACACCATGCGCGAGGGCAAGTGGGAGAAGAAGGCCTATGGCAAGGGCATTGAGCTGCAGGGCAAGACCCTGGGCATCGTGGGCTTCGGCCGCATCGGCCAGCACCTGGGCGTGATGGCCAAGGCCATCGGCATGAAGGTCATCGCCTTCGATATCTATCAGATCCCCGTGATCTCCGAGCAGCTGGACATCCCCTATGTGGAGATGGATGAGCTGCTGGCCAAGTCCGACTTCATCTCCGTCCACGCCCCCGCTGTGGACGGCGGCGCACTCATCAACGCCGAGCGCATTGCCAAGATGAAGGACGGCGTGGTGATCATCAACACCTCCCGGGGCAGCAACGTGGACGAGGATGCGCTGCTGGCCGCTCTGGAGTCCGGCAAGGTCCGGGCTGCCGGCCTGGACGTGTACGCCGACGAGCCCGCCAGCAACGTGGCGCTGTACAGCCATCCCATGGTGTCCTGCACGCCTCATATCGGCGCGGCTACCGTGGAGGCCCAGAAGCGCATCGGCCAGGAGATCGTGGAGATCATTGCGGCTATGTAACCGGGCTCGGCGGGCTTGCCTGCTCCCTTCCCTGCTGATCAAAGGCTCCCCCTGTCATAGGGGGAGCCTTGTGCTTGTCAAAGAGAACCCCCTGCTTTCATGCGGCGAAAGCAGGGGTTCTTTGACAGACGGAAGCGGATGTAACTGAAATCAG
>OLRY01002449.1_pt1 | contig 12709 bp, 9 predicted proteins | sample 1672541 | NCBI WGS metagenome assembly OLRY01 (sample SAMEA3136697, study PRJEB25190) | human gut metagenome | biome: human gut; feature: human-associated habitat; material: faeces | place: Austria | collected 2013
CATTTTGAGTTGAGATCTGTCAACAAAAAACTCCACAACAACTTGACACCGTCGTATTGTATCAAATTCTTATGCATATCTCAAGATTTATGCTATACTGATACTATTACACTGATGACGGGAGGAAGTCTATGCTTATTTTTTCTCTGGATACAAAAAAATGCATGAACGCACTTTTACTGCATCCTGCATTTGATTCCTTTTTATTTATTGAAGGAGATATCACAACTTTTAATACCTTTCAATTTAACGGACGACTGAAAAAAGATTTCTTCAGTGCTGAAGAAAAAGAAGCTCTGGATGACCGGGAATATGCTCTCTGGAGGGAACTTCGCGAGTTTTGCCTTTCTCTGATCAAAGGAAAGCGTACTCCGCTGGGATTTCATTTTGTTCTTTCTATGTCAGCACCGAATATTGCACGGCTTCTCGAACAGGAACATCTTTCATTTGCTCCGGCAGATGTGCAGGGACTGTACCTGAATTTTAAATATGACGGGACAAAACTTAGCTGTACGACAGGAACATCTATGAACCTGTTCACGCTGGACAAATCACTGGAGCAGGCATGGGACAAGATGGCGCAGCGGATTTTTGCAAAGTACGAGATTCCGTTTGAGGTTGAGTAAAATTTTGAAAATAGCGGTGAGACAAAGAGCATAAAATACTGTATGCAGTATTTTATGCTCTTTGTCTTTCTATCTCGTTGGCAAAATTCTTACACAATGCCTCAACTCGGAATTGCAAGAGGACGGTCGGCGGGTTTCGGAAAATCCGGAACCTTGGACCTGGTTCTGGGTAAATTCAGATATATGTTCCGTTTCTTATACGTGGGTAATGATTGCTGTCAGTAATTCTTGGAATTGCTCAGCCACCCGGTCGGCGGTTTGTTGGACTTCCTGGTGGTTCAGATGTTGTGATGTCATGCCGGCGGCGAGGTTGGTGATACAGGAGATGCCGCAGACTTCGATTCCCATGTGGCGGGCAGCGATCGTCTCGCAGGCGGTGCTCATGCCTACGGCATCAGCCCCACAGGTGCGGTACATACGGATTTCTGCCGGAGTTTCATAAGATGGACCGGTAAGCTGAAGGTATACACCTTCTTTCAGAGGAATGCCGAGTTTTTGGGCTTCTTTCTTTATGATCTGCTGCATCCGTTCACTATAGGCTTCACTCATATCCGGAAAACGGGTTCCAAGTTCTTCGACATTGGCACCGATCAGTGGATTAGGGATTCCACTCATAATCTGGTCTGTGATGAGCATGAGATCGCCCGGATGGAATCCGGTATTGATTCCGCCTGATGCATTGGTAAGAATCAGCTTCTTTGCGCCTAACATTCCCATCAGCCGCACCGGAAGCACCACATCTGTTACCGGATACCCTTCATAATAATGTACACGTCCCTGCATGATTACAACCGGAACTTCTTTTACATAACCAAATACAAATTGTCCTTTATGTCCTACAACTGTCGACACCGGAAAACCTTCAATTTTTGTATATGGAATGATCTGTTCTATCTTGATTTTTGATGCGTATTCGCCAAGACCGGAGCCCAGAATCACTGCCACTTCCGGTTTAAAATTCGTTTTTTGGAGAATGCTTTTCCGGCATATTTCCAGCTTTTCATAAATTTCATTGCTCATACAGAATTCCTCTTTTCTCTTATTCTTCAGAGTCAATCCTCTCTGTTTGTAGTTTCTTTATTTCAGCATTTTGCAAATTTTATCTTTTATAGAATCATCGGCAAATGCAGTATCAATTGCATTTTTCATCATCTGAAGGATTTCTTCGTCCCGGATTCCATAATTTTTCTGAATAAATTCCAGTTCTTTTGTAAGACTGGTGTTACTTACCGTTCGGTTATCTGTGTTGACCGATACTTTTAAGCCTGCATCCAGAAATTCCCGCATCGGATATTCCGCCATGCAGTTTACAGATTTGGTCTGTAAATTGCTGATCGGACACATCTCGATACCAATATCTGCTTTTTTTGCCATTTTCCGGATCTCCTGGTTGCCACGCATCGCGATCCCATGCCCGATCCTTCCAGCTCCCACGTTTATCGAATCTATGACATTCTGTGGATTTCCACATTCTCCGGCATGGAGTGTAAATGGCATTCCCATCTTCTTTGTCTCTGTAAAAATATCCATAAATTCAGACATCGGATACAATGCTTCTGCTCCTGCAAGATCTGCTGCACAAACTCCGGATCCCAGATATTCTCTTGCCGTCTTGATCATCCGCATATTATCCTCAGCGCTGTGATGCCGCATTGCACAGACGATCACACCATACTCGATTCCAAAATCTTTTTTCCCCTGCTCCATTCCGCTGATTACTGCTTCGATCACCTTCCGGCTGTCCATCTTTTTTGTCTCTGACAGAAGTGGAGCAAAACGGATCTCCGCATAACAGACATTTTCTTCGTTCATCTGGGAGAGCAGATCATACGCAGCTCCGGAAAGTCCCTCTTCATCCATAATGCATCTGCCGGGAAGGTCAAATTTTTCCAGATATTCATTCAGACTTGTGCAGTTTTCTGAAACACTGAGTTCTTCAGGTCTTACAGTTCTTCCAAGCCTTTTTTCAATAAATGGTCTGCTAAGAGAACCGTCCAGATGACAGTGAAGCTCAATCTTTGGTAATTCTTTCAAGGTTTCCTGTGTCATTTTTCATTCCTTCTCTTTTTCCTTTTCTTCAAAAATCTTCTTTTGGAGTCTGAGTCCTTTCTCATTCTGTAAGATTGGATGGTCCGAAACCTTTTGGCAACATTTCTTTCAAGGTATAGATATCATAATGCTTTTCATCTACTGCAAGAATGATCTGAAATGTCTCCGGATCGCAGAATTCCATCATGACCTGCCTGCATACTCCGCACGGCGGTGCATACTCTGTCACAACACCGCCCTTTCCTCCTACAATACAGATTGCATCAAATTCTTTTACTCCTTCGCTGACTGCCTTGAAAAACGCGGTACGCTCCGCACAGTTTGTCGGTGTATAAGCCGCATTTTCAATATTGCATCCCGTATATATCCGTCCATTCTTTCCAAGCAGCGCAGCTCCCACTTTAAAGTCAGAATAAGGGGTATAAGAATATGCAAGCTGAGAAAGCGCGATTTCTATCATTTTTTTAATTTGTTCTTTTTTCATTCTCTTTTTTCATTCTCTTTTTTCCTGCTTTTTCTTGCTAAATAAGTTCATTCAGAATCGAATGCCCGATCGTTCCTTCCGGCATTTTTACACCAAAATTATCTGTGACCGTTGCCCCGATCACTGCAAAGGTATTTTCCTCCATAATCACGCCACCCTCATCCATCTTTTTGGAATACGCCAAAAACGGTACATATTCCCGTGTATGATCGGTTCCTGTGTAGGTCGGATCGTTTCCATGATCGGCGGTAATAATAAGAAGATCATCCTCCCGCAGATCATCCAGCAAAATTCCAAGATTTTTATCAAATCTCTCAATCTCATGTCCGTAGCCAACCGGATCGCGCCGGTGTCCCCACTGTGCATCAAAATCAACCAGATTTACAAAGCACAGTCCGTCAAAATCTTTTTTGCAAATCTCAATGGTCTGCTCCATTCCATGCACGGAGCTGTTGGAATGATACGATTCTGTGATTCCTTCCCCGCAAAAGATATCATGGATCTTTCCGACTGCGATCACATCCTTTCCCGCATCTTTCAGTGCATCAAGTGCAGTCTTTCCGGTCGGCTCAAGTGCATAATCCCTGCGGTTGCTGGTTCTTTTAAATTCACCTTTTTTCTTTCCTACATACGGTCTTGCAATGACTCGTCCCACGCGCCATTCATCCTTCATCGTGATCTCTCTTGCGATCTCACAACACCGGTACAGATTTGCCAGATCAAATGTCTCTTCATTTCCACAAATCTGCAATACAGAATCCGCAGAGGTATAGACAATCATTGCACCTGTTTCAATTTCTTCTTCCCCAAGTTCTTCAATAATCTTTGTTCCGCTCTCACTACGGTTTCCAATCACTTTTTTCCCACAACGTTTTTCCAGTTCTGCGATCAGTTCCGGTGGAAATCCATGTTCGGTAAAGGTTTTAAATGGTTTTTCTGTATAAATTCCCATCATTTCCCAGTGTCCGGTCATCGTATCTTTTCCGTTACTCGCCTCTTTCAGTCTGGTAATTTTTCCAACCGGATTCTCGATTCCATACATCTTTCCCCCGGTATGCAGATTCAGCATACCAAGTTTCCGAAGATTTGGGATCTCCAGTGTCCCCATTCTGTCTAAAATATGACCAAATGTATCTACATCCCTGTCACCGAATTGCTCAGAATCAGGCATTGCACCAATTCCAAGCGAATCCAGAACGATCACAAAAATTCGTTTATATATTGTTTCTTTCATTTACCGATCCTCTTTGATTAACTTTCTGATGGCTTCCACTGCCACCTGTACTGCCATGTCTGTATCATGCACTACCGGATTTTCAAGTCCCAGTTTTTCTCTTTCCTGATTTGCCATTACAAGGAAACAGGCACCCACGCGTACATGAAGCTTTGCTGCCACAATGTAAAGTGCTGCCGTCTCCATCTCTGATGCCAGACATCCCAGTTTCTTCCAGGCTTCCCATTTATTGATCAGTTCATAACCTGCCGGCATCATCTCCGGCTCATGCTGTCCGTAAAATGCATCTTTTGACTGTACCACTCCGGTATAAAATTCACAGCACTTTTCCTTCGCCGCACTGACCAGTGCGTTCACCACCATAAGATCTGCCACCGCCGGATATTCGATCGGCGCATATTCTTTGCTTGTCCCTTCCATTCTGACAGCACCTGTAGCAACTACAATGTTCCCACTTTTTACTTCCGGCTGTATCCCACCGCAGGTTCCGATCCGTACAAATGTATCTGCTCCACATCTGGCTAATTCTTCCATCGCAATTGCTGCTGATGGCCCCCCGATTCCGGTAGATGTGACACTTACCTTTACGCCGTCTAAAGTTCCTGTATAAGTGATAAATTCCCGGTTATCTGCAATCATTACCGGATCTTCAAAATACTGTGCTATTTTTTTGCAGCGCTTTGGATCTCCCGGGAGAATGACATAACGGCCGACTTCCCCGTTGGCCACCTGAACATGATATTGTCTGCTTATATCCTCTGAATAATTCTTCATCGTATGCACCGCCTCTCTTTTGTTATATTATACTATAAAAGGCCGGGAAGTTCATCAACACTTTGTGGAAAGTGTTTCCAAATACAGCAAAAAAAGCCTGACCATTCAGACCTTTTCGCATAAGCGAAAATGGGAATCTGAATGGTTCAGACTTTTCCGGGTATCTACAGCAAGATTATTTTGCCAATTTCATCATAATTTCATTACTGCGTTTCACAAATTCTGTCATCTCTTCTGGGCTGAGTGGCTTGTGTGCCAGCATTGCCAGGTCATATAACTGATGGCAGAACATTTCTGTATTTTCGCCATCTTTATGTGCTACAACATATTCTACCAGCGGATGATTTGCATTCAGGATCAGGGTTGCATTGGTTCCGAACATAGACGGATCCATGCCCGACATTCCATACATCTTCATCATTTCCTGCATACGGCGTGATTCTTCGGAAAGTGTGATCATAGATGCCACATTTTCATCTTTCATCTTTTCTACTTTTACTTCCAGTTTGTCATTGCCAAGTGCTTTGCGGAAGATTTCAACCAGACTGTCTGTTTTTTCTTTGAATGCTTCTTTTTCTTCTTCTGATACATCTTCTTTGAAGTGATCAGTCAGATCTGCATCGATTCTCTGGAACTTGATATGTTCGTTCTTCTGCTCCATCTGAGTAATAAATGGAGAATCAATATTATGTGACAAGATCACTGCGTCCAGTCCCTCTTTTTTGAACATATTGATATACTGGCTCTGCTGCTGTTCATCTGTTACATAGTAGATTGTTGTCTTCTCTGTTTCTTTCTTTTCTGCTGACTGCTCTGCATTTTCACCCTCAGTCTTTTCCTCCGGTTCTGCTTTTCCGCCATTTTTTTCGATGCATTCTTTGAGTGTCATATACTTGTGATCCAGGTTCTTGAACAGAACATAATCGCTCATCTTCTCGCAGAATTTTTCATCTTTCAGGCAGCCGAATTTGATAAATGGACTGATGTCATCCCAGTATTTCTCATAGTTTTCTTTATCTGTCTTGCACATTCCTGAAAGCTTGTCAGCAACTTTCTTAGAAATGTATTCGGAGATCTTCTGTACGAATCCATCATTCTGCAGTGCGCTTCGTGATACGTTAAGCGGCAGATCCGGACAATCAATGACTCCTTTTAATACCATCAGAAATTCCGGAATAACTTCTTTGATATTGTCTGCGATAAATACCTGATTGTTGTACAATTTGATGGTTCCTTCAATGGAATCGTATTCGGTATTGATCTTAGGGAAGTACAGGATACCCTTTAAGTTGAATGGATAATCCATGTTCAGATGAATCCAGAACAGAGGTTCTTTGTAATCCATAAATACTTTCCGGTAGAAATCAATATAATCTTCTTTGCTGCATTCGTTTGGATGCTTTGTCCACAGCGGTGCCGGATCACTGATCGATACCGGGCGTTTCACGATCTTTGCTTTGTCGGATGCCGGTGAAACTTCAACCATTTCTTTTTCACCGTTCTCATTTTCTTTTTCTTCCATCTTGGCGTCTTCATGGATATGTTCAACAACCGTATCGGTATCCAGGACTTCATCCTCCGGGATCGTCTCATATTCCGGTTCTGCATTTGCTTTGGATACAAAAATCTCTACCGGCATGAATGAACAGTATTTCTCAAGGACTTCGCGGATTCTGTATTCATTTGAAAATTCTACACAATCTTCGTTCAGGAATAAGGTGATTTCAGAACCAACTTCCTCTTTATCCCCTTCTTCCATCTCATACTCTGTACCGCCTTCACTTACCCAGTGTACCGGTTTTGCACCTTCTTTATAAGAAAGGGTATCAATATGAACTTCATCAGCTACCATGAAGGCAGAGTAGAATCCAAGACCAAAGTGTCCGATCATATCGTCCTCTGTTGTTTTATCTTTGTATTTGTTCAGGAATTCGGTTGCTCCTGAAAATGCGATCTGTGTGATATATTCTTCTACTTCATCAGCAGTCATACCAAGACCATTATCGATGAATTTCAAAGTCTTCTCTTCCGGGTTTACAATAACCTGGATCTTTCCTTTATAATCATCCGGAAGTGTATATTCTCCCATCATGTCCAGCTTCTTTAATTTTGTGATCGCGTCGCATCCATTGGAAACAAGCTCTCTTGCGAAAATATCATGATCAGAATATACCCATTTCTTGATAATCGGGAAAATATTTTCGCTGCTGATTGAAAGACTACCTTTTTTTGCTGCCATTTTTATCACTCCTAAATTTCATATTCTATCTTTTTACGGTTTCAAATACCGTATTTTTCTGTCTATGAAATATCTTAATACCCTGATTTCTAAATGTCAATAGAAAATTAGCACTCTTTTGATAAGAGTGCTAATAATTCTGTGAAGAATATAAACTTTCTGTGAAATATATTTTCCGATTCTTTGTGTACCGTCTATAAGAAATCTTTGACATACACTTGCAAAAGCTTTTACTCCACGCTCTTCAAAGATTCCACCATATCGATCTTCTTCAGCTTGTAGAACATTACCCAGTTTACAAATAAAGAAAATGCTACAGTAAACAAGAAACTGTACAGATAACTCTGCCAGTGTATCTGACGTCCGAACATCGCCTCTTCCACCTCAACCGTCAGGATGATATACCGGTGAAGCAGATTACCAAGCACCATACCCACAACCGATCCAATGATCGTCAGCAGGATATTCTCTCTGTATACATAAGAGGCAACCTCTCCGTCGTAGAATCCCAGAACCTTCAAGGTTGCAAGCTCTCTCTGACGCTCGGTGATGTTGATATTGTTCAGATTGTACAGTACCACAAATGCCAGCATTCCGGCAGATACGATCAGTACCACGATGACCAGATTCAGGCTTCGCAGCATGTCATCCAGCCTTCCTTCAATACTGCTGGTATAACTTACATTCAGTACTCCATCCATCGACAGAAGCTTTGTTCCGATCTTCTCGATCTGATCATCCTTTCCGTCCTTTGCACTGTAGATGATCGTGTTATATTCTGCCGGTACACCATATAATTCCTCGTATTTTTCCGGTGACAGATACAGGTAATGGCTCATATAGTTCTCGCAGATGGCGCCAACCGTCACCGTCTGGTCTCCCTTGTCCTCGTCCTCGATCGTAAGCTCATCTCCCACCTTTACATTCAGAAGGGATGCCATTTTCTCAGTCAGAATCACTTCGTCTTTTTTCAGTGAATAAACCTCGTCCTTATTGGTCCTGCTGTGGAAGCTTAAAAAGTCCTCAATCTTTTCATTATCCGATGGCACCATCAGATAAAGTGTCTTTTTACCGGATGCAGATTTTACATCGGTCTTCTGCATCCGCGCTTCGATCGTCTCTTTTATATCTGCATTCTGATCCAGATAATCATGGAGCTGTTGTCTGTTCTCTTCGGATATGTCGTCACTCATGTAGGTTGCCGCATCATAGAACTGCACCTTCTCATACTGCAGGCTGACGATCTCATAGATACAGTCCTTCAGTCCGAATCCGACTACCATCAGTGCCATACAGCCGCCGATTCCAAAAATAGTCATAAAAAATCTCTTTTTATACCGGATCAGATTCCGCACGGTCGATTTCCATGTAAAATTCAGATGCTTCCAGATAATTCCGATCCGCTCCAGAAGAATCCGCTTCCCCTGCTTCGGTGCTGCCGGACGCATCAGTTCTGCCGGTTCTGCTGCCAGTTCTTTATAGCAGGATGCGATCGTCGCGATCAGTGTACATGCAACTGCGATCACCGAAGCCTGGAATGCATAGCTCATATGGTATGGTACCAGGATTGCCGGCAAATGTTTATACAAGATCATATAGGCATAAATAATGATAAACGGCAGAATCTTTTCACCGATCAATACACCAAAAATACTTCCACCAAGAGTTGCAATCAGTGCATATCCAATGTATTTTCCTGCAATCGCAGCTTTTCCATAACCGAGAGCCTTCATCGTTCCGATCTGTACACGCTGTTCCTCTACCATTCGTGTCATCGTTGTCAGACTGATCAATGCTGCCACCAGGAAAAAGAGTACCGGGAACACTTTTCCAATAGAACGCATGCGGTCTGCATTATCTCCGTATCCTTGATATTCCGTCAGTGCATCCTCTCTCGTCTGCACATACCACTTCGGATTTTCGATTTTTTTGATCTCAGCCTTTGCGTCTGCAATCTGCTGCTTTGCATCCGTCAGCTGCTTCTCTCCATCTGTAATCTTTGCCTGTCCGTCCGTGATCTGTTCTTCCGCTTCTTTTGCTGCCTGCTCATATTTACTCCGGCCATCCGCAAGCTCCTGTTCACCGGATGCAAGTTGTGCTTTACTTGCATTTAAAGTGTCCTCTTTTTCATTCAGAAGTGCCCATGCAGACAAGATCTGTGCTTTTCCGTCCGTAATCTGAGATTTTGTGCTGTCAAGCTGGGATCTGGCTGCTGCGATCTGACTCTTGCCGTCTGTAATCTGCCTGCCTGCACTTAACAGCTCTTCTTCCTGTGCGGCAAGCGTCTGCTCCTGCCCAAGAAGTGCAGCCTCTTTTTTATCCAATTCATCTCGCTGCGCAGTCAGGCTGGTGATCTGGGCATCCAGATCTGCTTCTGTGGTAAAACCTGCCTGTGTTAACAGTCCGCTCTTTGCTGTTTCAAGCTGTGTCTTCTGCGCCTGTATACCGGCAAACTGTGCGTTTAAATTCTCCCACTTATTTACATAAGCCTGCTGTTCTTCGTTTCTGTCTTCTTCTGGAATTTTTACATATTCCTGATATACATCGCTGTCCATTCCGTCCAGCTGCTTCTGCACTTCCGCCATCCCCGAATCGCACTGGCTGATTCCATCTTCAATTCCATCCAGCCCGTCTCTCAGCTGCTTAAGCGGTGCCAGACCTTCGTCCAGCTGTTTCTTCCCATCTGCAATCTGCGTCCTGCCTGCTGCAATCTGCGCTTTTCCAGCCGTAATGAACGGCATATATTTTGCATAATTGCTCAGATACGTCTGCTCTGCTGCCGCAAGCTCCTGTTCTTTCTGATCCAACTGTGCTTTTCCGGATTCATACTGTGCCTCCGCTGAATCAAGCTGTGCCTGCTTATCATTCAGCTGCGCTTTTGCATCGGCAAGCTGTGTCTCGCCGTCTGCGATCTGCTGCTTTGCATCCGCAAGCTTTGCTTCTCCATCCGTAAGCTGCTGCTTTGCTTTTTCCAGTTCTTCGGCTGCCTTGCTTTTCCCACTCTCCAGCTCTTTTTTCGCATCCTCCAGCTCCTGCGATTTTTCATTCACTGTCTTCTCTGAATCAGCAAGCTTTTCATTTGCCTCATCTACGATTTCCTGTTTGCGGACTGCACAGCGTTCTTCTTCGATTGCACTCACAGCTTCCTTTGCTGCATCCGACAGATTATTGTATTCATCAGTAAATGCCGTTTTCTCTTCTGCACCGCTCACCTTCACATAAGCTTCCGTATAAACATCCATGTCAAAAGAAGCTTTATCCACTACAACAAATCCACTGATCTCTCCGGTTCCGATCGTACTGCTTCCTCTTCCAAATGAAATATACAGCGGACTGTTCCCGATCCCGACAATCTTATATGTATCTGTAACCAGTGAATCCGTCAACGCCTCTCCATCGCCAGAATGGAAAGTTACCGTGTCGCCAACCTTCAGGTCTGTATAGCTCAGAAAATCTTCATCCACCAGACATTCTACGGCTTTTTCCGGCAGCCTGCCTTCCACAACCGAAACCTGATTAAAATTCTTCTGCATACTCAGCATATGGACAACCTTTTCATTGTCTCCAACCGGGCAAAGCACGTCTTTGCTGTATCCGCCTTCTACAGCTTCAATTCCTGATACCTTTCCAATTGCTTTGATATCCGCTTTGGTAAGTCCCATGGTTCCCATTACCTTCAGATCCATCAGCTCTGAATCATCGAAATACTGATCTGCAGTGATCCGCATACTTGGCTCTGATGCACGGATTCCCGAATAAAATGCGACACCCAATGCTACGATAAAAAAGATTGATACAAACCGTCCCATCGTCTTTTTTATTTCTATTATAAAATCTTTGCGTAAAATATTTTTCTTCATCGGTCTTTACGTCCACCTACCATTCAATCGTCTCTACCGGAACCGGTCTTTCATTCAGCTTCATGCTTCCGACTTTTCCATTCTTCATTTTAATTACACGATCTGCCATCGGCGTGATCGCTGAATTGTGTGTGATCAGGATCACTGTCATCCCTCGTTCACGGCACATATCCTGTAAAAGCTTTAATATTGCCTTACCGGTATTGTAATCCAGCGCCCCTGTCGGCTCATCACACAAAAGAAGCTTCGGGTTCTTTGCCAGTGCACGCGCAATCGATACCCTCTGCTGCTCCCCACCGGAAAGCTGTGCCGGGAAATTCTTCATACGATCTGCCAGTCCCACTTCCCTAAGAACCATCTCCGCATCCAACGGATCCTTACAGATCTGCAGTGCCAACTCTACATTTTCAAGCGCCGTCAGGTTCGGAATCAAGTTGTAAAACTGGAATACAAATCCAATATCATCCCTTCTATAGGAAGTAAGCTGCCTCGGCGAATACTTTACAATATTCTTTCCATCGATCCAGACCTCTCCACTTGTTGCCGTATCCATTCCCCCCAGAATGTTAAGCACTGTCGTTTTTCCCGCACCACTTGGGCCTACCACAACCGCAAATTCACCTTTTTTTATCTGAAAATCAATTCCATCTGCTGCGGCAATCTCAACTTCACCCATACGGTAAATCTTACGGACATCCCGCATTTCAACAAATTCTTTCATCATCTTTCCCCTTATCTGTAAAATTTTCTGCTTTTTTTAATTTTAACATATTGGAAAAGCAAATCAAATATGAAGTCGTAAGATTATAAAACTTTCACATTTTCCATTTTTCATACCGTTTTTGGCTATATTGCACAATTTTACAGTATCATTTTTGTAACATTTGTCTTTTCTGTGAATTTACAGAAGAGCATACACATGGTATTATAATATCAAGTTAAGGATAGCACTTAACGAAACCAAATAAGACGTTTTCAGTATTTTGATACTTTTTATTTTCATTTCTCCTTTAATGAAATTACAGAAAAAGAGCTTACGACATTTCCCCCGATCATATGTCGCAAGCTCTTTTTCCATTATCTAAATCTTTCCGGCATTCACAAACAGTATCCTTCTCTGTTTTTCCCACCCTGCTTCCGGAATATACTTTCAAAAATTACAGTTTTCCTTGTAACTTTCTGTAACTTCTTGTTAATTATTAGACATTATATATTTTTACCGTTAAAATTTCCTTTTTTTACATTCTTTTGTCAATCTTGTTTTGCACTTCGTTATTTTGCACAATTTTATTTTAACTTTGCAGTTCTTTTAGTTTTTTTTGCGAATATACAAAACTCCCTGCAAATGCTATTATAAAAACAAGTTAAGGATAACACTTAACCGAACAAAATAAGACGTTTTCAGTATTTTGATACTTTTTATTTTCATTTCTCCTTTAATGA
>OLRY01002455.1_pt1 | contig 12668 bp, 9 predicted proteins | sample 1672541 | NCBI WGS metagenome assembly OLRY01 (sample SAMEA3136697, study PRJEB25190) | human gut metagenome | biome: human gut; feature: human-associated habitat; material: faeces | place: Austria | collected 2013
GAGCAGGGTGAGGACGAGCGTCCGCCGATCCCGCGTGACAACGAGCTGCACCGCTACATAGATCAAAAAAAGGCCCAAGGTGGCATTTGCAAAGGAGATGGGGAACCGGAGGGATACCACAAAAGGGATGGCCGTCAGGGCAGAAGCTCCCAGACGGGTCTCAGCGGTAAGTGTCAGGCCAATCGCCAGAATCAGCATCCCGAGGACATAACAGATAACTCGTGTTAGCCGGTTATGCGTTTTTAAACTCTGCCGGGGGTGAATCGCCGCCCTCATACCGCACTGGGAGCTTTCCGCCGTGTGACGACGAGGAAGCCGATGATCACGATGCCAAGACCCAGACCTATCACATCAAAAATGATGCCAGGGACGAACATCAGGACAGCCGCAACGGCCATGGCGAGGCGGAACACCGGATTCAGCTTCCCCTTGAACCAGCCGATTACCGCCATGGACATCAGCACCACTGCAAAGGTAGCCAGAATTACGATCCAGACAGTGTCTAATACCGGGGTGTCCACGATTAACAGGGCAGGGTTATAAACATAGACGAATGGAATGATAAAGCCGGGCAGGCCCAGCATGAACTCGGTCACGCGCACGCCGAAGGCCCGAGCGGCCAGGTAGTGGCCGCCCTCGTGGATGAACACGAGGAAGCCGATGCTGATAACGGCGCAGACGATCATGATGAGGATGTCCACAGATGTCTCCTTATATATGAGAGATTTCCTGCCTCGCGGGGCAGGAACGGGTGTCGCTGGTCATTATAGAAAGCGGGCACCCTTTGTCTTTCCCTTGGAGAGCCGTCTCGGAAAATAACTACAAGCTGGCTACGATCCCTCCATGGTTTCGGAGGGACGTACACCGAATCTGCCGGCTGCGCCCGCCGCCTTGGCTACCGCCACGGCGAGCGCGAGGCACACGCCTTTGCTACCGCCGCTTGAGAATCGAGCGCCTCGAAGTCCCGCCCTTTTCCCACTGAAAACCCGTCGAAGTCCCTTTTAGCTCCTCGCGCCGACCGCTTTTTCGTCGCAAAAAAATACGACTCTCGCACGGTCGAGGGAGGGAACGAACTGGGACATTCCCGCGTCATTTCTACGGTTCGGATCTCGTAAGGTTATCGGCGTCAGGCATCGGGCGCCGTACGCCAAACCTTCCAGCCCGCATTCCTTCGAGACACGGACGTCACGATTGCGCCCCACGCCTGACTCTCTTTCGTCAATCGAGCAGCGCGGACACGTGGCCGCGCAGAGAGGAGTCACCGTGGATTCACTCGATCCCGTCCCCGCGCGCCCGCCCCTCCAAGGAGGCCGCGCCCTTTTCAACATGGTTCTTGCCTTCCTACTGCTCGTAGGCCTCATCCCCGCGATGTGTGCCCCTGCGACCTCGGCAGTCGCCACGGAAACCGAGGGGGTGCCCGTCATGTTCCACTTTAAAGACTCTGCGGGCGAGACCATCGACTTCGCCAGCATCACCGCGCCATACGACCTGCAAGAAGGGCACATTGTCGCCACGGTCGATGAGGGCGGAGCGCTTGGCCTCGACGAAGCGCTCAGCTTCGCCGTGTACGAGCACTACGCCACCTTCGGCGACCGCCAGCGCGACATTACCGATGAGTGCTCTCTTGATGCCGCAGCGGGCACCGTAAGCATCCCCGAGTCCTATGCGAACACCCTGGACACCCTCGGCATCGTCTTCGAGCTATCGCCCGCACATCCCGCCTATGAGCGCTTTGTGCTCGCCGACCTCGACACGAGTCCGCAGGAGCTCACCGTCGGCGAAGAGACAACGACCATCGCCTCGGACATTCCCGATATCCTCGCCGAGGCTGGCGGCATCGCCCCCTTCGCAGCCGCCTTCCCCGGCCAGACCGAGAAGCACTACGCGCTCAACCCCTATATGCGCCTCGAAACCTTCGATGTCGACATGCCCCGCAAACAGGAGGCCTATGGGTTCCCCAGCGATCTGGTAGGCTCTTATGGGTTCGGCGCTTTCTTCGGCACCTCTCAGCACTGGGTGAACGGAGTTTCCCAGGGAACGAACTTCAACGACTACGTGCTGAACACTGCATCGAGCAGCTTCGACGCCGTCGTGGACGCGTTCCTTTACGAGACGATCGCCGCCCGCAACGGCGCCGATGCGCCCTTCGCCACCTCGCGCACCGGCAGCGACTACCGCGCTCGCTTCCTCACCACGGGCAACGACTACAAGGACACCAACTACAGCGGGGGAAGCGCACCCACCAACCGCGCCATGGCCCAAGCCACCTGCGGTACTGCCGGCGTTTCCAACGGCTACGGCGCCGTGGCAAGCAACCCTAACGGCGACAACTACATCACTTACAAGGGCACCTACACCGGCTCGCAATCCGCGTACAACGGATGGTACAAGTTCTACTACAAAATCGATGCTCGATCCGCTGCCACCAACAAGGAGTTCCAGGACGTTGTCGGCTACCTGCTGGTGGAGCCCATCAACACCGGGCGCGCCCAGGTCGTGAAAACCTCCGCCAACCCCGCCATCTCCAACGCCAACGGGAATTACTCGCTCGCCAACGCGGTGTTCGGCGCCTTCTCCACTCGTGCAAGCGCCGAAGCGGCGGCCGAGCAGGCTGCCAAGGGCGCCTGGGGAAGCTGGCAGGCGGCCCGCACCTGGGCTCAGGCCAATGCTTCGTTTACCCTCGTTACCGGGGCGGATGGCAGAAGTGCGGTCGCCGAGGACATCGAGGGCGGCGACTATTACTTCTGCGAACTGTTCGCCCCGCCCGGATTCCGCCTGAACAGCGCCGTCCAGAAGGCGACCGTGGAGGCAACCAGCGACGAGAGCGTCGTGTGCCAAGTATCCTTTGCCGATGAACCCATGCGCGGCTCCATCGACTTGCTCAAGCAGTCGGGCTATCCCGAGGTCACGATGGGACACCCCGGCTATACCTTGGCGGGCGCCGTCTATGGCGTGTACGCGGACTCGGCCTGCACAAAGCTCGTCCGCGAAATCCGTACGAGCCTGAACGGCGATGCCGACGGCTACGGACGCATCGACGAGATGCCCATCGGCTCCTATTGGGTGCGCGAGACCAAGCGCCCTCTGGAGGGCTATGCTCTGGATAGCCGAACCTATGCCGTGACCGTCGCTGATCGTTCCGTCACCCGCGTGAATACCACTGCCGTCAGCGACAAGGCAAAGTTGAATCCCCTCTCCCTTCTTATCCAGAAGAAGGATGCTCAAAGCGGTCAGAGCCATGCGCAGGGTGCTGCCACCCTCGGCGATGCCCACTTCCGCATCGATTATTATGCGGCCAAGAACGCTTCCCTGGACGCCCTTAAGACCCTCGAGCCGCAAGCAAGCTGGGTCGTGCGCACCAACGACGAGGGCGCCTTCTTGCTCGACGAGGCGGAAGGCAGCTTCACACACACTTTGGCCGACGGAACAACCGAAGAGCTTCCCTACAAGGTGGCAGGTGATGCGTTCTACAAGCTCTCCAACGGCCGCATCGCGCTTCCCATCGGCACCTATGCCATCCAGGAAGTGAAGGCACCGCGTGGCTACCTTCTCGACGAGACCGTGCACGTGCGCCACGTCACCGATGCCGACACCGATGGCGAGATTATCGAGACCTTCGATGCAGAGCAGAACGGCGATCTCGTCACCGACCGCGTCGCCCGCACCGATCTGCGCTTCATGAAGCGCGCCGACGGCGCCGCGAAGCTGGCCGGCATCCCCTTCAAGCTCACCTCGAAGACGACCGGCGAATGGCACATCCTCGTCACGGACAAGAACGGGCTCGCTTCCACGGAATCTACCCCGGGCCATCCCCACGACGCGAACACGAACGCCAATGACGCGCAGTTCACCGCTCCTGACGGCAGCTTCCAGATGCCACTTACGTTGGACACCGAGGCCCTTGATGCCACAGCGGGGATCTGGTTCGGTCTCAATGCCGAAGGGGCGTCCGTCGCTGCGGACAATGGACTGGGCGCACTGCCCTTTGACACGTACGAGCTGGAAGAGCTTCGATGCCCGGCCAACGCAATCTTCGAGATGATCCGCGATGAAATCGTGGTTGACGAGAGCGATGAGGGGCTCGTCGTCGACTTAGGCACTCTCAACAACACGGGCACCGACAAGCCCACGATCCGCACGAGTGCCTACGACGGTCTGTCCGACGATCTGTACGACACGCAGATCAGCGCCGACACCAAGGCCGTCGTCATCGACCGAGTCACTTATTCTGGCCTAGAACCCGAAGAGCCCTATCTGCTTCGGGGAACCCTCATGGACAAAGCCACCGGAGAGCCGTTCCTCGTGAATGAGGAAGAAGTCACCGCCGAGCTTGAGTTCACTCCCGAGGATTACAACGGGTACGCGAACGTGACCTTCGCCTTCGACGCCTCGGCGATCACCGAGGACACCAACCTCGTCATCTTCGAGACGCTTCTGCAAGATGGCGTCAAAGTAGCCTCGCACCGCGATCTCGCCGACCGCAAGCAGACCATCGCCGTGAGCCCTATCGCCATCGGCACAACGGCCGTCGACGCCGCCACCGGCACTCACGAAGGCGTGCCAGCCGAAGAGGTCACCATCATCGACACCGTCAGCTACCAGGGACTGACCCCCGGCGAGGAGTACGAGCTATCTGCCGTGCTCATGGACAAAGAGGAAAACGCCCCGTGGCTCGTGGAGGATAAAGTGGTCATGGTAAGCCACCGGTTCATCCCCGAGGAATCCTCGGGCACGGTGGATGTCGAGATCACCATTCCCGGCACCAACTTGGATGGCGTGAGCCTCGTGGTCTTCGAATCGCTGCTGCACGACGACATCGAGGTGGCCCTCCACGCCGACATCGAGGACGAGGGGCAGACCGTCTCCTACGCCTATCCCGACCTGCCGCTGCCGCCGACCGGCGGCGACGAGCCGGAGAAGCCCACTGAGCCCGAAGCCGACGAGCCCGAGCCGACGCGCGTCGCCCAAACCTCGCGCCTCGCTCAAACGGGAGACGAGAGCCTCACGGTGATTTGCCTGGTCGCCCTGCTCGCCGTAGCCGGCGCCGGCGCTGCCTTCGTCGCCTACCGCAAGCGCCGCTGAGAACGCTTCCGGGGCGGCGCCGCTAACTCCGCCGCCCCCGGGCCCACTCGCTTGCGAAGGCGCGGGCCCATGCGTCGACGGCCTTCAGCTGCTCGAGGCTCTCCACGACTTGGACGCCTGCCCCTTCGTGGGCGTCCATGGTCGCTTCGACGCAGCGGGCGATATCGAGGTAGCCGATCTGCTCGGCGAGAAATGCCGCCACCGCCACTTCGTTGGCGGCATTCATGACGGCGGGCAGCGTGCCCCCCACCTCACCTGCATGACGAGCCAGAGAAAGACAGCGGAACGTATCCACATCGGGCGCCGCAAATTCCAGCGAGCCCAACGTCCGAAAATCGAGCGGTCTCACGGGAGCCTCCCACCGCTCGGGATAGGAGAGAGCAAATTGAATGGGAATACGCATATCGGTCGTACCCAAATGAGCCAGAACCGACCCATCGGTAAACTCCACCATCGAATGGATGGCACTCTGGGGCTGCACTACCACCTCGATCTGATCGTAGGGCATCGCGAACAAGTGGTGCGCCTCGATGACTTCGAGCCCCTTGTTCATCAGCGTCGAGGAATCGATGGAGATCTTCGCCCCCATGTTCCAGGTGGGATGGGCCAGTGCCTGAGCTGGCGTGACCGCCTCCAGGTCGGCGATCGTCTTGCCTCGGAACGGGCCGCCCGAAGCCGTCACCCACAGCTTCGAGATCTCGCGCGGATTCTCTCCGAGCAGACATTGGTAGATGGCCCCGTGCTCCGAATCGATGGGCATGAGCGCCCCGGCCGGCCCTGTCGCCGGAGCTACGCCGGAGGCCCGACGATCCGCATCCACCGCTGCTGCCAGCGGCATAATGAGGTCGCCACCCACCACGAGCGACTCCTTGTTGGCCAAAGCGAGCACCTTGCCCGCCTTCAGCGTCGTATAGCTCGCCTCCAAGCCAGCTGCCCCTACCAGGGCGTTCACGACGACATCCACCTCGGGCAGTTGGGTGAGAGCCACGACGGCTTCGGAGCCCACGCCGAAGCTCGCCTCCGCGTCCTCCTGGCCCTCGGGAACGGCCAGCGACCGCACGAGGGCCCGCGCCTCATCGCAACGGGGATCGTTCGCCAAAGCGGCATTCCCCACCGCCAGATGGCGCACGCCGAATTCCCGGGCTTGAGCGAGCAGAACATCCAAGGAGCTGTTCACCGCAAGACCGACGATCTCCAGCTTATCGCCGTGCTGACGCACGACATCGAGGGTCTGGGTACCGATGGATCCCGTAGAGCCGAGTACCGCAATGCGCCGTTTGGCCATGAGAACCCCTTTCACTATGACAGGACACGCAAAGAGCGAACCGGGACGGATCGCCTAGAAAAGAGCATAGGGAATGCAACCGCCGGCTATCAGAAGGATAGCTGCCGTGATGGAGGTGAGGAACAGCGAGTCGCTCCGATCGAGCAGGCCGCCGTGGCCGGGCATGATGGTGCCGGAGTCCTTGAACCCGGAATTCCGCTTGATGCGGCTCTCCGCCAAATCGCCCAGCACTCCCATGCAGCCGGAAATGATGCCGAAGACAATAGCCTGAGGAATGGCCATGGTGATGCCGGGCACCAGCGTCATGAGGCACCAAAATATCACCGACCCCACCAGACCTGCGATGAACCCTTCCCAGCTCTTCTTCGGACTCGTGCGCGGTGCCAGCTTGTGCCTCCCGATTTTGCTTCCCACCAAATAGGCGAAGGCATCGTTGGCCCACACCGACAAGAACAGCAGAAGCACGCAGGCGCCGCCCCACGGCGCCGGCAGCGACACACGGATAATCACCAGTCCGCACAGCAGAAGGCCCGTGTAGGCAGCACCGAAGAAGCTCACCCCCACATCGGGGATGCGGGCCCGCAGCCAGAACACGTACCACACCAAGAGGGCCAGCAGAAGAGCCAAGCTCACCAGCATCGCGCCCACCAGACCGGCAATGTACACACTTAGGGGATAGAGCACGGCCGCAATAATGCCGAGCATCTCGTTGGGCAGCTTCGCATCGGAGCGCAGCATGTAGAAGAACTCGCCGGCGCAGATGCCAGCGACAACCATCAGCATGAGCACCATGGGGATGTTGCCGGCCAGCACGCAGATGACCGTCGCCGCCGTGTAAATTACCCCGGTACGGAAACGCACTTGAAGATCGGAGGGATTGCGCAGCTTGTCCGGCGTCTTGTTCAGCGCCTTCTGCTTCAGGCGATCGCGCTTCTCCTGGCGCGTCTCGCGCTTCTCCTCGCGGGCGGCGCGCTCCTCATCGGAGAGGTCGTAGTGCCAGGGAGGGCCTTCGGGGGCCGATTCCGCATCGCAGACGACGGGAGGCAAGTCGCGTTCCTCATCGGGCTGCAGCCGGTCGAGCAAATGAGTGCGCTCCTCCGAGGGCGCACTCACCTCGTCAGGGGACGCACTCATCCCGTCAGAAGCCGCCGCCCCACGCGCAGCTGACACGCTTCCGCGCTCTTCCGAACGCACACGACGGCCATGGTCGCCTCGGCGCAATCGCTCGCGCGCCGCTCGGGCTCGATCCTTCTTCTCTTCGTCGGAAATCCCCCCGCGCATTTAGGCCACGCCCCCGAAACGGCGGTTCCGCCCCTGATACTCGAGCAGGCACTCCAGGAAGGTGTAGCGGTTGAAGTCGGGCCATAGCACATCGGTGACCACGAATTCGGAATAGGCGATCTGCCACAGCAGGAAGTTCGAGATGCGCATCTCGCCCGAAGTGCGAATGACCAGATCGGGGTCGGGCATCCCGAACGTGTACAGCCCCCGCTCGAACATCTCCTCGGTGGGCTCTATCACTTCCCCGGTCTCTTCGCCCAAAAGCACCGCCTCGCGCATGCAGCCCCGGCAAGCGCGCAGTATTTCCTGACGGCCACCGTAGTTCACGGCCACCACCAGCGTCATACCGTCGTTGTCGCGCGTCTTCTCCCAGGCCTCATCGAAGGCCTCACGCGTCTCTGCGGGAAGCGCCGAGAGATCGCCAATCGTCCGCACGCGCACGCCCTCTTCATGAAGGCCGTCCACTTCGGCGAGCATGGTCTTGGCGAACAGATCCATCAGCCCCACGACCTCATCTTCGGGCCGCTTCCAGTTCTCCGTGGAAAACGAGTAGATGGTCAGATAGCGCACCCCAAGATCCGACGCGCAGCGAATGGCCTCTCGCACCGCCTCGATGCCGGCCTTATGGCCCTTCAGGCGATTCAGCGCGCGCTTCTTGGCCCAGCGCCCGTTGCCATCCATGATGATGGCCACCGACTCGGGAATCCTCTCCGGATCAAGCGCCCGAGGATCAACCCCCTCGGGCGGATCCGGAAATATGTAATCTAAATCCTTATTCATCCCTACCCACCGGTCGTTCGTGAAGCCAGTGAACCCCCTAGATCTCCATGACCTCGGCTTCCTTCTTCTTCAGAACCTCATCGACCTCGGCAACGAACCGATCAGTCATCTTCTGGATCTCGGCCTCGGCCCGCTTCGATTCGTCTTCGGGAAGGTTGTCGTTCTTCACGGCCTTCTCGATCGCGGTGTTCGCGTCGCGGCGCGCATTGCGCACGGCCACGCGCGCTTCCTCGGCGTAGGTCTTGCACTGCTTCACCAGATCGCGGCGGCGCTCCTCGGTCAGGCTCGGGAACGGCAGGCGAATGACCGAGCCGTCGTTGTTCGGGGTCACGCCCAAATCGCTCTCGAGGATGGCGTGCTCGATGGCACGCAGCATGCCCTTGTCCCAAGGTTCGATGACCAGCAGATGGGCCTCGGGCGTCTTCACGCCAGCCATCTGGTTCACCGGCGTGGGCACGCCGTAGTAGTCCACCTTGATGCGGTCGAGCACCATGGCGTTGGCGCGGCCCGTGCGCACGCCCATGAAGTTCTCCTTCAGCGCCGTGATGGCCTTTTCCATGCGCTCTTCCGCGCTCATCAGAATCTCGTCGATATCTGCCATGAGGGTTTCCTCCCTAATCACTCAGGGGCTCCTCCCCCTGAAATCCTTCTAGAATCCGCCACGAGCCTCGCGACCCGCGGCATACGCTCGTCCTCGCTGTCGCGCCGACAAGCGGCTCCGGCGCGGCCTGCGCCCCAGGTGCCTACTCGACCACCGTGCCCACCGGCTCGCCCTGCAGAGCGGCCTTGATGTTGCCCGGCTTGGTGAGATCGAAGACGATCATGGGCACGTCGTTGTCCATGCAAAGCGAGGTGGCCGTGGCATCCATGACATGCAGCCCCTGGCTCAGCACCTCCATATAGCTGATATGGTCGAACCGGTGCGCGTCGGGATTCTTCATCGGGTCGGCATCGTAGACGCCGTCGACCTTCGTGGCCTTCATGACGCAATCGACGTCCAGCTCGCAGGCGCGCAGGGCCGCCGTCGTATCGGTCGTGAAATAGGGATTGCCCGTGCCGGCCGCCAAAATGACGACGCGCCCCTTCTCCAAATGGCGGATCGCGCGGCGGCGAATGTAGGGCTCGGACACTTCCTGCATATTGATGGCGCTCTGCACACGGGAGAAGATGCCGTGGCGCTCGAAGGCGTCCTGCAGAGCGAGCGCATTCATCACCGTGGCCAGCATGCCGATGTAATCGGCCTGGGAGCGATCCATGCCCTCGGCCGATCCGGCCAAACCGCGGAAGATGTTGCCCCCGCCGACAACCACAGCCAGCTGCACGCCATCGTGAACGATCTCGGCGATCTCCTCGGCAAGGTCATCGACCACTCGCGGGTCAATGCCGTACCCCTGATCGCCGGCGAGCGCCTCGCCAGATAGCTTGAGCAGCACGCGATCGTACTTGTATTCGTTCGCCATCGAGTACATCCCTTCGTCGGCAGGATCTTGTAAACGGATACATATTACCCGAAGTCCCTCGCCAACGCAGCGTCAGCCTTCCAAGATCAAAGAATTAGCTCAGTGCTGAGGCGCGAGCATAGGGGCTTACCCGAACCCTCTCCCGCTGAACCGCAAACCGTCGTGCAGACCACTGCGGGCAGAAACGCATATCGCGCAGACGCCAGGCAGCCACTCTTCCCGTGCGCCCATTCTTCAGAAATTGCCGAGTTATGTCATATATGACCTATGACTGATTCGTCATCAACGTACTCTTGGCCCCATGAACGACGAACAGGAAAAGGTGCAAGCCCGCATTCACTCGCTTGGTCAGCAGATCAGGGCGCATCGCATTGCCCAGAACCTTTCCCAGCAAAGGCTTGCCCTCATGGTGCACACCGACCAAGCCGTCATCGCCCGCATCGAGGCCGGCAAGCACAACACGGGCATCGCCAAATATATCGAAATCGCCGATGCCCTCGATGTTCCCTTGGGCGCCCTCATCAACTTCTAAGGCGAAGAACTTCCTCTCGCCCCCCATCAATCGAGCGAGCGAGCGAGCGAAAGGCTCGTGCAAGCTCTTAAGCATCTTTCCCGTGTCTTTTTAAAGGAAAGATGACGAAAGACGCCTCGGCGACACCCGCCGGCTCGGTCAGTCCTGCTCCTCGCGAGCGGGCGGCTCGTACACGAGTAAATCGCCCGGTTGGCAGTGCAGCTCGCGACACAAATCCTCCAGCAGCGAGATCCGAATACCTTTTGAGCGATTGCAGCGCAAGTGGGAGAGGTTCACCGCCGAACGCCCCACCTTCTCCGACAGCTCGTTGACGCTGATGTCGCGGTCGGCCATGACCACCTTCAACTTCGACACAATAGGCATAGCATGCTCCCATCCGCCCAGAAAGCCGCTTTTTGCGTGATCCTGCAGGCGCCCACACGGCCGCCTCTTCTCCGCTGCGGTACGGTAACCTCATAATGTATTTAATATACTAGCACGTTTTCAATAATTTTAAGGTGATAGTTTCATACCAGGCCGATAGCATTCGCAGCGGAGGGCAACTCTCCGCGACGCTTTTCCCGTTGTCTACTCGCTCACTTTCAGCCCGAACTCCGCGAGCATTTCATCGCGATAGGCAGCATCCTCGGAAACCCGCCTGGCATCGTCGAGGCGCCCCGCGTCCAGAAGGAGGCCGACGAGGGTTCCCAGCCTGTCCATGCCCTGCTCGATGCCCTGCTCGATGCCCCTGGCCTCTGCCCGGCGGCAGCGCATCTCGGTATCCTGCTCGTAGGTCAGCACCTTGGTCACCCACTCCCGGTCACGGTTGTACTCCTCCACGAGGGAGTCTATCTCGCGGGACAGCGCGCCGTCGGGCCGCCCCGTCGCCACGTAGTGTAGCAAATCGCGCAGGTCGGGGTCGGCGATGTTAGCGCTACCGTAATAATCGCCGATTGGGCCCCCGCTTCCCGCCAATCGCGCCACCGCACAGGCGCCGATCGCGCTACCGGACTTTGGCCGGCGGCGCCCCCGGCGCCGCAAGGTGTAGGCTCCCGACGTCTCCGGACGGAAGGAGCCCCGATTGGAAAGGAACATCATGGGAGAGTTCGACATGTACAGGCAGGCGGGCACCACGCCCAACTTCACCGACATCGCCCGGCGCTACGGCATGAACCGGCACACGGTGGCCAAGTACTGGAAGGCCGGCGGCCAGGTGGAGGACGCGCGCAGGTGCCGCCCGAGCGGGCTGGACCGCCACAGGGAGGTCATAGAGGCCAAGGCGCAGCTGCCCGGCGCGACCAAGCGCGGCATCTACGAGTACCTGATCGACCGCTGCTACGCCGGCGAGGAGCCGCCGGCCTACAACACGCTCACCAAGTGGATGCGCCGCAACGGCATCGAGTGCGGGCGCCCTCCGGAGGGCCCCGAGCCCCACCCCCGCTTCGAGACGGCGCCCGGCGAGCAGATGCAGTTCGACTGGAAGGAGTCGCTGCGCATGGCCGACGCCGAGGGCGAGGTGTTCGAGTTCAACGTGTTCTCGGCCACGCTGGGCTACTCCCGGCTCCACCGGTTCGTCTACTCCAGGACGCGCACCGAGGACGACGTCATGGCGTGCCTGCTGGCGGTGATGGCCGCCAACGGAGGCACGGCGCGCACGCTGGTCACCGACAACATGTCCTCCATCGTCTCGTCCTCCGCCTCGGGGCGGCGCGTCTCGGCGCGCTTCGCCAGGTTCGCCGCCGCGGCGGGCTTCGAGCTGGAGCTGGCGCGGCCGAGGAGCCCGCAGACCAAGGGCAAGGTGGAGTCGTCGAACCGGTTCCTGTCGAGGCTGGCCGTCTACGAGGGCGACTTCCGCGGCGAGGAGGGGCTCGTGGCCGCCATCGCGCGCATCGAGGCGCGGTGCAACACCGAGCCCAGCGCGTCGACCGGGGTGCCGCCGGCGGTGCTGTTCATGCGCGAGAAGGAGGAGCTGCGCAAGGTGGGCAACATGGGGCTTTTGGAGTCGATGGTGGCCGACGTCTCCGTCCAGGCGGTGCCCCCCACGATGCTCGTCCGCTGCCGGGGCCGCGAGTTCTCGGTGCCCCGGCGCTGCATAGGCAGGCGCGTCAAGGTGCTCGCGATGCCGTCGGGCCAGGTGAGGGTGGAGATGGCCGGCGAGACCGTCGCGGTCCACGACCTGTCGGCCCCGGGAGGGCCCGTCGTCTACGACCCGGCGCACTACGCCGAGGCCCTGGCCGCGAAGGCGCGCTACGCCGACGCCGACATCGAG
>OLRY01002475.1_pt1 | contig 12549 bp, 7 predicted proteins | sample 1672541 | NCBI WGS metagenome assembly OLRY01 (sample SAMEA3136697, study PRJEB25190) | human gut metagenome | biome: human gut; feature: human-associated habitat; material: faeces | place: Austria | collected 2013
GCGTGATGACCAAGATGATCGAGCGCAACACCACCATCCCGACCCGCAAGACCGAAATCTACTCCACAGCGGCCGACAACCAGACCTCCGTCGAGGTGCACGTCCTGCAGGGCGAGCGCGAGATGGCCGCGGGCAACAAGACCTTGGGCCGCTTCCAGCTGACCGGCATTCCGGCTGCCCGTCGTGGCGTGCCGCAGATCGAGGTTACCTTCGACATCGACGCCAACGGCATCGTGAACGTGTCCGCTAAGGATCTCGGCACCGGCAAGCAGCAGCAGATCACCATCTCCGGCTCCACGGCCCTGTCCGACGACGAAGTGGACCGCATGGTGAAGGACGCCGAGCAGCACGCCGAAGAGGACGCCGCTCGCAAGGAAGAGGCCGAGGTGCGCAACAACGCCGACGCTCTGGTGAACGCCACCCAGCAGACGCTGGACGAGCTGGGCGACAAGGTTCCGGCCGACGCCAAGACCCAGGCCGAGGAGGCCATCGCCGAAACCAAGAGCGCTCTTGAGGGCACCGACGTCGACGCTATCAAGGCGGCGACCGAGAAGATCCAGCAGGCCGGCTACAAGCTCGCCGAGGTCGTGTACTCCACCGAGGGTGCAGCCGCCGGCGCCCAGGCAGCCGCTGCCGAGACGGCTCCGGCCGATGACACCATCGAGGCCGACTACGAGGTCGTCGACGAGAACGACGGCAAGGAAGGGAAGTAACCGCCATGGCCAAGCCGAGCACACCCCCGTCCGGGCGCCCGGCGCAGGGCGCTGGCAGGAACATCCCCATCGAGGACACGCGCGGGGCGGCCGGGGATTCCCCCGCCTCCGCCGACGACGCCCGCGCGGCCGAGGTGGTTGCCGACGCCGAGGTGATCGAGGCCAACGAGGCCGGCGAGCTGGATGCCGAGCTCGAGCAGGCCGCCGCTGAAGCGGTGGCGAGCGCGATCGAGGAATCCGAGGAGCTGGCTGCTGCCAAGGCCGAGGCCGCCGATTGGCAGGACAAGTACGTGCGCCTGCACGCCGAGTGGGATACCTACCGTCGGCGCATGGCCGAGCAGCGCGAGGCCGAGAAGGTGCGTGCCACGGAGAAGCTCATGGAGAGCCTTATCCCGGTGCTCGACGACTTCGCCCGCACGGTGGACTACGCCGAGACCAACGGCGAGACCGGCTTGCTCGGCGGCGTGAAGGCCGTGCAGACCAAGCTGTCCGATACGCTGGCCAAGGGAGGCCTGGTCTTGATCAGCCCCGCCGGTGAGGCATTCGACGCCCTTGAGTGCCAGGCCGTGGGTACGGTGGACGATCCGAGCGTTCCCGATGAAACGGTCGCGCAGGTTTACCAACCCGGATACAAAATGGGTACCAAGGTCATCAGGCCTGCCATGGTGACGATCACCACGGGCGGCCCCAAGAGGGAAAAGCCCGAAGAAGAGTAAGACGAACGAGGGCGGCCGCAGCTTGGCCGCCTTCGTGCTTGAAAGAGCAATTCTAAGTAACTAACTAAGGTAATGGAGGTGGAACGAATGGCGTCTACGCCCGATTATTACAAAACGCTAGGCGTTCCGCGCACCGCCACGGCCGATGAGATAAAGAAGGCGTTTCGCAAGCTCGCTCGCAAGCATCATCCCGATGCCGGCGGCGACGAGGCCAAGTTCAAAGAGCTGAACGAGGCCTACGAAGTCTTAAGCGACGAGAAGAAGCGCGCGCTTTACGACCAGTACGGCACGGCGAACGAGAACCAGATCCCCCAGGGATGGGGCGGTGGCCAAGGCTTTAACGTCGAGGATATCTTCGGTGGCGGTGGGGCCGGCGGCTTCGGCGGCAGTTGGGCCGACATTCTGGAGAGCATTCGCCACGGTGAAGGTGCGTTTGGGGGCAACTGGGACTTCGGCGGCGGTTTTGGCGGCCAGCCTCAGCCCCGTCGCGGCCAGGATATGAACGTGACGTTGAACGTGACGTTCGACGAAGCGTTCAACGGCACGGAGAAGCGCATCACCGTGCGCATTCCCGGCAAGAGCGAGTCCGACACCCACACGGTGAAGGTGCCCGCCGGTGCTGTCGATGGCGGCCGCGTGCGCCTGAAGGGCCAGGGAGCTCCTGGCGAAAACGGTGGTGCGGCGGGCGACTTGCTCATCACCACTAAGATTGACGCGCATCCCTACTTCGGTCGCGATAAGGCCGACGTGACGGTTGATTTGCCGATCAATGTGGCGGAGGCAGCGCTCGGTGCTTCCATCGTGGTGCCCACGCCCGACGGCAAAAAGATCAAGGTGAAGGTGCCCGCTGGCACGCAAGACGGCAAGGTGCTCACCATTAAAGGCAAAGGAGCGCCCGATCTGAAGAACAAGGGGCAGTTCGGCAACTTGAAGATTCAGATTCACGTTGAAGTGCCCACGGACATGAACGACGAGCAGAAAAAGGCCATGGAGGACTTCCTCGCCGCGACGGGAGAGGAGAAGCGCCCATGGGCCTAGATGACAAGAACCGGCCGCTGTACATGATCAGCATTGCCGCGGAACTGGCGGGCGTGCACCCGCAGACCCTGCGCTCCTACGAGCAGAAGGGTCTGGTCACGCCGCGACGCACCAGTGGCAACACGCGCATGTACTCCCAGGCCGATATCGATCGGCTCAACCTGATCAACGAGCTGACGAGCGAGGGCATCAACCTCGCCGGTGTCACGCGCATCCTTGATCTGCAGAGCCGGCTGGATGAGCGCGAGGAAGAAGTGGAAGACCTGCACGCGCGGGTGCGCCGCCTCGCCGATCGCGTTCGCGAATTGGAAACCCGCACCCCCGTCGGCGCCATCGTCCGCGTAACGCCGACGAGGCGTTTACCATAAAGGAGAACGTATATGAGACTAGATAAATTGGCGGTGACGGCGCAAGAGGCTTTCCAGAACGCGATGGGCGTTGCTGGCGAAGCCGATGCCGCCGTTATCGAGCCCATTCACTTGCTGAAGGCGCTGCTCGATTCCGACGAGAACAACCTCGCCGCCATCGTGAAGCGCATCGGCGCCGACCCGGTCTGGCTGTCCCAGAACGTGTCCGACGAAATCGCCAAGATGCCCAAGCAGACTGGCGCCACTCCTATGGCCATTCCCGGTCAGGACCTTATCAAGGTCATCGATAACTCGGTGAAGATCGCCGAGAAGCTCGGTGACAGCTACGCGACGAGTGAGCACCTGCTCATTGCCCTGTCCGAGGACAAGGGTGCCGCGGGTCGCATCCTCACGACGGCGGGCGTCACCCGCAAGAACATCGAGGCGGCCTACGAGAGCCTGCGCGGCGACACCCGCGTGACCTCGCAGACCGACAAGACCCAGTTCGAAGCGCTGGAACAGTACGGCCAGAATCTCACCCAGCAGGCCCGCGAGGGCAAGCTCGATCCGGTCATCGGCCGTAACGAGGAGATCCGCCGCACCATTCAGGTTCTGTCGCGCCGTACGAAGAACAACCCGGTGCTCATTGGCGAGCCCGGCACCGGCAAAACCGCTATCGTCGAGGGTCTGGCCCAGCGCATCGTAGCTGGTGATGTTCCCTCGTCGCTGAAGGATCGCGAGATCGTCTCGCTCGATCTGGGTGCGATGATGGCCGGCGCGAAGTATCGCGGCGAGTTCGAGGATCGTTTGAAGAACGTGCTGCGTGAGGTGAAGGAAGCCGACGGCAACATCATCCTGTTCATCGACGAGCTGCACACCATCGTGGGTGCCGGCGCTGGCGGCGACTCTTCCCTGGACGCGGGCAATATGCTGAAGCCGGCTCTGGCTCGCGGCGAGCTGCGCGCCATCGGTGCCACCACGCTCGATGAGTACCGCAAGTACATCGAGAAGGACGCCGCCTTGGAGCGCCGCTTCCAAACGGTGCTCGTGAGCGAGCCGACGGTGGAGGACACCATCGCCATTCTGCGCGGCCTGAAGGAGAAGTACGAGATCCATCACGGCGTGCGCATCACCGACGGCGCCATCGTGTCCGCAGCGGAGCTTTCCGACCGCTACATCACCGACCGCTTCCTCCCCGATAAGGCCATCGATCTTATGGACGAGGCGGCCAGCCGTCTGCGCATCGAGATCGACTCCATGCCCGAGGAAGTGGATGCCGCCGAGCGCAAGCTCATCCAGATGCAGATCGAGGAACAGGCTCTCATGAAGGAGACCGACATGGCCTCCCAGGAACGCCTGGAGAAGCTGCGCCACGACATCGCGGCCGCCCAGGAATCCCTCGATTCCCAGAAGGCTGAGTGGCAGAACGAGAAGGACGCCATCGTCGACGTGCAGAACCTCAAGGCCGAGTTGGAAAGCGCTCAGCTTGATGAGGAGCGCGCCACCCGCGAGGGCAACCTGCAGCTCGCTTCCGAGATCCGCTACTCGCGCATTCCCCAGCTGCAGCAGCAGCTGCACGTGGCCGAGGAAGCCGTGAAGATGAAGCAGCAGGACGGCGCTATCCTGAAGGAAGAGGTTTCCGAAGAGGAGATCGCGTCGGTCGTGGCTGCCTGGACGGGCATCCCCGTGGCCAAGATGATGCAGGGCGAGATGGAAAAGCTCGTCGATTTGGAAGAGGTTCTGAAGGGCCGCGTCATCGGCCAGGACGAGGCCGTGGGTGTCGTGGCCGGTGCCATCCGCCGCAACCGTGCGGGACTTTCCGACCCGAACCGTCCCATTGGCTCTTTCCTGTTCCTCGGCCCCACCGGCGTGGGCAAGACCGAGCTGGCCAAGACGCTGGCCGAGTACCTGTTCGATTCCGAGAAGGCCATGGTACGCATCGACATGTCCGAGTACATGGAGAAGTTCTCCGTGCAGCGCCTGATCGGAGCGCCTCCGGGATACGTGGGCTACGACGAGGGCGGCCAGCTCACCGAAGCCGTGCGCCGCAATCCCTACTGCGTGGTGCTGCTCGACGAGATGGAGAAGGCCCATCCCGACGTGTTCAACATCCTGTTGCAGGTGCTCGATGACGGCCGGCTCACCGACGGCCAGGGCCGCGTGGTGAACTTCAAGAACTGCATCATCATCATGACCTCCAACGTGGGAAGCCAGATCATCCGCGAGCATGCAGCCGAGGGTCGCGCCTACGACGAGGCCCAGGCCACCGGTGGCGAGACCATGGGCGAGATGGCCGAGAAGATGATGTCCATGACGCCCGAGCAGGCCGCCAAGCGCATGCAGGAGTTCACGAACAAGATTCAGGATGCCCTTTCCACGACGTTCCGCCCCGAGTTCCTGAATCGTATCGACGACGTGATCACCTTCAACGAGCTGTCCATCTCGGCTATCGAGCCTATCGTGGATCTGCAGCTCGAGCAGGTGCGCGACCGCCTGCAGGCTCGTCATATCACCTTGGACGTGACGCCGGCGGCCATGGAGCACTTGGCCATCGACGGCTACGATCCGGTGTACGGCGCCCGTCCGCTGAAGCGCCTCATCCAGCGCGAGGTGGTCGACCGCATCGCCGAGAAGGTCATCTCCGGCGAGCTGCGCGACCGCAGCCACGTGCTGATCGACCTGGACGCCGAGGGCAACTACTGCTGTCGCGTGGAAGGCCCCATGGACTTGGACGGCCTGAACCTGGACGACCCCAGCTTCCTCACGGCCGGTGCCGACCCTAAGGAAACGTTGCAGGATCTGGATACTCTGAGCAACGGCGACCTCGGCGAGGATCCCATCGCCTAGTAAAAGGAGGGGCGACCTCGCCCCTCCGCGCACCGGTTTCCGGCATTATCGCCCGAACCCCCGCTCCGCTGTTCTCCTTCGGCTCAGGCGCCGCTCCTTCATGCTTTCATGGAGCGACTTGGGGTCGCGGATGGACAGCGTTCAGAGGTCTCGGTCAGCGACACCGGAAGCTGGCGCGCTACTCAACCGCATACCTCTTTCACAGCAAGCGCCCCGGGCAGCCAAGACCCGGGGCGCTTTTTGGTCACGAAGGTCCTTCCGTCCGTGTGGATAGCGACATCGTGACCGCGGTGACGATGAAAGCCTCCGTGCTGCGAAGCTGGGGGTTGGCGCTTACGACAGCGATTCGAGCATATCCAGGAGCTCCTCGCGTGAATGGACGCCCAGCTTCAGATAAATACTGCGCACTTGGGAGCGTACGGTGTGGAAGGAGACGGTGAATTGTTCTGCGATGGACTTTACCGTGTGCCCCTTGGCCAAGGGGACGAGAACGGCCGCTTCGCGCTCGGTGAGGTCGTGCTTCTTTGCGAGGTGAGCGCATTTGTCCTCAAGCGGCGAGGCGCTGGCGGCCGGCGATCGATGGGGGAGGCCAGTGTAGAAGAACCCGAATATCAGCACGAGCAGGGAGATCACGAGAAAGATCAGGGCGAGCACCAAAGCCGAGGGAGGGTCGAGGGCAAAGACCGTAACCAGAATCTCGCTTGCGAGGCGCGATGCGAAGAACAGGAATGCCGCCAGGCGAAAGCCGAGACAGGCAGGCTTTCCGACAGCGCTCGCCAACGTGCCCGGCAGGAAGAACATGAGTCCTCCCAAGAGGAACGCCGCCGTGTTGAGAAGAAAGGCGATGAGGTGTAAGCCGCTTTCGGGAAAAAGGATGACAAGCAGAGCGCTCAAGCAAATAAGGAGCACAAAGCCCGAGGCAAGCCAGAGGCCCGTGCGTAGCACAAAGGGCCTTCTCTGGAAGTAGAGCGCGAAAGCCCCCGTGACTACGACGCCCGCAAACGATGTAGTGGCAATCGAAATACCCGCCGAAGGTGTGAACACGGTGCGGAAGGCGAAGCTGAGCAAGCTGTAGGCGCAGATAGCTAGAGGCACGAGCGCCGAGAATTCGGATCGATCTTCCGGCGACGCCGGAGCCTCCTCTTCTGGAGGCAATGGAGCAAGGAGAACGTCAAGGGCGACGGCGACGAGCATCAGCACGAGAAGCCCGAAGCGCGCGGGGACGGTCAGCGCCATGTAGAAGGTGAGCGCAAGCACGGCCACTATTCCCGCGCAAAGCATTTGGAAGGATCCGCGCCGGGCCGAAAGGGGTCGGGCCATGCGCGACCAGAGGCAGAGGAGTGAGGCGCAGGTCGCGCCCATGAGCACTTGGCGAAGAACAAGGTATTGGAGGAGCTCGCCGGAAGGAACGAGAGGCTGGGCAACCAAGAGCGTCGCAGTTGCAAGGCCGAACGCGAGGGATGCGAACAGCGAGGGCGCGGGGCGGCCTTTTTTGGCGAGAGGGAGAGAGATGGCGAGCAGAGCGATAAAAGCTATCTGCCACGAGAAGGAAAGCATTGCCGGCGAAGCGTCCGAGCCGGCCCCCGCGATCGCCGTCTGCCCCATGGATATGAGCAGCCAGCCCCAAATGAGGCCGGGCAGCAAGGCGAGCCGAACCGTAGCGGGCAAGATCGACTCCTTCGGAGAATCCTGTTCGCACAAGTGGCCTTTTTCGCGTCGCGTCATCAAATAACCTGTCCCCACCTGCCATTTAGCACAAAATGAACGTGTGAATCGCGGGCATTTAGCTCATCGGGGGCGATGAACTGCCGCCCCTTTTCCCCGATTCTCTTCACGGCGGAATTATACCGCTGCGTAAAGGAAAAGGAAGTATGGATCGAGGAGGGTAAGAATGAAGGAAATTAACACTGCCGAGGTTTTCCCCACGCTGCGCAACATCTCGCTTTCGCGCAGGACGTTTGTCGCCTGCGCGGCCATTGCGGCCGCCCAGGCTGCTCTCGTGTCTGCGGGGTGCGCTCCCGAGGTGCAACCATCGGGGGAGGGACTTGCCTCGACCGCGGCGTTTGTCCCGGGGACGTATACGGCGTCCGCGCCCGGCAAGAAGGGCCCGGTGACTGTCGAGGTGCGCATGTCCGAAAGCGCCATCGAGAGCGTCGAGATCGTGGAGTTCGAAGACACCGAGCGCATCAGCGCCCCGGCTCGCGAGCGGGTGCCGCAGCAGATTGTGGAGCTGCAGAGCTTGAACGTAGACACCGTGACGGGCGCCACGCTGACGAGTATGGCCATCATCGAGAGCGTGGCTGATTGCGTCAACCAGGCGAACGGAGACGCTTCGGCGCTGAAGAAGGCCGCATCGCCGGAGAAGTCGGATGAGACCAAGGAGATCCAGGCAGATCTCGTGGTGTGCGGCGCCGGCGGTGCCGGCATGGCCGCCGCCGTCGCCGCGGCCCAGCAGGGCTTGGATGTGGTGGTGTTCGAGAAAACCGCCTATGCTGGCGGCAACGCGCTGGTCAGCGGTGGCTGGCTCGAGGTGTTCGAAGGCGTCGACGACATGAAGCCCGATATGACGGACGGCAACCGCGACATGTTCCACGCGACGCTCCAGAAGAGTCTGGACAATGGCGTTCCCAAGGACTTCGTTGATGCCGTGCAGGCCGACTTCGATGCGTATTTCGCCGCGGGCAACACGAAGGTGTACGACTCCATGGAGTACTACGCCCTGGACTACGCCTCGCGCAATGGCGGCCCGGCGAAGGAGTACTGGCTCCCCTATGCCCACAAGGTGAACGATCTGAACAACTGGCTCTTCGATCAGGGCTACACCGTGAGTGGCACGCTGGTCGGCATCGTCGGGTTCCCGTGGCCGCGCAAGGCCCATGCGGTGGACAAGGAGAACGGCGAGGGCTTCTTCAGCGTGTTCGACAACACGGTGGAGACCCAGAACCTCCCGATCACCTTCCTCTTCGAGACGCCCGTTTCCGAGCTGATCGTGGACGGCAAGGCTGTGGTGGGAGCCTCTGGCCAGTGCGCTGACGGCACCACTTATCGTGTTATGGCGGATCGCGGCGTCATTCTGGCTACTGGCGGTTATTCCGGCAATCCCGATCTGCTGAAGAAGTACAACGAGATGTGGCCCTGGGATGAGTCCACGGTTATTCCGACGACCAACAGCTACGGCCACACGGGCGATGGTCACGTGCTTGCCGAGGGCCTGGGAGCCGAGCTGAAGAACATGGGGCGTCAGATGGTGTTCCCCATTGCTGACTCCATCGACTATTCGACGGAGACTATCGTCGGCAATGCCGGTCTGGGGCTCTTCGTCAACGTGAACGGCGAGCGCTTCATCAACGAGTCGCTCGATCGCTTCGCCCTGTCCGCCGCCGTAATGAAGCAGCCCGAGGAGAAGCTGTTCATCATCAGCGATGCGCTCAACTCCGGTCTTGTGAACGGCTACAACGAGCAGGGCTACAGTGCGGACAAGCTCATCGAGGAGAGCAAGCTCTTCCGGGCGGACAGCATTGAGGAGCTGGCCCAGATGATCGGCGCCGATCCCTCGGTGCTTGCGAAGGCGGTTGACGATTACAACGCCATTGCACGTGGAGACGTGGCGGACACGGTGTTCGGTCGCGAGAACATGAGCGAGAAAGACGCTATCGTCGAGGCTCCCTTCTACGCCTCCCCGCGTACCTGGGCCGCCCATGTGACCATCGGTGGCGTTTCCGTCGGTCCCGATTACCAGGCCCTCACGGCCGACGGTGCGGGTATTGAGGGCCTCTATGTCGTGGGCGAATGCTCCGACGGCAACAGCGGTGTCTCCAGCATGAGCACAGGCCTTTCCTGCGTCAACCAGATGCTCGCCTAATCAGCCCCTCCCCATGGACGAGGCCCTCGCCGAACGGTCGGGGGCCTCGTTTGTGCTTGGTGGCCCTATGCCGGTTACGCAGCCACCTTCTCGGCGTTGCGACCTTGATCCAGTCCGCCGAAACGACTTTGGAGCTGTGCCGGCTATGCCGCGGCCTTCTCGGCTTTGCGAGCCTTGCGGGCGGCGGCGCGCTTCTGCATGGCGTCGACGCAGGTGGCCACGGCCGCGTCGCCGGTGACGTTCACCGTGGTGCGCATCATGTCCAGGATGCGGTCCACGCCGGCCACCAGTGCCACGCCCTCCACCGGTAGGCCCACCGACTGCAGCACCATGGCCAGCATGATCATGCCGCTTCCGGGCACGCCGGCGGTGCCGATGGAGGCCAGCACGGCGGTCATCACGATGGTCAGCTGCTGGCCGATAGAAAGGTCGATGCCGAACACCTGCGCAATGAAGATAGCGCATACGCCTTGGTAGATGGCGGTGCCGTCCATGTTGATGGTGGCGCCGAGCGGCAGCACGAACGAGGTGACTTCCTTCGACACACCCATCTTCTCGGTGCACTCCATATTAATGGGTAGCGTGCCCATAGATGATGCCGAGGCGAAGGCGAAGCCCATCACCGGCATTTCGCCGCGTAAGAACTTCAGCGGGTTCATGCGGGCGAAGATTTTGATGATGCCCGAGTACACCAGGATGATCTGCACGATCATGGCCACGTAGGCCACCACGATGAGCCACAAAAGCGGCCGCAGCACATCGATGCCGTTGTTGGCGATGACGGGGCAGATGAGCCCGAACACGCCGAAGGGCGCCACCAGAATGATGCCGCGCATGATGGCGATGCACACGTCCGACATGGCGTTGCAGATCTTGATGACCGGCTCGGCCTTCTTCCCCGCGGCGATCATGCCGAAGCCGAATACCACGGCGATGACGATGACCTGCAACATGGTGGCGTCGGCCATGGGCTGGAAGAAGTTCGACGGGAACATGTTCACGATGGTGTCGATGAGCGACGGCGGCTCAGTGGCCTCATAAGAAAGCTCGCCCGAGGGCATGGTGTAGCCCGCGCCCACGTTCATCACGTTCGCGAAGATAAGGCCCAGCGTGACGGCACAGGCCGTGGTGGCCAGGTAGAACAGCACCGTCTTGCCGCCGATGGCGCCGACTTTCTTCACGTCGTCCAGCGACACGACGCCGGCGATGATGGAGAACAGCACCAATGGCACGACGATCATCTTGATGAGGTTCAAGAAGATGGTGCCGAAGGGCTTGATGTAAGTGTCGGCGATCTCGGGCGCCCCCTGCAGAGCCATGCCGGCCAGCACGCCCAGAATGAGCGCGATGAAAATCCAGGTCGTCAGCGACAGGCGCTTGAACCAGGGCTTTGGCTTGCCGTGGCCGTTCCCGTTGTCGCCGCTGTCGGGCGTTGGTGCGACCGTCTCGGTAGCGTCAGCAGGTGCCGAAATGATGGAATCGTCGGCCATGGCGGTGCGTCCTTTCCCTTTGTGCATAAACCGACCCCATTATAAGCATATCTACAGGGAAAATAAGGCACGTGGCCAAGCGATCTAACGGCCCCGCAACAAATGGAGAAATGCCCCGTGCTGCTTTTTGGGAAAGGCCATAATGGCATTGAGAGCTGCCGGGGACGCGCCGGTGCGAGATGTGTGGAATAACGTTTCTGCCTGAAGAGGGCGGAAGTGCCATGATATGGTGTGCCGCACTTCAGGGGACGATATGCTTGAAAGGAACGTCTATGGACCGCAAGGAAATAGTTGCCGCCGCCGAGGCATACTGGGATGCTCATCGCGATGCTATTGTGGCTGACATCGCCAAGCTCGTGGAAATTCCCTCGACCGAGGACTTGGCCGCTGCTGCACCGGGTGCACCCTATGGCCCGGGCCCCGCTGCCGCCCTGGAAGCGGCGCTCGAGATCGCCGAGGGTATGGGCATGGCCGCCACCAACTGCGAGGGCCACATCGGCTTTGCGGATCTGCCCGGCGAGACCGAGACGCAGCTTGGCATCATCGGGCACATGGACGTCGTGCCCGCCGGCCCGGGTTGGACTTTCGAGCCCTTCAAGGTGACGGAAAAGGATGGCTACCTCATGGGCCGTGGTTGCCTGGACGACAAGGGCCCGTCGGTGGTTGCCCTTCATGCGGTGAAGTGCCTGAGCGGGCTCGACGTGCCACGCCCCTACACCATCCGCTTCCTGTTCGGCGCAAATGAGGAAACCTCCATGGCCGATGTGACCTGGTACCTCGAGAATTACGAGAGCCCGGCGTTCCTGTTCACGCCCGATGCCGACTTCCCCGTGTGCTACGGTGAGAAGGGCGGCTACGACGGCATGCTCATGAGCAAGCCCATCGAGCCGTGCGCGCGCGTCATCGTGGAGTTCGGGGGCGGCGCGGCCACGAGCGCGGTGCCGGGCCTGGCCCACGCCATCGTGAATGCCGACGCCCACGAGCTGAAGAACACCGACCGCATCGTCGTGACCGAGGCCGGCCCCGGCCGCGCGCGGCTCGAGGCCACCGGCAAGGGTGCGCACGCCTCGCTGCCCGACGACGGCATCAACGCCATCGGCCTCATCGTGGACTACCTGCTGGAGAACGGCTTGTGCGGCGCCGACGAGCGCGCGTTCCTCGAGTTGGACCAGAAGCTGCTCAACCACACGGATGGCAGCGGCGTGGGCATCAAGAGCTCCGACGAGTACTTCGGCCCCCTCACCGTCATCGGCGGCACCATCGCCCTCAAGGACGACCGTTTCGTGCAGACGGTGGACAGCCGCTTCCCCACGTCCATCACGGCGGACGAGATCACCGAGCGGCTGCGCCAGCTGGCCGAGGAGATCGGCGGTTCGTTCGAGAACACCCTGCTCATGGAGCCGTTCCTGGTGAAGCCGGACAGCCCCGTGATCCAGGCGCTGCTCAACGCCTACAACGAGGCCACGGGCGAGGACGCCAAGCCCTTCACCATGGGCGGCGGCACCTATGCGCGCGAGTTCAAGAGCGGCGCGAGCT
>OLRY01002480.1_pt1 | contig 12512 bp, 11 predicted proteins | sample 1672541 | NCBI WGS metagenome assembly OLRY01 (sample SAMEA3136697, study PRJEB25190) | human gut metagenome | biome: human gut; feature: human-associated habitat; material: faeces | place: Austria | collected 2013
GCCTTGCGGCTTCGCTTGTCAGCCTCTACGAGGCTTGGTACACGCGAGCGTAGCTCGCTGTATCACGACTGAAGTCACGAGAATGCGACGGCTGAAGTTTCAAAAAACATACCTATTCCTCATCTGTGCTGACAGCCTCTTCCTGTTCCGGCATTTCCGTTTCGTATGCATTTTCTTCCGTTATATCTTCTGCGGCAAGTGGCTTTAGTTCCTGCATGCTTTCCGTTACATTGTCATACAGACCAACAGCTGCATCTTCTGTAATCCATCCTGCATCAATCATTTCATTGATTTTCTCCATAACAATATCAGTAAATTCCTTGTCGTGCTCATCTTCCATCAGGAATTCGTAATACGCATCAAGAATCTTTTTGGATACTGCAGAAATATTTTCCCCGGATTCATCACGTTTGTAATCTTTTTCCTCGTCGTTACCGATTTTCAATTCAGCTGCTGCTTCCATATCATCTGCATTCGTTTCATCAAACGCAAAATGTTCTTTCATATAGTCTTCGGCAGCGATGAATTTCTTTGCTGTTTCTTCATCTGTCTTTGTAAGAACCGGCGCAATATCATATCCAAACACTGTAAGTCCGTTTTCCGGCAGCTGTACATTTTCTGTACTTCCCGATTCCTCTGTTTCTGTCTCATCAATCTCCGGTTCCGGTGCTTCTGCTAGGTTCTCTTCCTCCGGTTCTGCCGGTGTTTCCGCGGTGTTTTCTTCCGTATCCTGTCCGTCAGTCGTATTTGCTTCCTCACTTTCAACGTTAAACAACGGGTCGTCGTCAATACCGGCAATTGTCTCATCATCTGTATCTGAACCAGTGTTTTCAGTTGTGTCAACAGTTGTGCCAATGATAAGCGTCGGGTCGTCTGTTGAGGATGCGATAACATCTTCGCCAAGCACGCTTTCATCCACATTGTCCATAATGCTTTCTGTCACTTCCGGGGTCTCCGGAGGTGTATCAACAGGTTCTTCAATCGGTGTCATATCATCATCTTCATCAATATCGATATCCACATCTTCAGAAGCGGCGATTTCCTGTTTGATGTTATTATTGATTTCTGTAATATTTTCAATATATGTATCGCCATAGTCTTCGTTTACGATGTTCTGGGTCAAGTTTGTGATATTTTCAATCTGGTCCTGAGAAATGTTAATATTGTTATTGTTTACAATATTTGTTACCGTATTTTGAATCTCCTGCTTATCGGAAATGTTATTCTGTACCGCTTCCGCTTTTGCCTGGTTGATGACATATTCAGCCTGCACATTTCCAATATCTTTTGCCAGGTCCTTTGTCACTACAACTTCCTGAGTTGCGATATCCTTTTTTGCCTGGTCAATTGTTTCACCGGTTGCTGTTTCATATGCCATGATGATTCCGGTCAATGCGCCGGTTCCGGACACCTGGAACGGGCAGGCAGACACAACTTCGCAATTCTTAATACCAAGGTCTGCAAGAGTAGAAGCAATCATATTCGCGGTCACATACTGCAGGTTTGCTGTCCTTACCCTGATTCCACCGGATTCGGTCGGTTTGATATAAGCACAGCTTACAGTCCTTGTTCCAATCTGTTCCAGCGGGATATAACTGGAAAGATGTGAAATCTCATCTTTATTTGTTACTGTAATCTGCTGCACGCTTTTATCATTTTCAATGCCGAAATATCTCATCATAGTCTTTTTCTGTGCATCTGTAAGGTCATTACCAATTGATACTACTTTTGTAGCATCGGCAAATACTGGCACTGGCGCTGCTGGAAGTACCGCTGCGGCTGTTGCAACAGAACATAGAATAGCAATACATTTTCTTTTTAAATTTAATTTTGATAACATTTTTTTGTCCTCCTAAATGTTGTATATTTTGTGTGTAGTTATTTCGCTGTCCGCCAGCTATCTCGCTTCACAAGAAGGAAAATATTTAACCTCTGTCCTGCCAGAGGGTTACAGTCCGTACGCCTGTATGTAAATCTACGGATTTTTTGACTTCGGCTACACGCGAATGAATCCATTAATATAAGTTGTATTCTATACGCTTATATCAATCCTAACATTCTCCGAAGGCGAGCGCTCCTTACTCGCATAGCGGGATATACCTATCCCGGGCAGTAGACAAGCAAATCTTTATTGTCATACATATAATATGCTGAATTTTACTGGAAAAAGAAATTTTTTCGAACAACAATGCAAAACAAAAATAGGCGGCAAAAGATGCCGCCTTTGTGACAGATTACTCGTCCTTTAACTTCTTTAATAGCATAACGCTCATTTTCTTTAACGCCTGCCCGCGATGGCTAATATCATTCTTCTCTTCTATCGTCATGTCAGCCATTGTCTTTCCAAATTCCGGGATGTACATGATTGGGTCATACGCAAAGCCGGTTGTTCCTTCGGAAACCTCGCATGCAATGATACCTGGAAGCGTACCCATCGTCGTCTTTGTCGTTCCGTCTGGAAACGCTGCTGCGATACAGCACATATATCGTGCTTTTATTTTTTCGTTTGGAAGTTCTTTTAGCTTATCCAAAATATAAGCATTTTTAACAACCTGCGGCGTATCTTTGCCAAGAAATCTTACGGAATATATCCCAGGCTGTCAATCCAGTGCATCGATTTCTGTCCCTGAATCATCTGCCAATGCAATCATTCCAGTTCTTTCGCATACATATTTTGCTTTAATCAGTGCATTTTCTTCGTATGCGTTGCCGTCTTCCACAATATCCTCTGTCATACCGGCTTCAGCCATTGAAATCAGTCGGATGTTCTCCATGCCTGGAATATTTTTAAGAATTTCTTTAATTTAATTTCTTTCAGTTTGTCCTGATTGCGTGTTGCAAAAACTATTGTTTGCATGTGTTTTTTCCTTTCGTATTGTTTAGTTTAGTCTTCTGAAATTAATATCTTGTAGTCCATGCATGTCCATCCACCGTGTCCCTGTATCCTCACGATATGCGCGTTTAGTGTACCTGGAGATGAAAAATCTTTAGTTATTTCTCCATGATGATATTCACAAATATCGCAATCACTGCTGCTGTAAAAGAAATTTGAATCTGGTATCGCAGATACAATAAAATAACCCCATTCGTCTTTGTATTTTTTTAATACCTCGTGGATAAATTCTTCCACTGTGCAGTGCTTATCGAAATATACATTATATAGCGCTGTACAATCGCCAAATGTTTCACTGATGCAAGTTCGGTCTATCATATTTACCATTCCTTTCTTAATACTTTACTTTTTTAATATGCTTTATTTTTACGCAAAAGAAAACGGAAATATTGCTGCCACCAAAAAATGTTAAACAGACTAAGCTTCTTTAATGCTATATTCTTTCATGACCATATTTCCTTTCACTCTTCTACGATGTCGGCATTAACTGCCTCAATGTATGCATCATCCATCAGGCGCGTCACCTGACAGCATGAGCATTCAGCATTTTCGCAATATTCGCAAAGTGTTTTACTTGCCATGTCCAGTTTTTCGTAGAGCTCTTTTGTCATTTTTTTTGCTCCTTTCTTCAAATTATTTGCTTGCAGAGAGCCTTTCTGCCACATATGCCTTTGCAATAAGTTTTGAGACATTACAGCATTCACACGCATGGTTAGTACAGTAATTACAGAATGATTTCCCTGATTCCTGGAGTTTGTCAAACTCTTCTTTTGTCATTTTTTTCATATTTTTAATTCCTTTCTTGGTGATTATTTTTTGGTTCATTCTCAATATGCAAAAATCAATGAAGAATGGAAATTTTTGGCCAGGCAAGCAATATTATTTGCAAAAGTAATTTTCTGCATCTTTTGCAGCCTTCGCCTGCTGCAATTGTTTTTCCCTGATTTTTTTTGTTGCTTCTTCTGCCAGTTTCTCATACTCCGGAGAAGTTAGCTTCTGGCATTTCTTGACACCCGGAATTCCATCATACGCCGATTTCGGCAGCACTAGTTTGGCCATTATTTTTACCTCCATTTTTTCTTTTTTACAATATGCGTTATTTAACAAAAAAAAAGACAGCCTATTGCTGTCTTTAACGCAAAAAAAACGGGGAAGCATTTCACTTCCCTAAGAATTGCCGCTGGCTGCTTGCTTTGCCGTTCGAATTGAACTTCCAAAGCGATAGCGTATGATATAATCCCCATACTGGATGTGATATTGCAAATGTGCACCGTATCACGCGGGTTGTCATATGGATACAATCGAAATAACATCTCAATGACGAAGCCACAGGTTCCTTTTAGCTACTCTGTGCACAGCCCAGCGCTTTCTATTTGTGATTGACCGATGGGCAACCATTGAATCTGGTAACGACTCCGGCAAAACCGGGGAGTTATCAAAGGTTGGTCGCAGCTTCTTCGCGAGGCCAAATTTGCCTCGCAGGACTAACACTATCCCTCTATCTCCTGTTACGGAGATTACCTTTACTAAAAAATATGCTATGCAACAATTTTTGCTGTTGCTGACACCTCCACGCTTTTTTATCGGGTACATGGCCTTAAACATTTTACACATACAAGGTCTTTTGCATGAAACTCCATATGTTTTTAAATTTTATGCTGACATATGTCAGGTACAAGATTTCTTTTATCTTGTTACATATATAGTATGCCGAAAAAATATAGTTTTTGATAAAAAAAAGAAAAATATTTTTTTCTGTTCTCTACGCTTATATCCAACAGCTAATCTGTCTGACGTTCCTGTCAATATACAATTTTTACAACAAAACCGCCAGCCAATCAGACTGACGGTTCTGTCAAACAAAGAAAGGACGAATATGTAGTAAAGGCTTAACGCCCTGAAATGAAAACTGAGGATTCGAACCCCTGCAACTCCTTTTGCTTTTTGCTTTTGTGTTTTCGTTATGCCTTCATTATACTCGAGAAGACCCAGAACGCAAATTTTTGCCGAATTTAAAAAAGCAGAAGGCTTTTGCCTCCTGCTTGAAACTACGCTGCTTCTTTGGGAACTTCTCCCTGTTTTTTATTGAAAATGATTTTTTCATTTTCTTTCTGGAGAATCTTTTTGAATTCTTTTCTATCTTCCGCGCTCATTTTTCTAAAGGACTCCACATTGTACTTTTTTAATAACATGTTAAATGTATTATTGCAGACGTCCATAAAAAATTTCGCATCCACATATTTCACGTGGCTGATATTTCCTGCAAGGATACAGTCATCAATCCCTTTTCCATATTCAATCTTCCATACGGCAAAATTGATTTTTAAATCAGGAATCCGCTCTGCAAGAGTCCTTGCCATATCTGAAATAGTATTGAATACCTGCCGGTTTCCCATAATATCAGAGTCAAACATCAAATAGATACTCTTAATATCGTGTTCTTCGCGCAGCTTTCCAATAATCTCATCAATACCTTTCCATGCAGACACGCCCTGGATTGAAATGACCATATTCCGGTTTGCTGCCAGGATTTCAGACTTAAAACGTCCCTCTGTAATACAGAGGCAGTTTCTTGGGTTATCAGGGATGATAATATCCTTTGCTGCTCCCGGTGTGCTTCCTCCATCATAATCATCATTATCAACAGCGAATATGGAAGTGAACCAGCAATATCTATTTCCCTTGTTCGCCGTATCACGCCTGATTTGAATGGCTACAGCATAACCGTCAGCATTATGAATCAGAATGCCGATTCCAGCGTTATTACACCATCTTGTGCCGTGCGATACAGAAGGGATATTGTCTCCTGAATAGTCCAGCTTTCCGGTCTTTTTGTCTATAAAGAACCCGGGGACATATTTTAAAACATCCTTTGTGTAACCGGTCAGTTTTGACAGCTTCCTTACAAGCTTTTCGCGCTCTTCTGGGGCAGTCACCATACGGAGATAATCTTTTTTAATCCTCTCTTTTGACAATCCCCTTTTTTCTTCAAGATACATGACATCTGCATCTGTAAGCGGTGATAGAATCTGCATGGTTCTGTATACCTTATCACAGATTTCCGGTGCTGCCTTTTTGATTTCTGAAAACCTGGTTCTTTCCTTCTGTGCAGGCTTAATCTTTGGCTTTTCTTTTTGTTTATCTTTTCTGCTTTCTACAGTAAGCCCGAAAAGGTCACAGGCAATACCAAATGTGTCTTTGAATGAATCTGTATTATAATCCCATTGGATGAGATTAAAAATATCAACATCACACCCACATGAAAAGCAATGACAGCGGTTTCGTCTCCGGTCATAATGCATGCTCGGAGAATGGTCCTGGTGTTCAGGGTTTAAGCATAAAAATTTTCGGCTCGGGTCAATCCCTTTCTGAGCCAGATAATTTGGAAGGCTTGCTAAGATAATTTGTTTAGCTGAATCTCTATCCATAGTTATGGCTCCTCTCTTTCTTTGTTTTCTTTATTCTTTTTTAATATGCGAAATTCTTTTCATAAAGAAAAAACCAGAACATATAAATGTTCTGGTTTGATGTAAAAATTCTGGTATTACTCCTGGTCCGCATTCCAGAATACAGACATTGCCCATGCCGGGATATCATCTCTGTTGTTGTAGTCCTCGAGGAACGCGAATGCCGTTTTATACGGAGTCGGTTTAGTCGGATATGTGCCGTAACCGTCTGTAAAATAGATGAGACCGCAGAGGTTATCGAACTCCTTATTTTTGATAAGGGTGTCAACATACTCAAACACAGGCCGGAAATCAGTTCCTCCAAAGCCATACAGTTTCATATTCTGCATGAATTCTTCCATTTCCTTCATGTTAGTGATTTTCGTGTCATTCTGGATGGCAGCGTCACACTGAACGATATGGATGTTTACACGGGAAGCGAAGCTTTCAGTCTCCTTCAGAATACTGTATGTCTTGTTCAGGAATTTCTTGACAAGTTCACCTGCACAGGAACCTGAAGTGTCAATCGCAATAACAAAGTCTTTAATGACCTTATCCTCTTTGTATTCAAGAGGTTCAATCAGAAGCACTTTCTTATCTACAGCCTTCTTTCCTTCTGCGTTTGGTAATCCATTAAGGCCATATGTATAATACATATAGTCAAACTCATCCTGGTTTACCATCATCCGCTCTTCTGTCACAGAGAAAGTACGAAGAAATTCCTCGTAATCCATTTTGTCCTGGGTCAGGAAATCAATCTCCTGTGCAATATCACCGGAACCTGTTCCCTGCTTGTGGAAGTTCTGCATGTCTGCTGCAACCTGGCGGGCTACATCCTCCCATTCCTGCTGCTTATCCTGCTGGCTCTGGAAATCGTTCGGTTTTGTGTCATTTTCTCCGAATTCACCAGACGGGTTATTATTTCCGCCGCATCCGCCATTTTCGTCTTCTTCGTCTTCTTCGTTTTTTTTGCCATTACCTTTACCATTGCCACCGTTTCCTTTATCGTCACTGTCATCTTTCCCATTACCACCATTTTCGCTACCGTCTTGTCTTCCTTCTGTCTGCGGTGGTTTAATCCAGAGATGGTCATCCATATGGAATAAGGCGATTAACTCTTCAAAATCATAATGTGAAGAATTTTCCATCAGTTCTTTATAGACGAGTGCCGGGATAAACATTTTGATACGGCCTTTAATATCATCAATGATACGTTTACGGTCGTTATCCCTGTCAATCCTTTTCGGGTCAAGACGTGCAACGGCTGCTTCTGCGCAGATATCAACGGCAACATTCCACACGCCGTTGTCAATATTTTTCTGTGTTGTAAACGGATGCAGATAGATACAGTGGAACATCATATGCAGATACGTACGGCCAAGCGCATCCGGAGACTGTTTGTATCTCAGGATGACATCCATCGGGTCTGCATAAATCTTTCTTGCGTCTGTTCCGAAGACTCCCTGGCCAGGTTCCACAAATTCTACAGGCATACGGTAGATGACCGGGGACAATGCTTTATACTGAAAGTACAGTTTGTTTTTAATCTGCTTGAGGCATTTGTTTGCGATTGCCTCAAAGTCGGTCATCTGGTTTGGGGCCTGCGTTACGACTCCATGTTTTGGCATGATTACTTTTTCCATTATTTTTTTACTCCCTTTCTTTGTTGTTTTTTATAGGTTCTTAATCAATATGCTTGATTTTTATTGACACAAAAAAAGAACCCAGGGAAATTAATCCCCGGGGTTCTGTGTTGAAGCAAATCAGACAGCTTCATCAAGAAGCTGGTCAATCTGTCCGTTCAGCTTGTCATCCTCATTGTAAATGAGCATGCTGCTGTTGTGCTTATAATAAGCATCACTACCGTTTTTCGCGATGAAGTTCGCGATGTTGCGGTTTACGGTCAACTCAGCAACAAACAGTGTCATTTCCTGGTCGTCACCAAATGCAGCCTCCATATACTTGAAGGCATTTTCCATGGATGCGGATGTTTTTTTGGATGCATTCTGCATCTTCTTGACATCTGCCTGGAAGTACATTTTTACGACATCGAAAGCTGACATATTTGCCAGGCTCTTCTTTGTCTTTTCCTCCAGTTTTTTGCGTACTTCCTGGTTTGTGAAGAACTCGGTCATCTTATCTTTGTAAGACTCCATAAGCTTAATCTCACGCATCAGGATTGCCTTTTTGGCGGAAGACAGCGCATTTGCTTTCTTTGCCTTGTCCATTTCATCATGAACGTCAGCAATGTTTTCTGCCAGCATCTGGTATACACCATCCATGTCAGAAGCCTTCTTCTTGATAACACGTAACTTCTTAACTACGCTCTCAAGTGCTTCTGTATCCACCATAACATCCTTAGCAGAGATACCAAGTGCTTCCATGAGCATGGAGATAATGGACAGACGCTCGTCAAACTTGGCAGCCTGGGCCTTCTGGATTGCACCAGTGGAAATATTGCCTGCAATAATATCGGAGATTGCATAATCCACACGATACTTCTTGAACAGGTCATAATATACTGCAAACTTGCGGGCACATTCCTTATTGGTGATATACTCCATAATGAGCTCCTGTGTTACCGGGAACCCATTTCTTTCGTACGCCTGGATTTCAGAAGACAGGTCTTCCCATCCTCTGGCAGTGATATACTGCTGTCCGTCAACAGTGGTCTTGATATCATAGAACCACTTTCCGTTGTTGGCTTCCAGGAATGCAGTAATTGCCGGGTGAATACCTGCATTGTATGCATATTCTTTCCAGCAGCCGAAATCGGCGTCAATCACAAGCATTTTTAAACGGTCCTGGGTAGCCACGTCAAATTCCTTAACGGATTTGTTGTACTGCGGTGGGTTACCTGCCGTAACAACAACCCATCCTTCCGGAACAGACTGGTTACCAAATCTCTTATACTGCAGGAAAAGCAGCATAGCAGGTGCCAGTGTCTCAGAAACGCAGTTGATTTCATCCAGGAACAGAATTCCTTCTTTCTTTCCGGTGCTCTGAATGACATCATACACACTGGCGATAATCTCGCTCATTGTGTATTCAGATTTTGTGTAGGTCTGCCCGTTATAAGTTACCTCTTTCAGGTAAGGCAGGCCAATAGCACTCTGTCTGGTGTGGTGTGTCATGGAATATGATACAAGTGCAATATCCAGGTCCTCAGCAACCTGCTCCATAATTGCAGTTTTACCAAGTCCAGGCGCTCCAACAAGAAACAGCGGGCGCTGTCTTACCAGCGGAACACGATACTCTCCGTTTTCATCCTTCTCCAGGTAAATCTTCACTGCCTTCTCAACCTCTAATTTAGCTTCTTTAATATTCATTGTCTAATTCTCCTTTTCTTTGTTTTTTCTTTGTATTAGATACAAATTTAATATGCAGAAAAAAAAGGCGCATAAAAAAACGGAAGCAGATTTTTTTAGAAGTTATTTTTTCAGATATCTTTTTTCTTTTTGGCTTGTTGTATTCGGTATTTTTTCCATTTTAAGAGGTGAGCCGTTTCGTTTTTATTCCAGATTTATTCCGGCATATTAGATTTGTCAAAAATAATTTTCATTACCAAGGGGAGGAATTGAAACATGAAAAAAACAGCAGTATCAACAAAAAGAAACTCAAAAAATTATGCAGGAAGACGTCTACTGTACAGTTTTATCTTGTTCTGCAAGTGTGTTTATGACGCTCTTGTCGAATTAGACCGCCGCACAGACATTGCAGAAAAGCTCATCGCGTATGTTCAACTCAACAATGTTGACGACGATTACGACGATGACGATGTAGAATATGACGGCAAATCTCATTTTGGGGTTGTCCGCATTGCCATTATGTTTGCCGTTTTTCCTCTTGTGGGGAATTGCTTAGGCTTCATTATGGCGCTGCTGCAGTAATATTATTTTTCAGCTTTGGCCGCAGTTTTGCGGCCTCTTTTTTTTATTTTTTTCTTTTTCTGGAAAACAAAACTACGATTCCGGCGATTGCCATTGCGGCAGCAATCACTTTCTTGAGATTTGGCTTTATTTCTTCAACCTCTCCGGCATCTTCGTGTGTATTTTTCGGCCCCTTTTCCTGTTTTTTGCCGTCCACAAGAACTTGCTGGCTGAAGTCTTCGTAATCGTCAAAATCATCAGAATTATCGTGGATAGAATCATGCTTTCTGCAGTCTTCCTGGTGTTGGCATATACCGTTTTCTTCGTCATCGTAGTCGTCAAAGCTGTCGTCAAATTCGTCAGGCATTTCCGTTTCAGAAACATCTACATTTGCTGCAGCATCCTCAAATTCACCTGCCGGCTTCACTTCTGGCTTTTCATCTTCCTGAAGTGTGACAACACCAAAAATCGCGCGTTTTAAGTCTTCCAGCTGTCTTGCTTCCTCGATTTTTCCGTTGTCGGCCAGTTCATCAATATCAGCATTCATCACTTTTGCCACATGCTTTTTCTCGAACACATCTTTTGCCAGGCCAAATGCGATGATATACGTTTCCGTATCTCTGTATTCCATCGGAACCTCCTCAATCCCGATACCGCCCTCTTTTAGTGTCAGTCTGAAGCCTTCTTTTTCTCTTCTTTTTTCTTCTGCCTTTCGCTCCAGCTCATCAAACATATCTAACGCGTTTCCGCCGTTATTTAAATAATCAATCCAGTTTTGCATTTCTTTTTTGTCCATTTTTCAAGCCCTCCTTTGTTTTCTATACTTATTATGCCTGAAAGCTCTGCAGACTGCATATTTTTGCGGATATTTTTTGAGTGTTATTCGGGGCGCTGCCCCAACCCCAGCCAGCCTTGCGGGCTGGACCGCCTGCAAAACTGCGTTTTGCTTTCCGCTTTGCGGACTGAATATAAAGGTTTAACTCGTCTTATTTTAACTCGATTGAAGAAAATCTAATTCGTTGTAATTAATTAAAATGAGTTAATATGAATTAGCCACTTTAAGATAATAAGTGGGAATTCTCGGTAATTTAATTGCCGAGATGAAAACGCATAGACATACAAATAAACAAAAATATCGCTTGCGACTTATTAATTTCTCTACATCTCGGCGTAGAGAAATTTTTATTTTCTGCAAAAATTTTTCGCAAAAAATCATCCCGTTTTAGATTTTTTCGGCATATTAACTATGTAAGAAAAAACAGGAGGTTTTTGATATGGCAAAGAAAAAGTCCATACAGGTTGATTTTGTAAAGTCTTGTATTACATATAACAAACTGAATATGATTGCTAAGATTGCCGTATCAGGCATTGAAAATATCTGTAAGCGATTACGTCTTGATAGCATTTACGATGTTATTAATGGTAAATTCGCAATTCCGTCCAGGAGACCATCAGGAAAGAAGTCTTCCTCGAAACGTATTGCAAAATGCGATACTGTATTTGTAGCTTACAGATTTTGCGGACATCCGACAGAAGAGCAGGCGTCAGACTTAAACCAAAATATTGGTGCTTCACGTTTTATGTGGAACCGTATGCTTGCGGATTACAAATTGATGTGGAAGATGTATGGTATTTCAATACCTATGACCCCGGCTGATTACAAAGATGTGTCCGGTCTGGAATGGCTTAACGACAGGGATTCCCTGGCACTGGCAAATGTTCAGCTAAATCTTGAAAAGGCAAGAAATGATTATTTTGCCGGTGAAAGAGGTGCTCCTAAGCGAAAGAAGAAACATCAGTGCAAGGATTCTTATACGACAAACTGCGTTGGAAAAAATATCCGTATTGAGAATGGTGGGCTCCGTCTTCCGAAGATTAACGGTCTGATAGAGCTTTCCATGCATAGACCAATTAAGCCAGACGGCACACTAAAAAGCGTTACGGTTACACATGAACCAGACGGCAAATGGTATTTTTCAATCCTGGTTGAATATCCAGCCGAAGAGGTTGAATTATCAGACGGATTACAGAAGTTTTTTGCTTCCGGTGATATCAATGCAATTTCCGGAATCGGGCTTGATATGTCAGTGCCTTTCTTATATATAGATTCATCAGGAAATAAGCCGTCTTATGAATTAAACGGAAAAGAAATAAAATTTGTTAAGCAGTATCGAAAGCTTGAGAAACGCATCGCAAAAGAACAGCGCAGACGTTCTCATATGGTTAAGGATTCTAACAATTACAACAAACAGAGCGAGAAAATCGCCAAACTGCATGCGAAAGCCAAGCATCGCAGGGAAGATT
>OLRY01002489.1_pt1 | contig 12467 bp, 12 predicted proteins | sample 1672541 | NCBI WGS metagenome assembly OLRY01 (sample SAMEA3136697, study PRJEB25190) | human gut metagenome | biome: human gut; feature: human-associated habitat; material: faeces | place: Austria | collected 2013
AGCTTATTTATTTGTCCCTCATAGGACAGGTGTGGTTTTACTTCATTCATAAATATCTCCGTATAAAAAAATGTCTCCCCTGGGGCACATCATTGAGAGGTGCGGGGAGTCCTGTTAAAATTATTATATGTATAACAGATAAAAAAATCAATGTGCAAAATAGCCAAAATTACTTCTAATCCCTGATAATGCAAGCTGTTATACGGCTATACATTCTGAAAGTCTTATAAAAGCAAGTTACAAAATCGTTAAACAGTTGTTTTTATAGGATTATGGACAAAAAAGTATCATCGTTCAGTAAGAAACGTTGCCATGGTATTGGTTGCCGCTGTAGCGCTCGGATCAAGTACGTATGCTTGGTTTGTGAACAATACGCAGGTTACTGCCACTGATGTTACAGTAACCGCACAGACAGCTTACTCATTGATGATTAAGCATTATAACAATGGTACTTATGGTACAACAACAGCCTTAAATACAGGCAATATCAATTTAGTTCCAGTTTCAACTATTGGTGGTACTGCACAGGATGGAATTAAATTCTATAAGAGTGATGCCTGGGATAAAGATGCAAACGTAAAAACATTTACTGATGCAACTGTAACAAATACTGATACTGCTAATACATCAGATTTAACAAGTGTAGCTTATACAGATGCTGCTAATCCTGGTAGTCCGTATTATGTTGACACTGTATATTTTAAAGCAGGTCAGACAAGCAAATTGTATTTGGACAGTACATCAACTGGATTGGTTGATGGAACCAAAACTGGAGTACAGAATGCTATTACTAAATTTTCTGAATCCGATAACGATTTAGTAAAAGCAATGCGTATTGGTATTTTGGTTTCAGATAAAGACGGAAAAAATGGAAAATTCTTCGTTTATCGGTTAAATGACACCGAAAGCACTAACAAAGCTAATACAACAGCAACAACGCTCACCGCTGCTAGCGCAAATGGATTAACAGCTGGTGTAGCAAGTACTACAGATACCACAACTTTTACAAATGCAAATATTGCAACATTTGGAACAAGCATTCCTACATTAGATTCTCAGACTGTACAGGGAAATGCCAGTGCGTTAGCTACAGCTGGTACAGATGTAAAACCACTATATGATTTCTCAGTTACAGGAGCTAATAATAAAGAAGAGTGCAAAGCTGTTATTTATATTTGGATGGAAGGCTGCGATTATGATACTGTAGCTGCAAATACAACTGCATTCAAACAGTTTGCTAATAAGATTCAGCTTGGTTTCTGCGTTGGTGAAGCACAGTAAATAACCGTATAACTAACTATTCTCCAGATGGTTGTGGCATCTGGAAACTTTGAATGTTCCAAAAATAACAAAGGTCATGGAGATGTTTGTTTTCTCTCCATGACCTTTTCTTTAATTTCCGCTTGGAACTCCGGCAAGTTTTACTGTAACATTAAAACCAAGGTGACATCTAAAAAGCCACTTTCCCTGTCCCCTTGGCTTCCCTTACGCAGTGCTGGATTTTCGTCCACAATTCTCATTGCTTTCACCTGGAGTTCACGATATTCTGAGTGATTCTTTTTCAAATACTTAGTCACCCATTTCTCCACTGATTCCCATAGTGTACTTTGTTCCCACATGATATCCTGTTTTTTCGCATATTGCATTTCTCCCTTCTGAAGTTCTCTTTTCAGTTACATGACTATACCAGAAGTCGGGGAAATAGCAATTCAGCAGATGTACCGAAAATGCGTGAAGGAAATTGGGGATAGTAGACAATATAGGGAAAATTAGGATAAAAGAAAAGCCATGGCTTGTGCCATGACCTTTCAATTCATATTTGCTGTCTTATTCAGCAGAAATACCTGCCAGTTTTACATTTACGTTATAAGTTGCCGAGTCTTCTGCAGCTGCATTATTGACACAATCAGCATCGGTACCTTCCATCCAGATATAAACACGCATTTTTACGCCATCATACCCTACAGAAGAAGCAATTTTTTGTGTGCCAGATGAAACTTCATAGTTCTTTCCAACTTTAGTGGCTACCCAGTTTTGATTATTCTGATCGGCATAAGTAGTAGCATAAATATATGGATACGTCACTGCGACTGGTTTTAATTTTCCGTCTGTATCATTTCCTATGCATGTCCATCCAGCACGAGCTTCTGCATCGTTGCCTTTTCCAGTTTCTTCATATGGTGCATAGACTATTTTTAATTCTTCCTCTCCATCATCAATATACTTGTTGTCTGCATTTTTCTTGATGTTCTGGATTGTAATACCAACGCGCATAGATTTTGGAATTGTATCTGTAGTGGGTGTTCCGTTTGCACTTAAGGTGATTGGACTTCCTTCGGAGGCATCCAGATAAACATCCGCAAGACCTGTTTCAGTAATGGTATACAAAATATACTCACTTTTGAGATATGCGTAATGAGGATCCTTAACATCACCATATTGCCCCGGCTTCACATTAGGATCTTCAGCTTTTGTTGTAAAGGTTGGGGTTCTGTATGAAGTTACTTTTCCTTCTCCATTCCAGCCTTCACACACATACCAGTCTACTAAGTTATCTGTGGAAGAAGGACTAATCCTACCCCCTTTTGTTGATGCGGCTAATGAAGTTTGTTCCCCACCATGCTGCGGTCCCTGATCTGCTGTTGCAATCTGCAAAATAAATCCGTTAGTCGTAGCACTAATCTGAGTTGTAGTTGCTTCAACTGTATGATTCGATACATACCAAGCATAAGTTGCTGATGTCAAGGCAACTCCAGAAATCAAAACTGAAGCAGCAGTTGCCATTAACTGCATTTTCATCTTTTTTACGTTCATATGCTCATCTCACTTTCCTTTACTTCTACATGCCAAAAAGTAGAAAGTAATTTCTGCTCTTTGGCATGTACCCCACGCCACAACCGTGGGATACAAATTATGCAATATTAATTGTTTGCTTTAAACTCATTTGGCGTTGCATCGAAAGTAACTGTTGCGTCACACACGGTCAGCTGTTCAAGATTTGTTGTGTAAACCTGGTCATCTGCACCATCGTAGTATGCATATACTTCGACTTTTACATCCCCTTCAGATTTTCCAAATTGAGGTGCATAAATAACGTTTTCGCTAGTATTAGACTGAGATTCAACTACCATTTTACTACCGTCATATTTTACAACTGCCCAATCTGTTGCTGTATTTCCATAAGTAACTGTATCACTATCAGTTGCTTTTGTAGGAGCATATGTCATAATCAAAAGTCTCATAGCTGTTTTAAGGCTCTGTTCTGCATCAGCAGTTACAGTCATATCAGAAACTTTCAGCTTAGTAAATTCACCATCATATTTACCGGTTCCTACATAAAATGTATTCAGCAGTGCATAGTCAGCATCCACGGCTGTTGTCGGGTTACCAATTGCAAAACGAGTATCATCCTTCTCGTCCGGTTTGGTTTTTTCTTTTGCATAAGCTGTTTCAAACTGATAAACGCCATTAACAGTTGTTGCCTTTTCAGTTCCACCTACTGCAGTAAATGTGTTTTTCCACTGTGCTGGATATAAATCTGTATCGGTATAAATCTCACCTGTACCTACTTTTTCACCAGCTGTTGCGGCATTAGTGGATGTATTACTTGTTGCTTTATTATCAATTACCAGATAAGCTGAGTTAGATTGTGCTGCAATCTGAGTAGTTGTAGCAGTTACTTTATTGTTACTTACAAACCAAGCATATGTACTTGATCCGAGCGCTACAGCGGCAACGCATACCATGGCAACCTTTGTTTCGCTATTATTTTCTCGTCAGATTTTTCTTATTTTGTTATGCTATATTTGCAAGAGATTTCACAGAAGAAGGAAGGAACGTATTATGACAGAGAAAACAAAAAAAGAGAAAAAAGTGATAGTAATTCCGGCGCGGGAGGATCGTAATTCAGAAAATGGGCAGGAGAAGAATAAGCGCCGTGTGGCGGCGTATGCCAGAGTAAGTACCAATAAAGAAAGCCAGCAGACAAGCTATGAAGCACAGGTTCAGTATTATACAGATTACATAAAAAAACAGGCAGACTGGAGCTTTGCAGGGATGTATGCGGAAGAAGGCGTAACGGGCACCTCTACACGGAAACGGGTGGAATTTCAAAGAATGATCGAGAATGCTGTTGCAGGCAATATTGACCTGATCATAACGAAATCCGTCAGCCGTTTTGCGAGAAATACAGTAGATAGTCTGACTGCGATTCGTCAGCTGAAAGAGCATGGAGTCGAGTGTTATTTTGAAAAGGAAAACATCTGGACCTTTGACACAAAAGGAGAACTTCTGATAACAATCATGAGTTCTCTGGCCCAGGAAGAAAGCCGCAGCATTTCCGAAAATACACGCTGGGGAATGCGCAAGGCTTTTCAAAATGGAAAAGTGTTTGTGCCGTTTCGACATTTCCTTGGATACGATCGTGGCGCGAATGGAGAATTGCAGGTGAACCTGGAACAGGCAGAAACTGTGCAGATGATTTACCAGATGTTTTTGGATGGATATTCTTTTTATAGAATTGCTGCCGAACTGACAAAAAGAGGAATTTCCACACCCTATGGGTTGCAAACCTGGAATGGGCGAACAGTAAAAAATATTTTGCAAAATGAAAAATACAGGGGTGATGCATTGCTTCAGAAACGGTATTCCAGAGACTTTCTTGACCGTGAAATGCGTAAAAACGAGGGCGCAGTTCCTCAATATTATATTGTTGGAAATCATGAAGCAATCATTGATACAGAGATGTTTCAGAGAGTGCAGGAAGAACTGAAAAGAAGAGAATCCAGGCATGGAAAATAACAAAAAGCTGAGGGTCGCAGCGTATGTGAGGGTTTCTGAAGAGACAAAAGAAACACAGCATTCTTTGCAGGCACAGGAAGAATTTTACCGGAGGCAGATACATGAAAAGGCAGAATGGGAGCTGGCAGAAATTTATAAGGACAACGGAATCTCAGGAACCGATATAAAAAGAAGAGAAGGCTTTGTCAGGCTTATAAGTGATTGCAAAGCCGGAAAAATTGATTTGATTCTTGTGAAATCAGTCAGCCGGTTCGCAAGAAATACTCTGGATTTACTTAGGATAGTCCGATATTTAAAGCAGCTTGGTGTTTCTGTGCGGTTTGAGGAACAGAACATTGATTCCCTGACAGAGGAAGGGGAACTGATGCTGACATTGATAGCATCGGTGGCACAGGCAGAAAGCGAATCTATCAGCGAAAATATAAAGTGGGCAATTCATAAAGCCTTCCAGAATGGAATCGGAAATACAAGACGCAGAACCCTCGGCTATCACTGGGTAGATGGAAAGCTGACTGTGATTCCGGAGGAAGCTGAGGCGGTCAAACGGATTTTTGTAAATTTCCTTGCAGGTGGTTCCCATATGAAAACAGCAAAGGAACTGGCTGGAGAAGGAATCACATCCATCAATGGAAAACTAATCTCCGTAAGTGCAATCGGCAATATCCTGCGAAACATCACTTACACAGGGAATACCCTTCTTCAGAAGACCTTCATCCAGGACCCGATTTCCAAAAAGAAAATGATGAACACCGGGGAACTTCCACAGTACTTTGTGCAGGATACTCACGAAGCAATCATCGACATGGATACTTTTGAACAGGTGCAGGAGAAACTTGCCCGAAACAAAGAGATGGGACGTTTTCCTTATAATCATACAGGTAAGAAGTACCCTTTTACAATGAAGGTAATTTGTGGCTGCTGCGGACGGCACTATACCAGGCAGCTTTGGAATACCAGTGAGAAGGGAAAAAAACGTCCAACATGGGTTTGCACAGGGAAGAAAGCAGAGAAGTACAGAAGGTGTGATTCCAAGAATATTCCAGAAGCAAAGCTCATGGAAGCCAGTGCAAAGGTGCTAGGTATTTCTGAATTTGACGAGGATATCTTCTTTGATAAAGTGGAATCCATCACAGTACAGGGAACACACGAACTGCTTTTCTGCCTGAAGGATGGCGCAGAGGTTACCCAGCACTGGGAGCATACGGCACAGAAAGCATCGTGGACACCGGAACGAAAAGCCAGACACGCTGCAAACCGCACCGCTTCCCCGGCAAAGACAAAAGGGGCTTCCTGCATGACAGGCAGAATCCGGTGCGAGCTTTGCGGAATGAATTATAACAAGCAGACAAGAAAGGTAGCCAGGGCTGGGATGGTGACCTTTTGGAAATGCAGGGGCATCGGAAACGGCGGTTCCTGTGCATCCGAACAGATCACACATGACCACCTGAACAGCATTCTGGCAGAAGCCCTGGGCGTTGCTCAGATGACGGACGAAATTTTCACCGGGCAGATTGACCACATCGGGATGTGTGAGCCGGGTAAGCTGATTATTTATAAGAAGAATGATGGCACGATTCCTGGCAGTTATGAACTGCTTCCAATGGAAAAACGACAGAAGCCATACAGACCAAGGAATAGAAAGGGGAATGTCAGAAGCCAAGGGGACACATAAAAAGCCACTTTCCCTGTCCCCTTGGCTTTCTTTTTTATTGACGAATACACAAAAATAAGGATATAATCCTTACTAGAAGATTGACGAGGAGAAGTTGAATGAGTCAGGACATTATTAATAATCGTTTTTTGGAAGAGTCGGTATTTGCTATTGCGGATGGGTACTGCGTGATCAATCTCACAAAGAATATCGTACGTGGTTCCATGTATCAGGTAGTTAATGGAAAAAAATATAATCTGAATGAACAATTAGGTTTGCCGGAAAATTCAAGCTTACAGAGTCTGGTGGATGCATGGGCATTGACCATACCTGAAGAAGGTCTTCAAGATTTTCTGCACGAGTTTGACAGAGAACGATTATTAAATCGGTTTGAAAATGGTGAACGGCATATATCGTTCCGATACTGGACCAGGACTGCTACTTTTGAGCCCATGCTTGCAGAAGATCACATGGCCCTGTACCGTGAAGAGAAAACTGGAGATGTCATTGCAGTTAATTATGTTCTTGACCGTACAGAACATTACCGCTTAGAGGAAAAAGAGCGGGCACTGGAAAAATCAAACAGAGAGTATGCGAAGCTTCTGGAAGAAGAGAAAAAGCATACAGCTATGATCGAGGAATTGACAAAAAAACTGCAAAGTCAGCTGGAGTTATTTACCGTATCCATCCCTGGCGGCGTCAAAATCAGTAATGATGCCCCGGAATACTCTTTCAAATATGTTTCAGAACAATTTGCAAATATGCTCGGTTACGCAACACCGAAGGAACTGATGGACGCTTCTGGCGGTAATATTATCGGTCTTGTTCATCCAGATGACGTGAAGGTCGGACTTGCAGATGCATTAAATCAATATACTCATTCCAATCATTATGCTACTATTTACCGGATACGCTGTAAGGACGGGACATACAAGTATATCGAAGATCGTGGGCAAAAAGTAATAAAGGAAGACGGAACCATTGAACATTGGAATCTCATGCTGGATAAAAATGACTTCATGCACAAATCAATTGCCTTGGAAAGTGAAAAGAAAGCAAATAAAAGCAAGTCTGATTTTCTCTCCAGGATGTCTCACGATATGAGAACCCCGCTGAATGGAATTATCGGATTGCTGAAGATTGCTGAGAAACATTTTGATGACAGGGAATTGGTCCTGGAAAATTTCAGAAAAATGCAGGTAGCTGCAGACTATCTATTGTCTCTGATTAACGATATCCTTCAGATGAGCAAAATTGAAGATGGAAATGTACCTCTGACACAGGAAATCATCAATTTTGAGGAATTAAGTCAGGATGTTCTGACTATCATAGAACAGCGGGCAAAAGACAGAGGAATCCAGATGCAGTTCCGTGCAAAAAAGGAAGGGCTTCGATATCCTTTTATTTATGGAAGTCCGGTGCATTTAAGACAAATTTTTCTTAATATTTATGGAAACTGTATTAAGTATAACCGAATTGGCAGAAAGATAACAACTGTGTTAGATTATGCAGAAGCTGTTGACGGAATTACGACATATGAGTGGATAATTACTGATACTGGCATTGGTATGAGCAGGGAATACCAGGAGCATATATTTGATCCGTTTTCGCAGGAAAGAGAGGATGCAAAAAGCACACTTATTTTGACGCAATTCTGATGGATATCATGATGCCTGTAATGGATGGGCTTACTGCGACAAAAACAATCCGGTCACTGAAACGTCCAGATGCTGAAACAATCCCGATTATTGCCATGACAGCAAATGCATTCAGAGAAGATAAAGAAAAGTGTCTGGCAGCAGGAATGAATGCTCACTTGGCAAAGCCTATAAAAATTGAAAACGTAAAGAGAATTTTGTGTGAATATTGTGTGTAGTGGTTGCAACTTCTCAAAGCCAAGGGGACACTTAAAAAACCACTTTCCCTGTCCCCTTGGCTTCCCACGAAAAGGTATTAAAAGGTATAAAAAGGATTTAAAAAGGATATAAATATGTTATAATACAAATAAATCCATGTGGAGGTGTGCGCCAGTTCGGTGCCAAATATATAACTGGTGGGAATCCAGTCTGGTAAGACTTAGCAAGTCGCCAGTACCGAGTCCTTGGAGCGCCAAAGGCTAACAATGGTGTTTAAGCGTAGGACAGGGAACAGGAACGCCGTAATGCGTAAGCGTGAAGTGATTGAGCTTCGTTAAAATATCGATTGTGTGGGGTGGTCTGCTACCTCCTTGGGTCACCAATAAGGATTAGTCGTTAAAGCGAGACTATGAAAACACACCGGAGTCCTAGAGCACGGCATACCTGATATTGTTATATTTGACATACCTGGGAGGCCTGGATGGTTCTGTACATGAGACAGTAGGGAATATCGACCAATGCAATGGTGAGTATGAACGAAGACCATCGAGGAGTCGGATTCGTCCATAGTACTGATGAAAGCAGTAATGACGCTGGAGGGAAGGGACGGACAATAAGTTGCTTTTGCAATCAAAACATAGAGAGCACAGGAGGCATAAAATCTATGGAAAAAGAGAAAGCAGAAATAGCCAGTCTCGTAGAAAGATATGGCAGAGTTCAGTCGCTAATGAAATATGTCAACAGTGACACACTCAAAGAGTCCTACAACAAACAACCCAAAGGGAAAGCAGTAGGAGTGGATGGAATAACCAAGGAGCAATACGGAGAGAACTTAGAAGAAAACATAGAGAGTCTGCTTGTCAGAATGAAGAAGTTTTCCTATAAACCATATCCCGTGCGCAGAGCCTATATCCCAAAAGGTAATGGCAAGATGCGAGGACTCGGCATTCCGTCATTTGAGGATAAAGTCGTTCAAGGTGTCTTTAAAGAGATACTGGAAGCGATTTATGAGCCTAAGTTCAAGGAGTTTTCATTTGGGTTTCGTCCAAACAGAAGTTGTCACGATGCAATTCAAAGAGTAAACAAACACATCATGGCAGACAAGGTCAATTACATTTTAGATGCAGACATCAAGGGATTCTTTGATAACCTAGACCATGAGTGGATGATAAAATTTCTTGAGCATGACATAGCAGATAAGAACTTCATCAGATATATCAAGAGATTTCTGATAGGGGGAGTTATGGAGGATGGTAAGCGACTGGATACAGAAGCTGGAACAGTACAGGGCGGGCTGATTTCGCCAGTGCTGGCAAATGTGTATCTGCACTATACCTTAGATACATGGTTTGATTATGTGAAAAAGCATGAGTTTAAGGGAGAAATGTACATGGTACGCTATGCAGATGATTTTGTATGTCTGTTCCAATACGAGAATGAAGCACAAAGGTTTTATCAGCTTCTGATAGAAAGACTGCGTAAATTCGGTCTTGAAATTGCAGAGGATAAAAGCAGAATTCTACCCTTTGGCAGATACAAGGGAACAAAGGAATCCTTTGACTTTCTCGGCTTTACACACTACAATGTGACAAGTCACTGGGGCAAGTACTGTGTACTGCATAGAACAAGCAGGAAGAAGCTGAAAATGAAAAGAGAAGCAGTCAAGAAATGGTTATGGGAGCATATGCACGAAAGCATAGCCGATACCATAGAAGCGTTGAATGTGAAACTGACGGGGCATTACAGATACTATGGAATCTATGGGAACTACATAGGTTTGCAAAAATATTACAAATATGTGAGACAGGAGTTATGGAAAAGCAAGAGACGCAGAGACCAAACGTATTGGCTGACGTGGAAGAAATATATGAATATTCTAAAGATACATCCACTGGAGTATCCAAGGATATATCTGAAAAGTGCGTATTAGGTAAATGGCTTATTGAAGAGCCGTATGCCTTAATAGGGCACGTGCGGTTCTGTGAGGGGCTTTTGAGACTTGAACCTCTCATCGCAAAACAATATATGATGAAAGGATGTGAAAAAGTCGAGACAAAGTCTACTCGACGAAAGTAATGACAATGAGAGCAGAAAAAGTATTTAAACCTGGCGCATACCCGACATATACATATGTATCACGTCATTATGAGGATACAGATATATCCTATGAATTACGATTAAAACAAGCATTGCGGACCGCTGGATGTCTGACTTCTATTATTGGTCCGTCAAAGATGGGAAAGACGATATTATGTGAGAAAGTTATTGGATTAGATAACATAGTTGAAATTTCAGGAGCAGATTTTAATGAAAATACAGATTTTTGGGCAACAGTAGCGGCTAAGGTTGAGTTGCCTTATATGGGAGAAATAACGACCGAGAGATTTTCAAAGACCGAAGAAATAACAGACAGAGATGGAAAAAATGAAAAATATGTTCTTTCAAAAGATAAAATTATTGAATATTATATCCAACACAATAAAGTCTTGGTTATAGATGATTTTCACTATGCATCGCCAGAGATGCAGATAAAAATAGCGCAACAATTAAAAGATGCAATACGTAGAGAATTAAAAGTTATAGTTGTTTCACTTCCTCACAGATCAGATGATGCAATTCGTCAGAATGCCGATTTATCAGGGCGTTTGAGTTTGATTACTATTGATACGTGGAAAGAAGAAGATCTGAAAAAAATTGCGCTAATGGGATTTGAAAAACTCAATATTAATATTACTGATGCTGTTGCTGAAAAACTTGCTGTTGAATGTCTGACATCACCACAACTGATGCAGTATATATGTTTAAGCATTTGTACTTTATTAGAAGATGAAAATAAACAAGAAGTAACAGATGAAATTCTGGAAAAAGCATATAAGTTTACAACTGTGAATTTCAGCTATGCCGATGTAGTTAATACGATGGGAAAAGGCCCCAATCAGCGAGGACAACAAAGAAAAATGTATGAAACAACAGATGGGAAGCTGTTAGACATGTACGGTTTGATTGTTGAATCACTTGCTAAAAATCCGCCATTAACAGAGATTTCATTTGAAACATTTTATAGTAGAATTATTCAACTGATTAAGCTGTCAGCAAATGAAAAGAATCCTGAGAAATCAATTGTTAAAGAGCATTTAAGAAAATTACAAAATGTCTTGGAAGCAAAAGAAGAAATTTACAGGGCAATTGAATGGAAAGATGGAAAAGTATATGTATTGGATCCACTTTTTTATTTTATTTGAGATGGGGAAGAAAAAATGGATAATTGGTTGAAGCCATATATTGAAAAATTACAAAATATTTTTGAAATTAATGAGTATGATCAATTTGTTACAGACTTATACGAAATACTAATGAGCAAAGAGTATCCAAATGATATTATTGTTCAAATCAGAAAAAGAGCAACTTATTTAAAGAATTGATTTTCAGATGAAGCAAATAGAGAAAACATGTTGATGGCAAAGATTAAATTAACAGATTATTTATCCGCATTGACACAGGAAGAATATCAGAATCCGGATTTAAAGAATCTTGAAATATATTTGGAAAATTTTTATCTTTTTTTAGAAGCACTAACAGAATATTTACCTGATAAAAGAGCAACAATTAGATATGAAAATTTGAAGAAAATAATGATACAAAATGAATATGATTTGCAGCATTTATTATATGCGGCATTAAAACCTCTTTATCCGGGAATAAGAAAAGAAGTCTCAAAGGATTCTGGTATTGGAACAGTGCGAGAAGATATATTTATTCCAGATTTAGATGTAGTTTTAGAAGCAAAATGCACCCGCGATTCAATGACTTTGAAAAAATTAATAGAAGAAATAGAAGCAGATATTGTTCATTATCAGGAAAAAAATATTTTCTTTTATGTATATGACAAAAAGAAGATTATAAAAGAAACTAAGAATTTTAATGTTTATTTTAATAAACAATTTGATAGGAAAACAGTGAAACTGTTTGTATTGCAACCAGTGAAATTGTAAAATGCCAAGGGGACACCTAAAAAGCCACTTTCCCTGTCCCCCAGAGTGAGGAGTTTTATAAAATGGAAAATTATGAAGACAAAATCTATTCTTTAGATGAGACTGTAACGGGACAGACACAGGCCCTGTCACAGGCAGTACAGAAAACACTGGAAAATAATGGCGGGG
>OLRY01002490.1_pt1 | contig 12465 bp, 7 predicted proteins | sample 1672541 | NCBI WGS metagenome assembly OLRY01 (sample SAMEA3136697, study PRJEB25190) | human gut metagenome | biome: human gut; feature: human-associated habitat; material: faeces | place: Austria | collected 2013
GATATGCTAATATCTTATCAAAACGCCGGTAAAAACCGCTTTTGAGGTGAGGGGAGAGGAACGAAATCCGCGCCGCCCGCGTCTTTCCTCTCCCCCTGCTGCGGTTGATGGATAACTCCCTTGCGGCAGTTACCCACAGCCGCAGCACCCCCTCACCATTCTCGCGGCGGCGAGCGCAGAGAAAAAAACTTTGAAGTCTATAACAATAGACCCTCTCCGACGTAAGCAGTACACAATTTTAAACAAGTACTTGTTTAAGTATAAAAATATTTTTGTCGAAATTGACAAAGTAATAATTGACAAACACCCAGTAACTTAGTATAATTTGAATAGCAAAATAACCCAAACTCTTAGGAGAATGGCAGAAATGGCAAAACAGAGGAAACTCTGCGGCGCAAAGCTATAGGATCTAAACGATTGTCCAGCAATCGCATGACAGCCAGTTACCTAAACCAGTCCCCGCATTACGGGCGCAGTACTGTGTGGACTACTATCCATGCGGTACTGCGCCCTTTTTTAACTGTTTGGGCGCAAAAGAAAGGGAGCGATCGAAAAATGAAACGCACACGAATCAGCGTATTGCTTGTAATAGCCTTGCTGTTGCAGCTATACGCACCACTCACGGCAGGCGCAGTAGACTTTACGCCAAACCCACAGACGGAATATGCCAAACGATTTATTGCCGCCTGTGATGGACAGACATGGTTCATCAATGAGATTGAGCGTTTGCTGAACGCCCAGCAGCGCACACTGGATACCATCACCGGAGCGGAAGACCTTGTGGAAATCAAGAGCATTGGTCTAAAAGGTCAGAACATCACCGGACATATACCGGCTGCAATCGGGGAACTTAGTGAATTGCGGTATCTGTTCCTCTCGGATAATCATTTGAGCGGAGATATTCCGTCTGCGCTCTATACGCTCCCGAAACTGCAAAATGTAGACTTGGGCGGCAATGATTATGCAGGTGCGATTCCTTCCGAGTTTGGTACAATGCCCGCATTGAAAACGCTGGTTCTCAAAGATAACCAGTACACTGGTACGATACCGGACACGATTTTGAGCAATACCCAGATTGAGGTGCTGAACCTCATGGGAAATCAGTTGACCGGCGGTTTTCCTGCGGCAGTTGCCGGTATGAGCAGTCTGAAATACTTGAACCTTTCGGAAAATGCTATCGGCGGTACGATTCCCGACCTGTCCGCGCTAACTAATCTTATCTCGCTTTCGGCGTGGCAGTGCGGATTGACCGGCACGATTCCCGAAACACTGTACACGCTTTCCGGTTTGCAGATTTTAGACCTGTCCGAAAACAAGCTGGAAGGCGAAATCTCTGCCGGTATTGCTAATCTGGCAGACCTGCAATATCTCGCGCTGGACACGAATCCTCTGCGCGGTGTATTACCGGACGCATTTACGCATACCGCGTTGACCGAGATTCATTTGGAAAACACTTATCTGCGCGGTTTTGTTCCTGCTACGCTCAAAGCACGGCATGACGCAGGTGCAAAGGTGTATCTGAACAATAACTACATGACCGGCGCTGTCTTGAAGGATATGCCGAACAACACCGGAAACTTTACCGATGGTGCGGCAAGCGAACAGCACCAGCTTACCGGCACTCGTTCCACGGTTACGGTCAGCAAGGACGGCACGGTAAATCTGTATGCGCTGCTGCTGAACAAGTCGCTGACTACCGGCAGCACGGCAAAGGTGCTGCTTAGACCGGACGAGTATGTTGTGACCTTTGATGATACCAAGGTGCAGGTTACTGCGGATAGCAGCGGTATCTATGTGAAGGCTTTGACGGATATTCCGCTGAATACGAATTTCAGTATCACAATCCAAATCAAGGACAACACCGGCTCTGAATATTCCAAGGTAAAGCTGACCCTCACTACCGATGTTACCAGCGGTGGCGGCGGCGGTATCGGCGGCGGGGGCGGCGGCACACCTGCAACGCCCAAGGCAGAACACAAGCTGTATATCAACGGCTTTACCGATGGTATGTTCCATGCCGAACGCAATATCACCCGCGAACAGACCGCGAAAATGCTGATTGACGCGCTGGAAAAGGAAACTGCCGAACCGGAGCAATCCTCGTATACCGATGTTGCCAATAACCGCTGGTCGTATCGCTGGGTTGAAGCAGCGTCCAAGGAAGGCTACATGGTCGGCTACAACGGCGGCGTGTTCAAACCGGAATTTGCAATCACTCGTGCAGAGATGGCAACAGCCTTGTCGCGTATCGCAGCGAAGGAAGGCTTGATTATGAACGGCAGTACCAAGACCTTCTCTGATGTGGCAGACGGCAAATGGTACAGCAGCTATATTCGTCAAGCGGTGCAGTACGGCTTAATCAGCGGCTATACGGACGGCACCTTCCGACCGGAGCAGTACATCACCCGCGCTGAAACCGTAACGATGATAAACCGTATGCTCGGCAGAAACTATGAAACGGCAACCGAACTGCACAGCATGGCTTGTCCGTTCCCCGATGTCAGCCAGAGCAACTGGGCGTATGGCAACATCATGGAAGCCGCTATCACGCACAAGCACTGATAGAAAGAATTAGAAACGGAAGAACTCCTGAACAGGTGGAGGTAAACCTATGAAGAAAGCATTAGTCCGCAGAGTGGTTTCGCTGTTCCTGTGCTTTTGCATGGTGATTGGATTCGTGCCAATCATCGACGCGCAGGCAGCAGAAATCAAGGGCGGCACATTCGATCCGCATACCGGTTATCTGGAACTGGAATTTGGGTATCAGCTTACGCAGTATGTGAATATCAATGTCTATGTCCGAAGTCCTTCGGACGATGGATTGAAGAAAGAATTTGTCGGCTCGATTGTAGAGAATTACCTTCTCTCCGGTGCAAACGATGTTAAAGCATGGCTTCCCGAAGATTCACCGGACACCATGGTATCGCCCTACACACCGGCAACCAAAACGGACGGCGGTTTGGTAAAACTGTCCGAGGACGGCATTTATCAAGCAGACAAGAACTTTGCCGGTGAAGATATTGAGCCGGTAGCCATGATGAAGCACACGCTTATATGGGACGGCGCTCTCAATGGTATTCCGATTATCGGTCCGAACCTCGATGAAGATGTGTTTTATCTGACCGTAGAAATTGAACCGCTCGGCAGACCGGATAAGAATGTTGAGTGTACCGACAGTGATGATAGCCACACGCACGGTCAGAACTATACTTGGCCGCAGAAGCAGGAGAACGGCAAGAAAAAGTTTGCTGTCAGCACCGAACTGCTGGTAGACTACCGTGATTATGTAGTCGGTGAAGATGGCACGGCAGCATTCCTCATGCTGAAAGGCAGTTTGTCCGATGAAGTACGCAAGAAGCTGTATGAGCAGTTTGTCAGCGGCAGTCTGGCGTGCAATGAATTGACCGGTTTCCCCGAACTGGAAGGCTTGGTGCTGAACTACCAGAACCTTGACCCTGTAAACATGGTAACAGGTGCGTACAACTTCATGTACGAGGACTTGAAGCTGGAAGGCGTTATCCCGCTGACCTTCCTTCGTGTTTACAACTCGCGCTACAACAAGGGTGCGCTGGGTACTGGCTTTACGCACAGTTACGATTATTCGCTCATCAACGACCGAGGTATTATCCGTGTGACAATGCCTGGCGGTGAGGAGCAAATCTTCCTTACGCTCCGTGGCGGCGGCTATGATTCTCTGGCAGACAGCGGCTTTGTTCTGGAAAATGAAGCAGACGGCAGCTACCGCATGACGCACGAGGACGGCGCAGCGTTCATTTTCTCGAATGATGGCAAGAGCGGCAAGCTGCAAACCGTCTATAATCCCGATGGTACGCCGGTAGCACAGCTTACCTACAACGGCGATGAACTGACCGGAATTGACGGCATTGCAGGCAGCTATACGCTGGCATGGTCGAACGGACATATTTCGTCCGTGACCGATAACGCAGGCCGCACCGTATCGTATGAGCATGACGGCGATTTTCTGACCGGCGTTACCAATGCAGACGGTGATACGCTGCATTATACCTACGATGGCAACGGCTATCTGAACAGTGCTACCGACTTTGAAGGCGAAGTCTATATTGAGAACGAGTATGACGGCATAGGCCGTGTGGTAAAGCAGACCTTTATCAATGCGGACATTCCCACTGTTTCTACCGTTTCCTATGACGATGACGCGCGTGTTACGACCTGTGTAGACGCAAACGGTCTGGAAACACGCTACTACTACGATAATCACCGTAACATCCAGAAAATCGGAACAGTTATCGACGGCACGGAGTACACCACCAACAACACCTATGACGGCGATTATCGCGCCAACTCTGCAAGCGACCGTCTGAATGGTGCAACCGCATACGAGTACGACAGCAGCGGCAATGTGACGAAGGTTCGCTATGCGGATAATACCACTATGACGCTGACTTATACGGCGGGCGGCGATATTGCGTCCATCACGGACGCGCTCGGCAATACGGAAACCTATACCTACTCCGGACACAGCTTGACCGAGTTCCGCGACAAGAACGGACATACCACTTCGTACACCTATAATGCACTCGGTCTGCCGATTACGGTTACGGACGCACTCGGCAATCAGACCACCTATGCGTATGACGATAAGGGACGGCAGCTTTCTGTCACCGACGCTGAGGGCGGTGTTACCAGCTTTGAATACGATGCCGTAGGCCGCATCGTTGCAGAGCATACCAAGGTGAGTGATACGGCTACCGCAACGACCAAGCATACCTACTCCAAGGCGGGCAAGCTGCTGAAAACCGTAGACGCGCTGGGCGGCGAAACCTCGTATGAGTACAATGCCAACGGCTTTACCACCTCGACCAAGGACGCGCTCTGCGGCACGGTAACGACCGAATACGGCACGAACGGCGAACCGCTCAAACGCACGGACGCGAACGGCAATGAAACCACCTATGAATATGACAAGGATACCGCACAGCTTGTATCGGTAACAGACGCAGAGGGCAACGAAACCCGCTACACCTACAACGATCGCGGCCTGCTTATCCAGACTACGGACGCGGAAGGCAATGCGACTACCTATGAATATGACGCGCTCGACCGTGTAGCAAAGACGATTGACGCGCTGGACGGCGAAACGATCTATGCGTATGACAGCATGGGACGCACGGTTTCGGAAACCGACGCAGAAGGCAACAAGAAAACCTACACCTATGACGCGCTCGGACGAACCAAGACTGAAACCGACGGTGCAGGCAACAAGACAACCTATACCTATGACCCTGTTGGCAATCTGCTTGTCACAACGGACGCAAACGGCAATGAAACCAAGACCGAGTACAACGCCATCAATGCAGCGGTAAAGCAGATTGACGGCGAAGGCAACGAAACCACCTACACTTACGACAAGGTAGGACGGCTGCTGACCGAAACGGACGCACTCGGCGGCGTTACCGCGTACACCTACGACCTTGCGGGCAATCAGCTTAGTGTTACCGACCCCGAAGGCAATGTGACAAAGTATATCTATGACCTGCTGGGACGCGCCGTAGAGCAGATTAACGCAGACGGCAGCAAGACCCGCACGGTGTATGACGCGCTGGGACGCACGACAGAAAGCTATGACGAACTCGGCGGTAAGACTGCTACCACCTATGATGCGAACGGCAACCAACTCACCGTCACTGACCCGAAAGGCAACAAAACTTCGTATCAGTACAACCGCAAAGACCAGATTACTGTTATCACCTATGCGGACGGCGGCGAAACCCACTATACCTACAATGCGCTCGGAAATGTCAGCGAAGTAACCGACCAGAACGGCAATGCAACCAAGTACACCTATGACGCACTCGGCAGAACGCATACCGAAACCAACGCAGTAGGTGTTGTGACCGAATACGGCTACGACAAGGTAGGCAACACGGTTTCTGTCACCAAGGACGGAACAGTAATCGCAAAGAGCGAGTACGACGGTGCGTATCGTGTGATAAAAACGATTGACGGACTGGGTAATGCGGGAACAAAGCAATATGACGGCGTAGGCAATGTACTGGTTTCCACTGACCGTGAAGGCAATGCAACACAGTACACCTACGACAAAAACTATAACCTGCTCAAGACCACAGACGCAGAAGGCGGCGTGTCCTCGTCTGCTTATGACGCGCTGGGTCGTGTCGTTTCTGCAACCGATGAAAACGGCAATGCAACGACCTACACCTACGATAAGAACGGCAATGTACTGACCGAAACCGACGCGCTTTCCGGTGTTGTTACCAACACCTACGACACACGCGGCAGAGTAGCAGCAACTACGGACAAGCTGGGTGCAACGACTACCTACACCTATGATGCAGCCGGTAATCTCCGCAAGGAAACCGACGCGAATAATGCGTATGCCGTTTATCAGTATGATGCGAACAACAATCTCATTCAGTACACCAACCGCAACAACGAATGGGTGAAGTATGCGTATGACTGCATGAATCGGCAGGTCAAGGAAACCAACCAGCTTAACCATGCAACCGAGTACGAATACGACCTTGCAGGCAACCAGACGGCGGTGATCGACGGCAACAAGAACAAGACCATATACACCTATGACGGCTTGAATCGTCTTGTTTCCAAGACCAACGCCGAAGGCGGTATGTTCGAGTACCGGTATGATTCGTTTGGCAACACCGCAGGCACGACGATGTACGGCGGCGGTGACGAGAAGGCCGCGACCACTTATGCCTATGATGCAGCGGGCAATCTGCTGACCGAAACCTCTCCGCTGGGCAGCGTGACTACCTACACGCATGACAAGGAAGGCAATGTGCTGACGCAGGTTGACGAAAACGGCAAGCAGACCGCGTACACCTACGACAAGTTGTATCGCATGGTTTCCCGCAAGGACGCGGATGGTACTGCGACCTTTGCCTATGACAAGGCGGGCAACATGACCTCGGCCAAGGATGGAAACGGCACGGTAGCATTTGCGTTCGACGCGCTTTCCCGCACCACCGCTGTCACAAATGAGGACGGCACGACCACGGCGTACACCTACGACGCGGCAAGCAACCGTCTGTCCATCACCTACCCCGACGGCAAGGCTGTTACGACCGCGTATGATAGTCTCGGCAATGTGAAGTCCCAGACCGACCATGACGGCACAGGCATTACCTACACGCGCGACGCGGAAGGACGCACAATCAAGGAAGGCCACAGCGACGGCAGCACGACCGAGTATGATTATAACGCCGCCGGTCTGCTGACGCTGCAAAAGGAAGTCACCAAGAGCAACAGCACACGCCGTCAGACTGCGTATACCTACGATGATGCGGGCAATATCGTAAGTGAAAACCGTTCCGGTGTAGACATTGACAAGAAGGACGAGTTGGTACGCTACTACTACGATAAGGCCAATCAGCTTATCCGCACCAATATCGAGGGCAAGAATACGAAGTATTCCTACGACCTCGCGGGCAATCTGCTTTCCGATGGTACGAACACTTACACCTACGATCTGCAAAACCGTCTGGTTAGCAAGACCGGCAAGGACGGTACGACCACTTATACCTATGACGCGGCGGGCAATCTGATTAAGAAGGCTGCACCGGACGGCACGACCGAGTATACCTACACGGCACAGAACAAGCTGAAAACCGGCAAGACAGAGGACGGTCAGAGCAGCACCTACACCTATAATGCGCTCAATGTACGCATTAAGAATGTACAGGTGCGCGACAACAAGAATGCCGCCCATGCAAACTCCGACTTGAAGGACGGTTCGCACGGCACCGATTATCTGGACTTCTTGAAGGATGGACGCTTTTTCTGGCAGCGCACATGGGAAACCGAGGTAGGCACGACCTTCCAGAGCAATTTTGAAACCGTAACAAAGAACTATGTTGTGGACTATCTTTCCATTGCCAATCGTGATATACTCGTCACAGAGGACGGCAGCTTCACGCAGCGGTATGTGTACGATGAGGACGGCACCCGTATCTCGGCAGAGTACGGCTATGCAGCCGGTACAAAGCGCGGTGAGGGCGGCGAAAACCTGCAAAGTGACTTTGCGGCAAATGATGTGCGCAAGGTATGGTATCGCACCAGTCATCTCGGCAGCACGCTGTTTGCCGTAGACGAAACCGGCAAGGTCATCTCTCACACGATCTATGACCCGTGGGGCAATCCGCTGACCAAAACCTACACGGACACGAATTTCAGCGGCATTGACAACGCCAACAATTTCACCGGCTACACTTGGGACGAAGTGCTTGACCTGTATTTCGCGCAGAATCGTTTCTACGACCCTGCCGACCACCGGTTCACACAGGAAGACCCTATCAAGGACGGCGAGAATTGGTATGGGTATTGCGGGAATAATGTGGTTAATTATTCTGATTGGGCTGGACTTGCATCATCGAATACGCGATATGTTGCTACTGATAATGTCTATATGCGTAGTGGCGCAGGCACATCATATAATGTCCTCGCGACATTGCAATATAATACTGCTGTTACATATTTAAACGAGAAGAAAAACAATAACAATTATAATTGGGCCAAAGTTCAATATGAAGGTAAAACAGGTTGGATTGCAGATAAGTATCTAAAAACAAGCAAACGCCCCAGCATATCTGCTACAATTGATTCGGTAGCTCAAAAATTTGGTTTTGAATACTCGTATGGTGGACAATATTTTTATTCATCTGAATATGGTTGGCAGCGGACATTTGGCTATATGGACCTTTTTGACAAGTATATGAATATTGTTCCGGGTATCAATATTAATTTCTTGTCCTGTATATTCCAATATAACAACAAAACATGGCGTGTGGAATGTTGGAAGGGCGAATACGGTCCTACTGCTGGCGGCGAAGTTGGTTTATATGTTTTGGATGGCACGATGTCGCTTAGTCAATATTTTCAAAAGATGCGATGCGATGGTGCAGTATTTACCGGAACAGAAGCATTTGATAGATTATTTTCTATGATAAAAAATACTGAACCGTTATCTAAAAATGTTGCATGGTACCGAGCAGCGTATTCCAGTGAATACATTGGCATGAGCATTGCATTTAGAGAAGTGGTACAAAAGAAAAACGGCGGTGATTCGTATACTACCAATGCTTTTGCTTCTCGTTCTTCGTCGGGGCATTGGTGGCTAACAGTCTTCAAACTTAATTCTGCCAAGAAAGAAAATATTATTATGGATGTTACACTAACATTCCCCAATAGTACAATGCGTAGTGCTTACGATGAGAAACTTTATTGGAAAAGTAAGTATGGCGGATATAAAATTATGAATCGTAAGTCGAATAACAAAGTGGAATCTTTTTCGTGGAGGTGAATTTATTCTTGAAGAAGGTGCTTTTATTGCTGTTATCTACTTTAGTAGGAATATTATCGGGATGTTCTGCCGGTAAACTATCGGTTCCTTCGGGAATATTGGCAACTGACCAAACCGTGGCCGATGAGTATATGACGGATAATTCCTTCTTGACTGCAAGATATGGTTCAGATTACACAGTCACATTTGTTGGCGGAAGCGGTGAGGGTGAAGTCAATCAATCAGGTAAATCAGGTATTATGTCGTTTCAATACATGATAAATGATACGGATTTATATGATGTAGAGGTTGTCAAAGAAAAACATGACGCATGGAAAGTGAAAGGTTTACTTTTAGAATCCACAACTTATTCGTGCGATGAATTAAGTTTTTCGTTCTCTCTGTGTTCAACAGAAAACTATTATGAAGCTAATGGAAACCTCAACATAAATGATACTTCTATACCCGTAATAGTGAGTGTTAATTGTAGCCTTATGACAGTTGAAAATGCTGAATTACGGCAACAATATGAAAAGGCATGGGAACAATTTTCTGTTACTGATGTAGAGAATATGAGTTCGGCAGAGCGTCAACAATGGGATGATCGTGAAAAGGCTTGCACGATGTTTACCTGTTCGGTTGAACCACAATTTGATTCGTTTACAGCCGTCATAAATTCTGATTATGCAGACTTTTTTGATAATACCGTAAACACATTACATTTTCACGAAATTGAACCATAATATTCGACTTTTTAAGCAAACAGCCACCGGAGAATTTTCTCCGGTGGCTGTTCTTTTACTCCAATCCGCTCGTCACCTGCGCGACAATCTTCCTATGCTTTTCGTTCAGAACCGTGCCGTCCAAAAGCTGCTGCACGAAATCCCGACCTTTCATTTTCTCAATCTCCTGCAGCATTTTGATGGACTTTGCGCTTGCTATCAAAGAACTATAAAAAACTCAGCCAATGCAAGCATTGGCTGAGTAGGTGTTTGTTTTTTTAATTATTCCTAGAACTTGGCACTAAGGTCATTTCCAGGGCAGTGGGATTTTCGGAACGGAAGTCTGATTTAGAGAAGTTAACTGGATCGATCTGGTATTCCTGCCCGTTGATCAGTGCTTGGCAATTGTCTCTCTCGATAAACGTACCAAGCACTCGGAATACTCCCGTTTCTCCAGAAAGAGCGCGTTCGTATGTGCTCTTTGGCATTTTTATCGTAATCTCGCCTTCAGGCTTGGAAACGTAATAAGTCATTGCACATACTCTCGTTTCCTTATTCAGACGTTCATCTTTGACCAGAATCTGAATGGGATATCCTGCAAGCACGGACTTTTGATCGGTTTGAGAGCAGTAGGTATAGTAACTTACTGTCTTGGTCACGATTTCCTCACCGCAGGTGTCCAGCAGGTTCTGATAGTCTGCGCTATACTTTCCGTAAGACGGATAATAAATATAATGAGGATCATACGCTGACAGAACGACGCTCTTAATTCCCTCATCACCTGCCGCACGATAATCAATATCACTGGGGCCGATTTTATCGCTGGTGGAGGGCGTTGTCGGCGTCGTGGGTTCCGTAGGCGTCGTGGGTTCCGTAGGCGTTACGGGATTTGTCGGCTTAGTCGGTGTCGTGGGTTTCGTGGTATTACCCGCGTTATCCTCTTCACCGTAACCTACAGTCGTCAGAATATCGACTCGATTGGTTGCGAGATCGAACTTGACGCCGATGTTCATATCCTTACAAAGATCACGCAGCTTGTAATAGTTGTTATCGGAGATGTTGTATCCTGTGTAATCAGCCTTATTTCCATCCTTAAATACGGATGCCTTCGATTCCTTGGCAGTTTTCACTGCGCTAGAAGGAAGCGCCATTTCGCCGCCAACAACGGTGTATGCCTTGTTGGTCGTGAGATCAATCCGCTTATTCGTCTCATTCCAAGACACTTCAAACTGTTTTGAGCTTCCGTTGACCATCGCCGCAACATCCCTGAGTTTGAAGTAATTGTTATTGTTGATCATGTAAGCGGCACCGTTAACCTTTGTGCCGTCGACATAAATTGTATTCTTGGTCGGGGTTGCGTTCACCGCGCCAGCGCTCGTAAGCAGTGCAGCGCTAACAACGCCAATCATAAACATAGTGCGTTTGTTCATATTCTTTGGTCCTTTCTTTTCACGAATGAATCATCTTCGACTCCCTCAAGCTCCAATGATCCATATAAGGTGGGTTTGCTGTAATTACCTATACGTCCTTGTGACTGCCGATGTATACGCTGTAGCTCGCGCCATCCCATGCAACAGCCTGATCGAGTGCATTTGCAACGGCACGAACCGGCAGATAGGTCGTGCCCTTGTAAAGCAGCACGTCAACCGTCTTGCCGTTGACGTCGGTCGGAACAATCGGCTTGTCGTTCACATAGACCTTAACCCCGGTTTCAACAGCCAGCTTTTCCATTCGACGTTTCGCATTATACTCGCCCGAGGCCTTGCCGCCCAGAATGGACGACTGCGAGTTGGCGATAGCTTTCAGCTTGGAAAGTGCGATTTCCGGTGCAGGAGCCAGATTGCTAAAGTCTATGATCGAACGGTGCGAAAAGTGCCATGTCCAAAGTGCGAGCAGGAATTTGTTTATGTACTCCCTCAATTACTTGTCATGCTGTATACAGGACAAAACCATTTGAAAGTGGAGTTCGACACAGATGACTTGACGGGAATCCGCATGGAAATGTATATCCCGGAGTTGAATCTGGCTATCGAAGAAAGAAGTACCGATGAGCGAAATCATGAGCAGAAGGTTAAGAGGTATATTTGCGAGCTGCAAGATGTTCGCTATATCCTGTATGAGCCATTCAAGTCGGCAGAAGATGCGGTAGCATTTATCCGAACGATTTTGAAAGAGCATCATGTACATATTAAGACGGCTGCGGCAGACGATATAGCGCTGTGCAGGGAGAAATATAACTTGCTGAAGAGGAGAAAATTAAGATGACAGATGATATGAGATTGTTGTTGCGGATTCTTTTGGAACAAGAGCTGAGGGAGGCAGAACCAGAGATGCAGCGCCCCAGAAAGAAACGGGAAGCAGAGCGGGAGGATGGAATCGATTATGCCCCGGCTGAGAGCAGAGGAAAAACGAAAAGAACAAAAGATACCATGAAGGAGGAGCGAG
>OLRY01002498.1_pt1 | contig 12428 bp, 8 predicted proteins | sample 1672541 | NCBI WGS metagenome assembly OLRY01 (sample SAMEA3136697, study PRJEB25190) | human gut metagenome | biome: human gut; feature: human-associated habitat; material: faeces | place: Austria | collected 2013
TGAAAAATCCCGTATAATAAGAACGTATAAATCCACATCGAAAGGGGGCTGTTGCTCCTATGACAGAAGCCGAACTTCTGAAGCTGATCGAGGACGGCGAGAACATCCGGGTGGAGTTTAAGAAATCCACCACCGAGATTACAAAGGATGTTTACGATACCGTCTGTTCTTTTTCCAACCGGGACGGTGGAATCATTCTCCTGGGCGTCAAAGACAACGGGGAGATTTTGGGTGTTGCCCCGGATGCGGTTGACCGTATGAAAAAAGACTTCGTGACTTCCATCAACAACGGGCAGAAAATCAATCCGCCTCTGTACTTACAGCCGGAAGCCTGCACCGTAGACGGCCGCACGCTGCTGGTCATTCAGGTGCCGTCCGGCAGCCAGGTCTGGTTTTCTCCAAGTTTCACGGCAAAAATCCTGCCTCGGTCCGCATCATATTTGGCCTGGTGGTATTTAAACAGCATTCTTCCGTCCTCCCACACGCCAAGGATTTCTATTTTTCCGGTACGGTGGGACATGACATATTTAAAGCCCTTTCCGAAACCGTTCTGCATCTGTTTCGCACGCTCCACAATCTCCGCACCCTTAAGGATCGGCACCTGAAAATGGGTTCCCACTCCCGAAACGGGCCTGCACTGGAAAATATAATAAGGAATCACGCCAATAGCCGTCAGTCCTTTAAGCAGCCCCCCAAGCACATCGGGGTCATCATTTACACCCCGCAGCAGCACCGTCTGATTTTTCACGGAAATGCCCGCGTCAAGGAGCATCCTCACCGCTTTTTCTGATTCCTCCGTTATTTCCGCAGAATGATTGAACTGCGTCACCACATAGATTTTCTTTTTCCTGTCATAACGTTTCAACAGCTCCACAAGCTCCGGATCCAGGGTAATACGGAAAGGAAAAGTAACCGGCGTACGCGTCCCTATACGAAGAAAATCCAGCTGCTCCATGGATAAAAGCACATCCAGGAAGTGTTCCAGAGCCTCATTGCTGTTAAGCAGCGCATCTCCCCCGGAAATAAGCACATTGCTTATCTCCTTATGCTCCCTGATATAATCTGCCGCTTTCTCAAAATTATCCGCCGTCTCCTCCTCGCTGATACCTACAAGGCGCTTCCTGAAGCAGTGCCGGCAGTACATGGCGCACCGGTGAGTGGACAGGATCAGGGCGGTTTCCCCGTATTTATGCTGCAGGCCCGGAAGTCTGGTGTTTTCCGCTTCCCCGCTGGTATCAAACTTCCCCGTCATGTCGTTTTCTTCCAGAGAGGGGATGCACATACGCCGGATGGGATCCTTCGGATTGTTCCAATCAATCAGTGACAGGTAATAGCGTGGGACCGACATGGGGAAGCGCTCTAAAATCCGCTCCACCTCCTGCTCATGCTCCCCGTGCAGGTGCATAATGTCTTCCAGTTCACCGGCATGCGTCACATTGGTTTTCAGTATTTCTCTCCAATCCATAGTCACTCCTTTCCGGCAGACGGCCGCGCCTCTGCCTGCTGAACTGTTGCCTGTCTTCTCTTTACCAATTATTTACGGCATGCTCCGCAAAGGATATCACATCCTTTACTTCCAGACATGTGCCGTCGTCAAGCACCGCCTTTCCTGTAAATTTTCCAAACATCTGATGGCAGCAGTTATTTACCCAGAGCAGCTTTATGCTCGTGGTTCTGTCATAACAGGGAGTCAACGTCAGATCAAGACGTCCTTCCCTGTCCGTCAGATGCCAGGGATCCATATATTTGTCTCCCAGCCTGAAGTCCACCTTCCCCAGCTTATGGGCCTTGCCTTTGTAAAAAAGCATGTTCTCGCTGGCAGTATCGGTGTTGCCAAAGCCGCATCCCAGGTTAAAGCCGAACATCTCTCCGTCCAGCCGGCCGCTTCCGTTGCTCCAGTACCATTCATTATGGAAGGGCCACACGCCTCTGCCCCAGTCAAGAATGCCGAAGGAATTTTTTCTGTCAAACCGCCATTCCCTGTCCCCGGATTTTACATAGCCTTCCGCCGTCATGCAGTTGATTTTATGGTTATAATAAAAAGCGCGGGCGTATTCGTCAAAGGGCAGATTAATCACCAGAGAATTGGGATTCTGCCGTTCCAGGCGGATTTTAACCTCCACATTTCCCCAGCGGCAGGTCAGGACACGCTTCTGGTTTTTGGTCTGGAAACGCATGAGAACGCCGCCCTTTTCATAGGAAAGGGTATTGTCCTTTTCCGCGTCCGTCGGCATATGGAGAGAGCCAAAGGGCAGCACCAGGATTTTATTCAGATCCAGAAGCTTTTCCCCTTTGATAAAATCAAACAGCATCAGGCTTACCTGTCCCGCATAGGCGGCGTGTCCTATGGTAAACTGCAGGCACAGCCTTTCATTGGATATCTGATAAAAATCCCATTCTTTAATGCGCCACGCAGGCGCCTTGATTGCCTTTCTGTCATACACCAGCGTGCTTTTTCTGGAATAGCCCGGTATGGGGCGGCCCTTTTCATCCAGTACCGGCCCTTTTTTCAACAGTTCTTTTTCCATATCCAATCCCCTTTCTTCCATGGCGGCCAGGATGCGGGGCTTATTCTGCCCGGCCTTGCCATGGTTCTTAACCCCTTTGTCTCACTTTCTGCAGGCGTCCCGCCGCTGCCAGCGGAATCAGGGTAAACAATGTGAGCAGCGCCGATACCAGAAACAGGCTTGGCGCAGGAACCATGCCCATAGTGCCGCTGACCTCCATTTCCACTCCCATCCGGTTGATTACCTGCGTGGCTATGGCAGGGCCTGTTATCATGGGGATACAGACGAAGAAAATCTGTTTGATTCCCTCAAACTGGCCTCTCTGCTCCTCCGGATACAGATTTTTCATCCAGGCCGTCAGAGACTGGAGCACAAGTATATAGCCGATGCCTGCCCCGAACACACCCGCCAGCAAAATTATCAGGTTCTGTGACAGGCTGACCAGTATCAGACCGGCAGTATTGCACAGAAGCGCCGTAAAAATCATCTGCGGCGCCTTTCCCTTATCAATAAAGCGGGCCGCGGGAATCGTCATCACCGCAGCAGCCAGCAGGCCCACGCCCTGGATTATCCCGGTCATACCGTAGTCATATCCCAGATAATTGACAAAATAAATCGTAATGTATGGGAAATAAACATTAAATCCGATAAAGTACACCGTCATCACCAGAAAAACCCAGAACAGCTCTTTATTCCCCCTTACCGTCTCCCAGTTGAACACGGTGAGGAACTGATGCCAGAAGCCCTTCTCATCCCGTTTTGGATGCAGCGTGGGCGAATCCTCCAGAGTAAACAGGGCCATGACACCCACCACAGCCACCAGGCCGCCCATCAGGCCAAAGAAGGCAAAGAAATCAATCTGATCAATAATAAGCCCGGAAACCACCGCGCCGAATATGGTGGCGAACACGGGCATAACCGCCAGTGCGCCTCCCAGCTTTCCCCGGTTATGTTCATTGGAAATATCCGTCGTCCACGGCCCGAAGCCGCCGTCATTTCCCACGGATCCAAAAAAGCTCATAACCGCATCCGCCAGCACAACGCATGCGGCCGCAATGAACAGAGGGTTCTTGGGTATCATTTCCGTAGCCCCGAAAATAAAGGTAAAAATTCCCCAGAGAATATACCCGATGCAGATAAAAGGCTTTCTTTTCCCCTTCCTGTCTCCCCATGTGCCCACCAGGAATGTGCAGAATGTGGAAACAGCAGCGCTCACACCCACCATCCAGGACACAATCGCCGGCTCCGGCGCAATTTTGTCATAAACAAAGGTATTGAACCAGGAATTTTCAATATTCCAGCAGATCTGCCCCGTCATCCCCAATATCCAGATTAAAATCCAGTTTTTACGGCTTATTTTCCCCATTAAAAGCCCCCCTGTTCCCGTCATGCTGTTTTACTGTGTCTTTACTCTTATCTTACTCTGATTACCGGGCTTTTTCCATAGAAGAATCCTGAATTATTTCTTTAAACGGCACTTGACGGCGAAGGACGTAGAAGACCGAAAATTTCCGTTTTATTGTATTTTGCCATTCAGCATGGTAAAATAAGGCCTGAAGAGCCTGTCTGCCTCCGAAGGTTTTTTCAGAACCAGACAGGAAGCATTTTACGGCTGCCCGATTTTGGAAGGCTCAATTTCCCGCAGCTGCAGATATTACATCAATCTATATCAAATACTTGCCGTAACCTGGCAGAATGGAGGAAATAATGAGCAGAAAAGTTGTTTTGGCCGGCGGCTGCAGAACCGCAATCGGCGTTATGGGCGGCGCGCTTTCCACTGTACCCGCAGCTGACCTGGGCACTATCGTGATTAAGGAGGCCCTGAACAGGGCAGGAGTAAAGCCTGAAATGGTTGACGAGGTATATATGGGCTGCGTTATCCAGGCGGGACAGGGGCAGAATGTCGCCAGACAGGCCGCCGTGAACGCCGGTATCCCTGTGGAGGTTCCTGCAACCACAATTAACGTATTGTGCGGCTCCGGACTTCATTGTGTCAATCTGGCCGCCAAGCTGATTGCCTGCGGCGACGCTGATATCATCGTTGCCGGCGGTACGGAGAACATGTCCCGCGCACCTTATCTGGTACAGCAGGGCCGTTACGGCTACCGCATGGGCAACGCTCCCCTGGAGGATGCGCTTCTCAAGGACGCCCTTACCGATGCCTTCCATGGCTACCACATGGGCATGACCGCAGAGAATATCTGTGACCAGTGGGGACTGACCCGGGAGCAGCTGGATGAATTCGCTGCAAACAGCCAGCAGAAATGTGAAGCGGCTATGGAAGAGGGACGTTTTAAGGATGAAATCGTGCCCGTTGAAGTAAAGACGAAAAAAGGTTCCGTTATTGTTGATACGGACGAAGGCCCCAGAAAGGGCGTTACCGCAGAAGGCCTTGCCAAATTAAAACCGGCCTTCAAAAGAGACGGCGGACTTGTGACCGCAGGAAACGCTTCCGGCATCAACGACGGCGCAGCCGCCATCATCGTCATGAGTGAAGAAAAGGCGAAGGAACTGGGCGTTACCCCCATGGCGACCTGGGTTGCCGGAGAGCTGGCAGGCGTGGATCCCTCCATCATGGGCATCGGACCTGTTGCCGCCACCAGAAAAGTGATGAAGAAAACCGGCATGGAAATCGGCGACTTCGACCTGATCGAAGCGAACGAGGCTTTTGCCGCTCAGTCTGTGGCCGTAGGCCATGATCTCGGTTTCGATCTGGATAAACTCAATGTGAATGGCGGCGCCATCGCTCTGGGTCATCCGGTGGGCTGCTCCGGCTGCCGTATTCTGGTTACCCTGCTTTACGAAATGCAGCGCAGGGATGCCAAGACCGGCCTCGCCACCCTCTGCGTAGGCGGCGGCATGGGCTGCGCGGCAGTGGTGAAGAGAGACTGACGCGAAAACCGGCCCGCATATCCGCAGCATAGAGCTGCGCTGTGAAACGTAAGTATACTGATCGGATAGGGGAAGAAACTTCCCCTATCCGATCTTTTTAAACAGGCCGCTATGGGCCTGCTGCTCCGTCAGATTGCTGCCTTCGGCAGCCTCACAAAGGAGGTAATCATGATTCCTGATCTCAACACTGCACGCCGGCTTCTGGAAGAAGGCTGGCAGCGCAATCCCGGCCCCTGGAAAAACCATTCCCTGACTGCCGCCCACTGTGCCAAAACCATTGCCGAACGCCTGAAGATGCGCGGCAATAACATCGATCCGGAAAAAGCCTGTATTCTCGGCATGCTCCACGACATCGGCCGAAGGGAGGGCGTCACCTGGCTCGCTCATACCATCGACGGCTACGACTATCTCATGAGCCTCGGCTATGAGAAAGCCGCCCGTATCTGCCTGACCCATTCCTTTCCGGAAAAGGATGTGAACACCTACATCGGCAGACATGATATTTCTGCAGAGGATGAACAGCGCCTGGTCACGCTTTTACAGTCTTTTGACTACGATGATTATGACCGCCTGATTCAGCTCTGCGACAGTATCGCCATGCCGGACGGTCCTGCCAGCATCATCGAGCGTATGACTGATGTGAAAAATCGCTACGGCCATTATCCCCAGTCAAAATGGGATAAGAACCTGGAACTCAAGCGTTACTTTGAAGATAAAATGGGCTGCCAAGTGGAAGAAGTGGTCGGAATCAGTCCGTTGTAACCGCGTCCGCTGCCGTTCCTGCCGCTTTAGCCAGCTGATCCCAGACCTGTCGTCTGTATTCCTCCGATTCCTGAAGGCGTTGTGCAAGACGAAGGATTGGACTATCCGTCTGCCCGGTGATCTGCTCATCCACCTCGATGGGAGAACCGCTCATAGCGCCTGGGTCCTCCGGAAGATCTGTCAGCTCTCCATACCAGTTTTCACGGAAGGCGGACGACTGCCAGCCAAGGGCTGGCTGGCTCCGGAAAGCGAAAATATTCCGGTAAAACAGGTGGGACATCCCGGCCTGGTGGCAGCATATCATGGGCCCTGTTTCTCCCGTATGCAGAAATAGATTCCCGTACAGTTCGGAGCGGATGCCATAATCATCCTGAATCAGGCAGCGCTCATCGTCCACGCTGATGTTATATCGCAGTATGGTTCCTTCACATTCCCTGTTTCGGTTGATTCCTGTGCAGTCCAGCCAGAATCCCCCTTTATTTCCATGGGTATAGTTGTACTGAAAAATGGTTGTTCCTGCCGTTCCCCAGTCCGTATCAAATGCGGTTCCGTCATTTTCAAATAGCCGGGTCCTTCCCACCTCATTTCGCTGAATCAGCGCGTCCGATACGGCACATACCCAGACGCCCGCAATCAGCCTGGTATCCTCCAGACTTCCGAGCGCCCCCGCATCCAGGCAGACATTTCCGTCGATCAGCGGGGAGATGCAGTTCGCCACAATGATTCCGTCGCTTCCCGTACGTTCAATCCGGTTTCTTCTGACCACCACATGCGTGTGATGAATATCATTGATGAAATCCTCCTGCTGATTCACCCGAATTCCGCTGGTAAGCACATCATGCACATAGTTTCCGCTGATGATAATATCATGCAGATGATTTTTCCGGGAAGAACGCCCCGGCATGGTCACATAGATGCCGGAATTCCAGTACATGCTCTCATATACATTCCGGTTCCGTCTGTTCTCCCCCTGTACGTCGAAAATTTCACAGTTTTCAATCACGATTCCCTGCGTGATCCCCTCCGGCTTTCCGCAGATGCAGATTCCCTGCCGCACGCCGCGTTCTTCTGCCCGGTTGGTCACCGCGATGTTTCTGACCTGCCAGAAGCTCACACCCTCCAGGTAAACAGCCGCATACGCACCGTCTCCATGAATCACGGGAGCCGCTTCTTTATCCGTTCCTTCCGCCTCCCCATAAGCGTCCACCGTTATGGGACATTCCCGGCTTCCGGATCCTTTGGGGCAGAGCATTCCGTGCCAGCTTCCGCCCCGTTTCAGACGCAGGGCGTCTCCGGGCTGAAACTCCTGCCTGTTGGCCCGTTCCAGTGTTTTCCATGCCGCTTCCGGCGACAGACCCGTTCGGGTATCATCGCCGTTTTCATTGTCGATGTAAAAGGTTCTTTCTGCGTTCATTTGCTCTCCCTTCCGTCTCATTCCTCATGCCGGATTTCCAGTCCCGGCACATGTTTTCTTTCCATCGCATGACGTGCTTTCCGGTTTTCCACCGTATCGAACAGAATGGAAAAATCATAATCCGGTGGATACATCTTTTCCGCAGACACATGAAGTCGAAGCCTTCTGTGGCTGACAAAAATTTTCCTTTTCTGAATCTGAACGCCCACCTCTCCTTTATCATTGGCGGGGGCGAAAACAATACCCAGCTTTTTCTGCGGATAAACCATCACGCTCTCTCCCAGCTCCAGCCGGTATAACGGCCGCAGACTCTCCCTGTCAAACGCCATCCTTGCGTTGATCACACCCTCCGTGCGTTCCCCGTATTCCTTCACTTCCGGATAGTGAGTGGTGACCATAAACAGACATCCCCGCCCTCTCAATTCCTCCAGCACCGCCACAGCCAGCCCCATGCCTTCCGCCGGATCTGTTCCGCTTCCCAGCTCGTCCAGAAGCACCAGACTTTCTTCTTCCGTCTGTTCCAGAATCCGGATCACGTTTTTCATATGGGCGGAAAAAGTAGACAGATTTTCCGAAATACTCTGCCCGTCCCCGATGTCGCAGAAAAAGCCGGCGTTCATGGCAAGATCCGCTTCTTCACATGGTACATGCAGTCCACACTGAGCCATGACGGAAAGCAGTCCTACCGTTTTCATCGCCACCGTCTTTCCCCCGGTATTCGGCCCGGTTATGATCACACCTTTTATTGAGCCACCAAATTCTATATTGAGCGGAACGCTGTTCTGTATGGGAAGCAGGGGATGCCGTCCGTTTACAAGCCGTATCCTGCGCTCCGTGTTCAGCTTCGGACGGCTGGCTTTCATGCTCACGCTCAGCTTCCCCTTTGCAAAAATAAAATCCAGCTCCTCCATATATTCCAGATTTACGGAAACGGCATCCAGATTATCCCCTACCAGGGCCGACAGGGTATAGAGTATGATTTTTTCCTCGTTTTCCTCCGCCGTTTCCAGAAGGCCAAGCTCCTCGCGGAGCTTTGATACCGCGGTTGGCTCTATAAAAAAGGTGGCGCCTGTGGACGAAGCATCCACTACGGTTCCGGGGACCTGGCTTTTGTATTCTTTTTTTACAGGCAATGTGAACCTGCCGTTTCTCATGGAAACAAAGCTTTCCGAAAAATACTTCCGGCTGCTGCGGAGCATGGTGTCCAGCTTCGTCCTGATCTGCCCCTCCGCCTGTTCCTTTTTCTGACGTATGCTGCGCAGTGTCTTACTGGCATAATCATCCACACGGCCGCCCCGGATACAGCGTTCGATCTCTTCCTGAAGCGCGCTTAAGTCCTGGAAGCCGGCGGCAAATCCGGCCATACCGGGGGCAAGATCCCTGCATCGGCCCAGGTATCGGGTCAGCCGCAGGGAAAGTACGGCAAACTGCCTGACGCTCTCCAGCTGATCCGGGGTCAGCATCCTTCCCGCTTTTGCCTCCTGGGCGGCTTCCCTTACTCCTACCGTATCCGAAAAGGGCGGGGTTCCCAGTGCATCCAGAACCTTCCTGGCCTCTGTCGTCTCCTGCAGGGCGGCCTCCGCCCTGGCCTGATCCAGGAAAGGCTCCATTTGTTCAAACCGCTGCGCGGCCTTTTCCGTCATTGCATTTTTTACCAGCATTTCCTTTATTCTGCGAAATTCCAGCATTTCATTCATATCGTTGTTTTCGTTCATAATATTGATTCTCCCCATTTTTCTTACAGTTCAGACGGCTGAACCGCCGCCTGTTTTTGTTTCTTTCAATTGTTTTTCAGATTTGTGGGAAGACAAGGTTGTATAGCGGCAGCTGTTTCATTCCTTCATATTCACCGGCGGCTCACTATACTTGAGAGACGCTAAACGGACGTAGTTCCTGAACCGGGACGTTTTTCTTTATTATCGCGGACGGCAAGTCATATGGGCGCGCCTTTCTGGCGGCTGCCAAAAGGACTAGATGTCCTGCAGCTACTGTGGGAAATCTGACTTTGCTGCAGTATTCTTATGACAATGCCTGCTTTACATTCTTTCAAATGCAAAATAATGCAAAAAAAGGCATAACCCCGCAATCAGGATTATGCCTTCTATACTTTTAAAGTATGTGTCTACGCAACCTGTTCGGAACTCATCAGGGCAGACTCCCAGAGGGAACGACGCAAAAACCCCGTCTCTGCCTTAACACGCTATTCGCCTGTCTTCCTCACATTGGCTGCAATTAACATACATTTTCCTCTCTTTCTTTCTGTAACTGAAGCTTTACACATGTCCGAATGACACAGCTTCAGTCACTGCCCCTATAATAACAGGCGCCTTTGGCTTTGTCAAAGGGTTTCCCGTATTTTTTATGCATATTTTTTTAACCTTGTTTCCTGAAAATATTGCAAATCAGGCAAGGCAGAGCCATGATTATATTATATAGGTGCTGCCGATAGACGGTTGCCCTTCAAATTAACAGTAAAAAATAACCGCTATTCCTTCCTGCTGCCGTAACGTACCACCGCCCCCTCTTCAAGGGCTTTTGTCGTATCTACTATAATTTCCGTATCCGCATCTATTGTTCCTTCTTCAATGGAGGCAAATTTATTGTTCTTGTCCAGTACATTTACGTTAACGCGGCTTGCGGCAAGTTCTTCCCCCAAAATTCCCTGCTGTTTTCTGAGTACAAAAACATAAGAAATGCCGTTATCAGTATAAACCGCCTTTGCCGGAATAGTCAGGGGATAGCTTTGTGACTGGGAGGAAGCCGTCATGGTTCCGCTCTGTCCTACCGCGCCTTCGCCGGGGGGCAGGTAAACTATGGCGTCATAGCTGCCCGGCGTGCTTTCGCTTTCCGCCAGATAGGCAACCTGTCCTTCCACGGTTCTGCCGCTGTTACCCAGCTTCAGGGAAACCGTATCATTGATATCCACATACTTCTTCTCCTCCCTGGTGAGCGTAGTCCGGAATTTAAAGCTTTCATCCAGATCGGCCAGAACCACGGAAGCGCCGTCCGGCACTCTTTCGCCGGAGGATATTTTGATTTTGGTTACGATGCCGTTATCCTCGCTGAATACCTGTCCGTCTGCTTTTTGGAGCTGCACGTACTTCTGCAGGATTTCATTCCGGTAAGCAATCTCCATCTGGTTCATTTCCAGAGTCAGATCCGGATTCGCTGCAAGCGTTGAGTCCTCTACCTTCCGTTTTGCCTCAAGCATGGCGTCCAGCTTATCCCAAACGCTGTTTTCCTGATTCTGCTTTGCACTGTCTACGGAATCCTCCAGACTTTTCTTTGTACTCTCCCAGTTTTCCCAGGCAGAATCTTCGTTTGCATAGTCCGGCTTGGTCTTTGTATCTACACTTCCCTTCGCCAGCTCCTCTTCTATGCTTTTAACTCTTCTTTCCGCGCTTTCTCTTCTGGCTTCAGCCGCCTTCAGCGCTTCCTCCAACCGCTCCCGTTCAGGATCTGCCGCAGGGCCGGAACCGCCGCCGGTGTTGTCTTCCCCGCCATCTGGTGTCCCGCCATTATCCGATGCTTCACCGCTGTCCGAATCGCCGCCGGTACCGGAACCGTCGCCGGCTGATCCACCATCATCTGAACCACCAACCGAATCGCCGCCAGCTGAATCACCCCCAGCTGTTCCACTGCCGTCCGAACCGCCATCATTCCCGCTTACACTGCCGCCTGATGCCTGGCCTTCCCTGCTTTGCTCCGTATTTTCCCGGACCGCATCCTGTCCACCGTCATGGTTGTCCGGGCTGCCGCCGGAGCTGCCGGATCCGCTGTTGTTATCCTCGCCCGAACTGTCAGATCCGCTGTCACCGTCTCCGCCGCCGGAATCACCGTGGGCGGCGATATAATCATCCAGTGCCTTCCGAGCCGCCTCTTCCTCCGCCTTAGCCGCTTCCAGCTCCGAATTTGCGCTTATCTGCTGCTTCTGTAAATCCTTCATCCGGCTGTCCCAGTCCTTATACTCCTCTTTTTTCTGGTTCCGTTCCTCATCCGGGGTCTGCCTGGGCTGGTTATTCAGATGGTCCTCCAGCTTTTCTTCCGCCTTCGCCACAGCATCCCCCGCCTGCTCTATTTTCCTGTCCTCCTCCGTATCCGCAAGCGCATAATCCTCCAGGGAACGGTTCTGGGCCAGCAGCTCCTTCTGGGCATCAAGCTCCTTTTGCTGCCTTGCCTGCTCATTGCTCATCTCCAGCTTTTTGATCGCAAACTCCTGTTCCGATATTTTTTCCTTCAAATCCTCCTGATCCACATCAAACAACAATGTATTCGCAGAAACGCTGTCTCCCAGGTTTACATAAATTTGATTGACCTTCAGGCCGCTGACGGTATCCACAGCCACCTCCCGGTTGGCTGTTACCATACCTTCCGCCTCCACCATATGGCCGAGCGCCCTTTTTTCCGGCTTTTCCGTCTCCACCTGCGGCAGACTCGCTCCGTAAATCCCCTTTGATAACAGCGTGCACAAAAACATAATCACAAAAAATACACAGCCGGCATACAGGATTTTTTTCTTTTTCTTCAGAAATTCCATGACTTATCTCTCCTATTCCTTCAATCCGCTCATAGCAATCCCCTGTTCCAGATAATCCTGTCCCAGCAGAAAAACAAAGACCGCAGGGATCAGCGTCACCACCGATGCGGCAAATGCAAAGCCCGCCTGCGTCAGCCCGATTTCGGGCAGATATAAGGACAGCGGCCACAATTCTTTACTCTTTAAAAAGGTAAGCGGCTGCTCAATCATATTCCAATACTCCAGAAAGCCCAGCACAAATGCGGAAAGGATTCCCGAGGAGCCCAGCGGAAGCCCTATCCTTACAAAAAGTCCAAGCTCTCCTGCGCCGTCTATC
>OLRY01002500.1_pt1 | contig 12411 bp, 9 predicted proteins | sample 1672541 | NCBI WGS metagenome assembly OLRY01 (sample SAMEA3136697, study PRJEB25190) | human gut metagenome | biome: human gut; feature: human-associated habitat; material: faeces | place: Austria | collected 2013
CTAAAATATGACGGGTTCTTTCCCGACAAACGCAAAAAAGATATTCTTTTCCTCCTCACAGGCCGCTTTTCCATTCGTCGCTTCCGTAATTGCCTCCAGCAGCTTTGCCACGTCATTCTCCTGCACAAGGACCGAGGTTTTCACCACCTCGCTGTACTCGGAACCGACGATCGGAATGCCGCGCTGCCCCAGGAGATACTGCAGCTTTCCAATGCCATTATAGTCTGTCTCGATCGTCAGACGGCTGCCCTTTACTTTCTCGATCACCTCGCTGGCTGCAAGCCCCGCCTGCACCGCTTTGGAATATGCGCGCACCAGACCGCCGGTACCAAGAAGCGTGCCGCCGAAATAGCGCGTCACCACCACCGCCGCATCATGGATATCCGCGCCAAGCAGCACATCCAGCATCGGTCTGCCCGCCGTTCCCTGCGGCTCCCCATCATCGCTGCAGCGCTGCAGCTCCTGGTGCTCCCCGACCACAAAAGCCGAGCAGTTGTGCGTGGCATTCCAGTATTTTTTCTTTAAACCGTTGATAAACCCCAGTGCCTCCTCCTCCGAATGCACCGGCTGTACCGTCGCAATAAAGCGGGATTTCTTTTCCACGATCTCTCCCTCGCCGCCTCTGTAAACAATATTATACGCCATATTTCTCTCCTTGTGGTTTTATCGCGCGCCGTATTCGCGCCTCATGATTTATTAGTATAGCATTTATTTTTGATTTCTGCTATACTATGGATAACTGTTTGTAAAAACAGGTAAACTAATTGTAACATTGTCTTTACCGTTACTGTTCACGCCAGCCTCAACCACTTGCTGTGAACGGAGTGGACAGTAACTCTTTACCCAAATTCAGAAAGGAATGCTGCACATGAAATATGGCAGACACGATATCGAAAAAAAACAGCGGAATATGACAGCGGAAAAGGTAGAACAGAAGGCTGGGATGACGCTCCTTCGCCTGCTTCTCGTTGCACTGTTCGCACTGGTGATCGCCGGTGTATGCGCGGGCTACGGCATGATGCAGGGGCTTTTAAAGAGCGCGCCGGATATCTCCGCATTAAGCACTGCTCCCACAGAGATGGCAACCTACATTTACAACGCCGAAGGAGAGCAGGTGCAGAAGCTGACAGCCCCCACCTCGAACCGCACGCCCGTTTCCATCGACCAGGTGCCGGAGCATCTGCAAAACGCCGTCGTCGCCGTGGAGGACGAACGCTTTTACGAGCACAACGGCATAGATATCCGCGGCATCCTGCGCGCTTTTGTGGTGGGCATCACCGGCGGCAGCTTCTCGGAGGGCGCCAGCACCATCACGCAGCAGCTTCTGAAAAACAGCGTGTTCCCGGACTGGGTAAACGAGTCCTCTCTGGCGGAGAGCTTTAAGCGCAAATTCCAGGAGCAGTATCTGGCGCTGGAGCTGGAAAAAAATCTGGAGCAGACCATGACAAAGGACGAGGCGAAAAAGAAGATCCTCGAAGATTACTTAAATACCATCAACCTCGGCGCGGGCGCCTACGGCGTGCAGGCTGCCGCCCATCGCTATTTTAATAAGGATGTCTCGGAGCTGACGCTCTCGGAATCCACCGTGATCGCCGGCATCACGCAGAATCCGACCGGCTACAATCCGATCGTCTACCCGGAGGCAAATGCCGCCCGGCGCAAAAAAATACTGAACGCGATGCTGGAGCAGGGCTATATCACGCAGGCGGAGTACGACGAAGCGCTCGCCGACGATGTTTATTCGCGCATCCAGGAGACGGACGTACAGACCGGCACGACCACGATCTATTCCTACTACACCGACGCGCTCATCGAGCAGGTGCTTGAGGATCTGGAAAAAGACGCCGGTTACACGGCGAGCCAGGCATACACGGCGCTCTATTCCGGCGGTCTGCGGATCTTCAGCGTACAGGATGAAGCGATCCAGCAGATCTGCGACGAAGAATTTGCAAACGCAGCCAATTATCCGGTAGAAACGCTGATCGGGCTTGATTACGCCCTCAGCATCCAGAAAGCGGATGGCAGTACGATCCATTACGGCAGCTCCGATGTGCAGGATTATTTTGAGGCACAGGACGCTTCCTTTAATATGATGTTTTACGATGAGGACGCTGCCCGCTCCTACGCGGCGCAGTTTAAAGAGGCGATGACCGCAGAGGGAGACACCGTGCTCGGCGAGCGCATTTCCCTCGTTCCGCAGCCGCAGGCGTCTGTGGTGGTCATCGACCAGTCGACCGGCTACGTGAAGGCGATCGTCGGCGGCAGGGGCGAGAAGGAAGCAAGCCTTACCTTAAACCGCGCTACGTCGACAAGAAGACAGCCCGGCTCTACGTTTAAACCGCTCGCCGCCTACGCTCCGGCAATCGACCATAACGGCAAAACGCTCGCCACTGTTTACGACAACGCGCCCTACACGTATTCTTCCGGTACGGAACTGAAAAACTGGGACAGCGACTACGGGTACAGCGGTCTGGAAACCATTCACTTTGCACTTGTGAAATCCGTGAATGTCGTCGCCGTCAAATGTCTGACAGAGATCACGCCGCAGGTTGGTATCGATTATCTGGAGCGCTTTGGCATCACGACGCTCTACAACAACGACCTGGACGAGAACGGCAACCTGCTCTCCGATGCCTACCAGCCGCTGGCGCTCGGCGGCATCACGGACGGCGTGGTAAATCTGGAGCTGACCGGCGCCTACGCCGCGCTGGCAAACGGCGGCAACTACATTAAACCGAAATTTTACTCCCGCATCGAGGACAGCCAGGGCAATGTCATTCTGGATAACACCAGCGAGGAAACACGCGTGGTAAAGGATACCACGGCATTCCTTATCACAAAAGCGATGGAGGACGTAATTAAGAGTCCGGAGGGCACTGCAAACGGCAGTATCAGCCTGGGCGACATGCCGGTAGCCGGAAAGACCGGTACCACCGACAATTCAAAGGACATCTGGTTTGAAGGCTACACCCCTTACTACACCTGCGGCGTGTGGGGCGGCTACGACAACAACGACGCCCTGCCCGATTATGACAGCAGCTTCAGCCGCTATGCAAAGACGCTCTGGAACGCGATCATGAGCCGCATTCACGCGGAACTTCCGGTCGTATCTTTCGCGCAGCCGGAAAATATCACCACGGCGACCGTCTGCAAAAAATCCGGCAAGCTGGCAGTAGACGGTCTGTGTACCGCAGACCAGCGGGGAAGCCAGGTCTACACGGAATATTTCACGACCGACACCGTCCCGACGCAAACCTGCGACGTCCACGTAGCAGTCGCTGTGTGCACGGAAACCGGTCTGAAAGCCTCCGGAACATGTCCGTCCACGACGCGTGTTTTCGTGCAGCGTCCGGCAGGCAGCGAAGGCACCACGGATGATTCCAATTATGCACCGCCCACACAGCAGTGCCCGGGCCATACGGCTGCCGTGGAAATTCTCACGGAGAAGGAATCCGAAACGGAAACAGAAAAGAAGGATAACACCGGCGACAATCCGACCGGTGAGCCAGACGGCAACACAGACGGCGTGATCCAGATCGGCGGGGATAACGGCTCTGCCGGTTCCGGAACCGCTGATAGCAACGCCTCCCAGACTGAAGCCGGCGGCGGTACCTCCTTTGAGGATATCCCTGCTGACCAGTATTACGACGATGGAGTGATCACCTTTTACTAGAAAAGAGGCGCCTTCCGCATGGAAAGCGCCTCAGATTTTTGATTTCCTTTACAGCACCAGCTTCGCCGCTCCGTAGATCCCGGCGTCGTTGCCGAGTTCTGCGAGCGCAAACGGTGTTTCCTTGCATGCGATGAACGCATACTGTTTATAGTATTTCTGGATGAATTCAAGAAGGATCGGACCTGCCTTGGAGACACCGCCGCCGATTACGAAGATATCGGGGTCGGTGACGCCCGCCACATTTGCGAGCGCAGTGCCAAGATACTTTCCAAACTCCTCAGCAATCTCAATCGCAACTGCGTCTCCCTCTTTTACCGCGTCAAATACGGATTTTGCAGAGATATTTTTTTTACGCAGCACGGACGGCGTTTCGTCCTTCGCCAGACGGCGCTTTGCCAGGAAGGTAATGCCGGTCGCCGATGCCACCTGCTCCAGACAGCCGCAGTTTCCGCAGTTGCACTTTGCCGTGAGCGAATCGGTAACGTGGATGTGCCCGATCTCGCCGCCCGCCCCATGCGTGCCGGTGATGATCTGTCCGTTGTTAATGATACCGCCGCCGACGCCGGTACCAAGCGTTACCAGAACGACATTGTGGTAGCCTGCGCCGCCGCCCTTCCACATCTCACCGAGCGCGGCAACGTTCGCGTCATTTCCGGCCTTGACCGTCAGCCCGGTAAGGCGCTCCATCTGATTGACCAGATGCACATAACCCCAGTGCAGATTTACCGCAGCCGGAACCTCCCCCTCCTCGTTGACCGGTCCCGGAACGCCAAGCCCGACGCCGGCGATCTCATCGCGGTCGAGGTCCTTTTCGCGGATCTTATCGGCGATGGTATCCGCCACATCCGGCAGGATATTGCAGCCGTTGTTCTCCGTCCGCGTCTTGATCTCCCACTTGTCCAGCACGGTTCCCTTCACATCAAACAGGCCGCACTTTACGGTAGTTCCGCCTACATCAATTCCAAAACAATACTTCTTCATTTCCCCATCCTCCATTTTTCGGGCAAAGTCCTCGCCCTTTCTCTTTCCTTATATTTACTGCTCGCGCTTTCTGGTCAGATTCTGCTGCACACGGTTGTACAGCTCCTGCGCCGCATTGTAGCCCATCTTCTTCTGACGGTGGTTGACTGCCGCAGCCTCCAAAATGATCGCCAGGTTTCTGCCGGGGCGTATCGGAAGCGAATGGCAGACCACACGGTTCCCGAGAAACTCAATGTACTCCTCCTCCAGACCGAGGCGGTCGTATTCCTTATCCTTGTCCCATTCCTCCAGCTTAATGACGATATCGATGGTCTGCGTATTCTTCACCGCCTCCACGCCGTACAGCGTCTTGACATTGATGATTCCGATACCGCGCACTTCAATGAAATGGCGCGTGATATCCGGCGCGCTCCCCACCAGGCTGACGTCGCTCACCTTGCGGATCTCCACTACATCGTCGGAAATCAGACGGTGTCCGCGGCGGATCAGCTCCAGCGCCGCCTCGCTTTTTCCGATGCCGCTCTCGCCCATGATCAGAACGCCCTCGCCGTATACGTCCACCAGCACACCGTGGATGGAAATGCACGGTGCAAGCTCCACATTCAGCCACCGCTGCAGCTCCGCCGAAAATGCCGACGTCTCCTTATCCGTAATGAAAACCGGCACGCCGTACTGGATCGCAAACTGCAAAAGCTCCTCCTCCGGCTTTGTCCTTGTCGTATAAATGATGCACGGGCTCTTATAAGAAACAAACCGCTCGTATACGGGCAGCTTTTCCTCCTTTGGGAGCCCCATCAGATAGGTATATTCCACATATCCGATGATCTGCACACGCTCCGAGGTGAAATGCTCAAAATAACCTGCCAGCTGCAGCGCAGCGCGGTTGATATCCGGCACGGTAATGCGGATCTGGCTCAGATCGACCTCCGGCGTCACATTCTTCAGATTCATTTTTTCTACCATTTTCGTCAGTGCCACACTGCTTGCCATGTTCCTTCTCCTTATCTGAATACTTTCCTGTCCGGGTTCCAAAGCAGAAACCCTATTATAAAAAAGTATAGCACACAAAGCGCCAAACTGCAACGCCGGAAATGTTAATTGCACAAAACCGCCTCCTCCCGGGCTGCAAAATCCGGCATTTTCCCGATTTAATGGAAGTAATCGTACACCCTCTGCGCCGCCTGCCGGTTCATGGTTTCCGTAGAGGCAAGCTCCTCCACCGAGGCGTCACGAATCGCCTCCAGGGATTTGAAGCGGCGCAGCAGCGCCTTGCGTCTCGTCTCGCCAATGCCCGCGATATCGTCCAGCACAGAGTGTACCTGCTGCTTGCCGCGCAGAGAACGGTGATATTCGATCGCGAAGCGGTGCGCCTCGTCCTGGATACGCGTGATCAGCTTGAAGCCCTCGGAGCTGCGGTCGATGGGGATTTCCTCGTTCTGATAGTACAGCCCGCGGGTACGGTGATTATCGTCCTTCACCATGCCGCAGACCGGGATATCCAGATGCAGCTCTTCCAGCACGCGCAGAGCCACGTTTACCTGCCCCTTGCCGCCGTCCATCATGATCAGATCCGGGAAACGGCTGAAGCTTCCAAACTCCGCGTTTTCCTCACGCTCTGCCAGGCCGTGTGCGAACCTTCGTTCCAGCACTTCCTCCATGCTGGCGTAGTCGTCCGGCCCCTTCACGGTCCTGATCTTGAATTTGCGGTAGTCGCTCGTCTTCGGCTTGCCCTTTTCATAGACGATCATGGAGCCGACTGACTCAAAACCGCTGATGTTGGAGATATCGAACGCCTCGACACGCACCACATTCTCCAGACCTAAGAGAGAAGCGATCTCCTTCATTGCACCGATGGTCCTGCCCTCCTCGCGCCTGATCTTCTCGCTGTCCTGCGTGAGTACCATGCGGGCGTTCTGCGCCGCCAGCTCGACCAGCTTTTCCTTCTTCGGCACCCGCAGATATACTCTGCCGCCGCGCCGCTTTGAGAGCCACTCCTCAATGACCTCCTTATCCTCGATTTCCTCCTGCAGCATGATCTCGCGTGGGATAAAAGGGGTGCCGGAATAAAACTGCTTCAGAAAGCTGTCCAGGATCACGCCCGGCGTGTCGTGCGGCGCCACGCGCAGATAAAAATGGTCGCGTCCGATCAGACGTCCGGCGCGCACAAAAAATACCTGAACCACCGCGTCGCGGTCGTCCGCTGCAAGCGCGATCACATCCTTGTCCTCGCCGTCTCCGGAGGTGATCTTCTGCTTCTGCGCGATCTGCTTCACGCTCGCCAGGAGTTCCCGCTGTTCGATCGCAGCCTCAAAATCCAGCCGCTCCGCCGCCTCGTTCATACGCTCCTCCAGCATTTTCAGCACCGGCTTATAATTCCCGTTCAGAAACTCCACCGCCTGCGCCACGCGCTTTGCGTACTCCTCACGGCTCTCATAGCCCTGGCAGGGCGCCTGACACTGTTTAATATGATAATTCAGGCAGGGACGCTCTTTTCCGATATCCCGCGGCAAAACGCGATTGCAGGTACGCAGCTTATAAAGCTTATTGATCAGCTCGATGGTATCCTTGACGGCGCCCGCGCTGGTGTACGGTCCGAAGTAGCGCGACTTGTCTTTTTTCATGGTACGCGAAAAAAGCACCCGCGGAAACGGCTCGCTCACCGTCACCTTAATAAACGGATACGTCTTATCGTCTTTCAGCATGGTGTTGTATTTCGGACGGTGCTCCTTGATCAGATTGCACTCCAGCACCAGCGCCTCCAGCTCGGAATCGGTGACGATGTACTCGAAGCGGCTGATCTTCGTCACCATCTGCTCGATTTTTGCGCCCTTATTGCGGCTGCTCTGAAAATACTGGCGCACCCGGTTTTTCAGACTGATCGCCTTGCCGACGTAGATGATCGCATCCTTTTCGTCGTGCATAATATAAACTCCCTGCTTTGCCGGGAGTTTTTTTAATTCCTCTTGGATATCAAACATGACTGCTCCTTGTTTCGAAGTATACAAAAAGGCAGCTTAATCGGCGTAACCGTTCGGATTGCTGCTCTGCCATCTCCAGCTATCTGCACACATTTCTTCGATTCCTTTTTCCGCTACCCATCCAAGTTCATTCTTCGCCTTTGTCGGATCTGCGTAGCAGGTCGCAATATCGCCCGGGCGACGCGGCTTGATCACATACGGAAGCTCTTTTCCGCATGCCTTCTCAAATGCGTGCAGTACATCCAGCACACTGTAGCCCTTTCCGGTGCCCAGGTTATAGATGCTCACGCCTTCCTTTTTCTTAAGCTTCTCGATCGCCTTTACATGTCCCTTTGCCAGATCCACTACATGAATGTAGTCGCGCACGCCGGTACCATCCGGCGTATCATAGTCGTTTCCAAATACGCCGAGTGCCTGCAGCTTGCCCACTGCCACCTGTGCGATGTACGGCACCAGATTGTTCGGGATACCCTTCGGATCCTCGCCGATCAGTCCGCTCTCATGCGCACCGATGGGGTTGAAGTAGCGCAGAAGCACCACATTCCACTCCGGATCCGCCACATTGAGGTCGGTGAGCACCTGCTCCAGCATCCCCTTGGTCTGTCCATACGGATTGGTAATTTTGCCCTTCGGGCATTCCTCTGTGATCGGCACGAACGCCGGATCACCGTAAACGGTAGCGGAGGAGCTGAACACGATGTTCTTCACGCCATGATTTCTCATAACATCGCAGAGGTTGAAGGTACCCGTCATATTGTTATGGTAGTATTCCAGCGGCTTCGCAACCGATTCACCCACCGCCTTTAAACCTGCAAAATGAATAACCGATTCGATATCCTCTTTGTCAAATACTTCCGCCAGAGCTTCCTTGTCCAGCAGGTCCACCTTATAAAATTTCACTTTTTTCCCGGTAATCTGCTCAACGCGCTCCAGCGCTTTTTCGCTGGCGTTATAAAGATTATCTACTACAACAACCTCATAGCCCTCGTTCAGCAGTTCTACACATGTGTGGCTCCCGATATAACCGGCTCCGCCTGTTACTAAAATAGCCATTCGAATCTTCCTCCCTGTTTATCTTTTTGCAGTTTTCTCTGATTCTTCTCCTGCAAAAATAAGTATATACCATTTTACATGAAAATGGTATATACTTTCTTCATTTATCCCCACAAATTTTCCGGATACACGCCCGCCGCCTTCAGATCGCGCATCGCCTGCACGACCACCGGCTTATCCTGCTTGTAGGTGACGCCGTACCAGCGGTCCCCGGTTTTGAGCACCTGCACGGACGCCTTTCCCTCTTTGATCAGGTCGTTTACCGCAAACGGCAGGAAATATTCACACTTTAAGGGGTTGACCGGCAGATTCTCTTTGAGGAAACGCGGAAATCCATCCTTCAGCTCCTTCAGCATACTGCGGCTGAAGCCCCACATATTCATGGAAACAATGCTGCCCGCCGGGATGACGTTCCAGGTCTTTCCGTCGTCCTCCGTGTATGCCGTCTCGTCGCCGCGGCGCTCAATGCGCGTGCGCTCGTGGATGTCAGTCAGAAAGCCTTTTTCGTCTGTCACGCAGATACCGCGCGCAACATGACCGTTTTCCGTCAGCGTGTTCTCCAGAATGTAGCCGACCATCGCATAGCGGTACTTGTCGTCGTCCTCATGCGTCGTCAGATAATCGTACATCTGACGGTAAGCGGAAACACCGTAATAATCGTCCGCATTAATAACAGCAAACGGTCCGTCGATGCAGTCGATCGCGGAGAGCACCGCCTGTCCGGTTCCGAACGGCTTCACTCGTCCCTCCGGCACGGAAAAGCCCTCCGGCAGATCTGTCAGACGCTGATAGGCGTATGCCACCTCGATCTGCTTCTCCATGCGGTCGCCAATGGACGCCCGGAAATCCGCCTCATTTTCCTCTTTGATGATAAACACTACCTTCTCAAATCCGGCGCGCACCGCATCATAAATAGAAAAATCCATAATGATATGTCCCTGATCGTCTACCGGATCGATCTGCTTGAGTCCGCCGTAGCGGCTGCCCATTCCTGCTGCCATAATTACCAGTGTCGGCTTGTTCATGATATCCTCCTTTTATTTACGGTTTGTGCATACGCCCTTCGCATTAAACTTGTACTTCTTTCCGCTTATGGTTTTTGTCGTGCTGACGTAAGCATAACCGTCTTTTCCGATATAATAATATTTTCCGCTCAGATGCAGCCATTTTCCCTTTACCTGCTCGCCGCTCTCACGCCGGAAGTACATCAGCTTTCCATTGGAGAGCTTCACCCATTTTTTCTGTTGAACGCCAGTGGTCGGATGAAAATAATATGTTTTCTTTCCGATCGTTTTCAGTCCCTTATACGCTCTGGCGGTCGTCGGGCTGAAATAATACGTCTTTCCGCCGATTGTCTGCCAGCCCATCTGCAGGATGCCCTTGCTGTTGGCATAGTAGTGCCTGCCCTTGTATTCTACCAGTCCACTCTGGCGCACGCCGCTCTCATTGGTAATATACGCTGTCTTGCCAATCTTAAACGGACCAGTCTTCATATATCCGCTCGCGTCAAAATAATAATATTTTCCGCCGATATTTTTCCACTTAGCCTTCAGCTTTACGCCGTTTACATAGTAGCACTTTTTTCCATTCTCCGTCTTCCAGCCGTTTTTCACAGTCGGAGCAGCAGAGCCTTTCTTTTTCAGTCCAAAATACTTTGCAATTCCCTGCGCATCCGCAACGCCGAGCTTTTTCAGCTTTGCTTCGCTGCTCAGATACTTCTGGCAGTCGCTCTTGTTATCCAGGAAGCAATGCTCAATGATCATACTCGGAAGACGATACGTACCGACGCCCTTCTTTTTTCCCTCACTTGTTTTTACGGTTTCGTTCTTCTTTTTCATACCATACAGAAGGATGCCCAGCTCGTCGTCATACTGAAAACCGCCGCCATAGATCTTCAGCCCCGCCGTACTTTGAAGCTGTGTGAGGATCGTTCTTGCGAGCGTCCGGGATTCTGCCGCTTCCGCATAGGGATAGCCTGAGGGCGACGGCACCATTGCAAGCGCGCCGCTTGCCTTTCCGCCTCCGCCGCTGTTTAAGTGAATGCTCACCAGTGCGGAAGCCTTTTTGTTTTTTGCAAATTCCACACGCGCCTGCCGGTCCATATAGGCAATCGTATTAGTCGTCCGCGTCATATATACCGTGACGCCGCTGTATGTCTCCAGCTCCGCCTTTGCGTATTTTGCAATCTTCAGGTTCAGGATCTCCTCATAGTAATTCCTGCCATTCCAGGTACGGCGTGCGCCGATCTCCGTGCCGCCATGTCCCGGGTCAAGCACGACCACGATATTGGCCGCCTTCGCCGCTCCCGATGGGAACAGCAGCAGCGCAAACAAAAGAAGCAGTCCGCCAAGACTCTTTTTCGTCCATGTTTTCATTATGTATCCCTCATACTCTTTCCTGCTTTGCAGCATTTTTCCCTTCGTGACAACTATAAAAAGGCAAGGCCATCGCCTGTAATGCGCAGCCCTGCCTGTAATGCTTTTATCTTCTCTTTAAGAAATCCGGAATCTGGATGTCTCTTTCCTGTACTTTTCCTTCCGGTGCACGCAGCTTACCTGCGGAAGATCCGCTGTTATTCAGCCCCGCAAGCGGCGTTGGCGTACGCAGGCCAGACGGCATTTCCGTCCTGCCGGTATTCGGCTGATAGTTGAACTCCGGAACGATCCTTCTGCCCGTGCCGGTCTTTTTCGGAGCTGTCTCCTGTTCCTTATTCTCATCGTGCAGGCCTGTAGCAATAACGGTGATACTTGCCTCGTCGGCATATGTATCGTCGTACATAGCGCCAAAAATGATGTTTGCGTTCTCGCCTGCCATCTCCTGCACATAGCTTGCCGCGTCGTTTGCATCCATAAGGGAGATGTCTCCGGAAATATTGATGATGACGTGGGAAGCGCCGCTGATGGTCGTCTCAAGCAGCGGGCTGGATACCGCCTGCTTTACTGCTTCGAGCGCCTTGTCGTCGCCCTTGGCCTGTCCGATACCGATGTGTGCGATGCCCTTGTCGGTCATAACGGTCTGTACATCCGCGAAGTCCAGGTTGATCAGCGCCGGAAGATTGATAAGGTCTGTGATGCCCTGTACCGCCTGCTGCAGTACCTCATCCGCTTTTTTGAGCGCCTCCGGCATGGTGGTGCGTCTGTCCACGATCTCCAGAAGCTTGTCGTTCGGGATAACGATCAGTGTGTCTACATTGTCTTTTAATTTTTCGATGCCGGCAAGTGCATTGTTCATACGCGTCTTTGCCTCAAAGCGAAACGGCTTTGTGACAACGCCGACGGTAAGGATGCCCATCTCTTTTGCAAGACCTGCAACGACCGGAGCCGCACCTGTTCCGGTGCCGCCGCCCATGCCGCAGGTAACAAATACCATGTCCGCGCCGGTGATCGCCTGCTTGATCTCCTCGGAGCTTTCCTCCGCCGCCTGCTGTCCAACCTGCGGCTTTGCTCCTGCGCCAAGTCCCTTTGTCACTTTCTCACCGATCTGGATCGTATGCGGTGCACGGCAAAGATCCAGCGCCTGTTTATCTGTGTTCACAGCGATAAAATCCACACCGGCAATCGCCTCATCTACCATTCTATTTACTGCATTTCCGCCCGCACCGCCGACACCAATGACGATAATCTTCGCTGCAGACTCTGCTTCATTTGACATAATCTCTAACAAGGTATTTCCTCCTTCTCGTCCTCTGTCCTACGACAGTATTTTCCCACTATTATCTCTATAATA
>OLRY01002501.1_pt1 | contig 12410 bp, 8 predicted proteins | sample 1672541 | NCBI WGS metagenome assembly OLRY01 (sample SAMEA3136697, study PRJEB25190) | human gut metagenome | biome: human gut; feature: human-associated habitat; material: faeces | place: Austria | collected 2013
AACCGTTGAGGAAATGCATTATGGTACAAAATTAGATATTGTGGTTTTGGATGAAGCGGATGAAATGTTAAATATGGGATTTCGAGAGGATATAGAAACTATTTTGGGACAACTGCCAGAGGAGCGTCAAACAATGCTTTTTTCGGCAACAATGCCAAAGCCAATCTTGGAAATTGCGAAGCGTTACCTGCATGAGCCGGAGATTGTGAAAGTGATTCAGAAAGAGCTTACTGTCCCAAAAATCGAACAGTATTATTATGAAGTTAATCCGCGTAAAAAGAATGAGGTGCTGTCCCGATTGTTGGATATGTATGATCCGAGTTTGTCGTTGGTATTTTGCAATACGAAGCGAAAAGTGGATGAGTTAGTTGCAGACTTAAAGGGTAGAGGATATTTTGCAGAGGGACTGCATGGTGATATGAAACAGAGCCAGAGAGACCGCGTGATGAATGGCTTTCGCAATGGACGTACCGATATTTTGGTTGCCACAGACGTGGCGGCGCGTGGTATTGACGTTGATGATGTGGAAGCGGTTTTTAATTATGATGTTCCACAGGACGATGAGTACTATGTGCATCGTATCGGAAGAACGGGACGTGCCGGACGTGAAGGAAGAGCATTTACGCTGGTCGTTGGCAAGGAAATATACAAGCTAAAAGATATTCAGAGATATTGCAAGACAAAGATCCGCAGACAGCCGATCCCTTCGGTGAATGATGTGGCTGCCATTAAAGTGGAGAAACTGTTGGAGCAGGCAGGAGAGTTGATCGCTACAGATGGTTTGGGCAGAATGATGGATCTGTTAGAGGAATATTTGGATGGCAGTGATTATTCGGCAACGGAAATGGCAGCAGCTTTGCTGGCAATGCAGTTAGGAGAGACAAGCACACAGACGCTTCCAAAAGAAGAGTTTGGAGATACCGGTGCAGAGCCGGGTATGGTGCGTATGTTTATGAATATCGGCAAAAAAGATCGTGTACGCATTGGTGATATTTTGGGTGCGGTTGCCGGGGAGAGCGGAATGGAAGGTGCTCTCGTAGGAACAATCGATATGTACGATAATTTTTCGTTTGTAGATGTTCCGCAGGAATATGCGGCGGCTGTATTAGAAGCAATGAATCACAGTAAGATCAAGGGACGCAGGGTGAATATGGAGCCGGCTAAAAATGTGAGGAACTGATCGAATCACCAATGGAATTGTGAGAAATCTGTGTCATTGCCTATCTCTTCTTACAGCATTATTGGATGAAGCGGGAAAGTATTGATTTAAACCGGACAAGTTGTTAAAATAAAAAGCAAAATGAGGCGATGGCGAGGGGGTGCATTCGATGAACGTGATACAGGGGAAAACGATAGCCGTTCGTGAGGTTGAAACCTATGGAGCGAATGCGAAACCATTGTCCCCGAGAGAGATTGAGACTTGTGGAGTGAATGCGAAGCCACTGTCACCGAGAGAGATTGAGACTTGTGGAGCGAATGCGAAGCCACTGTCGCCAAAGAAGATAGACTTTTGCGAGATGAATGTGAAGTCGCCTGCTAATGTGAGGGCGGTGGTATCGAATGCCAGAGAGCCGAGATTACAGCAGATTGTGCCAATAGAGCCTGAGGAAAAAGCTGTAAATCAAGCTGCAGCAGAGATGGCTGTCACGCTTTCGGAAGTGTCTGTGGCGAATCCGAGACAGGGGAAGTTGGATATGACATTGCAGGAGATGTTTGCAGAAAGGAGAGGTACATGACGGCGAATAATATTACGGACGGGAAAGTGCAGGCTTTGCCGATCAAACCGTTGAAGACGCATGCGGGTGAAGCTGGCCGCAGGAGTTCTATTACCAGTTTTGCCGATATGCTGAAAGCACAGGGACGCACGAAGTCTACGAAGACGAGCGCGGTGAAACATCTGGACTATTCTGCGGACACGTCAAAGTTAGACCGCACGGGAAGTTCCAGAACAACCTCATCTGCGTCTGGGACATCGACCGGTCAGAGTCAGAAAACGAATCGTACGGTGTCAACCGGAAGTACAAGCACTAAGAGAACGACATCAGCATCGTCTATGAAGACAACGCCTTATGACAGCTATTTTAAGAAAGCAGCCAAAAAATACGGAGTATCCGAAAGTTTGCTTAAGGCAATTGCCAAAGCAGAATCTAATTTCAATGAGAGGGATGTGTCTAGTTCGGGGGCAATGGGCGTTATGCAGTTGATGCCGGATACGGCGCGTGGACTTGGCGTAGAGGATCCCTTTGACCCGGAGCAAAATATTATGGGTGGAGCGAAGTGCATCGCCAGCAAGTTAAAGGAATATAACGGAGATGTAAAGTTAGCGCTGGCGGCGTATAATGCCGGAAGTGGAACGGTACGGCGTGTGGGCGGTATACCATCACAGTGTCGTTCTTACATAAAGAAAGTATTGAGTTATCAGAAAGCGTTTGAAACGGCGAAGAAGGTCTGAGCGAGCTGCTTCAACAAGGGGGAGCTCATAGAGGGCATGACGTTAAACGGACTGAATTTATAGGGTAAAGAAATTAGCCCTTTTGGTCGAATATATTTATAGGATGTGAGTGTCAAAGTTCATGTTTGGCACTCTTTTTTTACTTTATAGGATTCAGGTGCCAAAAAGGTTTGAATTTCTTTAATAAGGATTTCATGATCTTTCGGCACTGATAAAGAGAGGTAGCTAATGAATATAAATGATATCATGTTACAGGGAGATGCGGGATCCGGAACGACGGAAGCATCCTCTAAGTACTATAACGTCGGGGAAAATAATGCGGCAACTGCTGATGCGGGTTATTTGGGGATCCGTAGTAAAGCCGTTCAGACTGATTTTATGATGCCACAGCTACAGGGACTTCGTGAGTCCGGTTCGGAGAATTATACGGGTAGACAGGCAACGGAGATCGCAGCGGATCGTGTGCAAAATGATAATGCTGCCAGTCGCAATCTTAAGGTTGTGACCGGAGAGGATTGTGCCGCACTTGAGGATGAGGATAGTGCTTTGGAAGAATACCAAAAATCCAGTTTGGAGCGCGCCGTTAAGCGCATCCGTGAGGAGCGTGAGTGGAAAGCAGACCGGATGGAAGAAAATAAAGAACTTCGCGAGCAGTTGGCGAACGATTTGGAAAAAATGCAGCAGCAGGGATTTTTGGCGCAAAAGAGCGAGGCACAGATCCGTGACGCACTGCAGGAAGCAAATCTGCCTGCAACCAAAGAATTTGTGGATAAGGTAGCGGGAACGCTGCAGATGAGTATGTCGATCAATGAAATGACAGATGCGGCGAAAGTTTACGTCATACAAAATGGACCCCAGCCGACGATAGAAGCGGTATATCAAGGAATGCATTCCGGCAGTACGGCAGTTGACAACGCATCGATCACTGAGAAAGATATGGCGGCGTATGCACCACAGATCGAACATATCCTGCAGCAGATCGGACGAGGGGGAGCTTCGGATCAAGCGATGGCAAAGTGGCTGTTTGCGAATGAACTGCCGATCACGGCTGAGAATATGCAGACATTAGAGATGTTAGATCAGATGCAGCAGAGTACCTGTTTGGAGATAACGCTGCAGCAGATCGTGAAGACGATGGCAATGGGATTGCCGGCAGAGCAGACAGTTCCGGGGGACAAAGGAATTTGGCTTGCCGGGGATTTGATACAGCAGGTAAAAGAGATCGCGGCGCAGGATGTGGAACAGGTAACAACAGAAAAGGCAGATCCGGTGCTGCAGGATTATCTTGACGCACATCAGACAGAGCAAGGCGCTTCTGACCATGAAGTGGGACAGACCGCAGGAACATCATCTAGCCGTGAAGTAGGACAGAGCGCAGGAGTGCCATCTGACCGCAAAATGGGACAGGGAGCGGTGAATGTATCTGACCGTAAAGTTGGACAAGAAGCAGCGAACACATCTGACCGAAAAACTGGACAGGAAACAACCGCAATGGCTGGCGAACTGTCGGGACAGGAGTCGGCAGAAGTCATGCCTTTGCCGCAGGTTACAGCTTGGCGACAACTTGAGGAAATACGATTAAAAATGACAATCCCGGCAGTGATGTCTATGCGTGCGCAGGGGATATCTGTGGAGACAGAGAGCTTGGCTGAACTTGTGGATCGTTTGCGGGAAATAGAGATGAGTTATTATCGGACGGATCAGACGGGCGAGGCGGCAGTTACAGAAGACGCACAGATTCATGCGATGCAGGATGCCGTAACGGCAGTGCGTGAGATTGCCGAAGCTCCGGCAGAACTTTTGGGCAGTAGTCTGCGCCGGCATGAATTAATGACGGTGCGGGAACTGCATGGAGCTGCGATCAGTGCGACCAAGAGCGCATGGCAGTATCAACAGGATTATGAGGCGGTTGGTACACAGGTGCGCACGGATCTGGGAGATAGTATTAAGAAAGCGTTTGCGGGTATTCCGACTATGCTGCAGGAGATGGGGCTGGAGAGCACACCGGAGAACGAAAGAGCAGTACGCATTCTTGGTTATAACCGCATGGAAATCACAGAGGAGAGTATTGCGCAGATCAAAGATTGGGATGCAGAAGTGAATACTTTGATCGACCGGATGAAACCTGCCACGGTACTTGGAATGATTCGAGATGGTATTAATCCATTAGAACATACCGTAACGGAATTGAATGAAATGCTTGCCGATCGTGGAATGACTGCGGCGCAGGAAGAGGAAAGTTACAGTAAGTTTTTGTGGCGATTAGATAAGACGAACGGCATTACTGCGGAAGAAAGACAAAGTTATATTGGAATTTATCGCCTGTTGCATCAAGTGCAGAAAGAAGATCATGCAGCGGTTGGTGCGGTGGTTCAATCCGGTCAGCAGATGGATCTGTCTAATTTGCTGACGGCGGTTCGTTCCAGAAATGCACAGGGGATGGATCATACTGTGGATGACACTGAAAATATTATTCAGGCGGCAGCCGGCAATCAGACGATCACGGATCAGATCATGACAGCTTATTATGAGGAGCGTGCCGGAGAACTCAGGGATATGGCGAAATGGTCACAGAAAGCAGATGGATTTTTGGAGGAGGCAGGGCTGCCGGACACAGTTGGCAACATGCAGGCGGCGTTGAGATTACTGGATGGAGAGACCGCTTTAGATACAGTACTGGAACTTGCTAGAGAGTCACAGTCGGAGCAGGATGTGGTTGGACAGTTGGCATCGGAGACAGCCGATGCAGCGGTTTTGGAGACTGCTATGGATCATGTGGTTCCGCAGGGAGTGGCTGCAAGTGAGGCGTCATCCGAGAAAGAGACGTTTGCAGAGCGTAGACGTGATTTAACGGAACTAACGGATGGATTAAAGGATGTTATGGAAGCCATTGCAGATGGTGAGGAAGATGAGGCAGCACTTGCAGAATATTGTGCCGGAATAGATCATTTTTTGGAAAATATTCTTGAGAAAACAAAGCAGCGTGCCGATATTACATATAGTGAATTTCAAGAGATCAGAGCAACGCGTGGTTTGATGCGGTTACAGCAGGGACTTAGAAATAATCGCAGTTATGCAGTACCGATTCAAACGGCAGACGGCGTTACGCAGATGAATCTTACATTCCGTGAGGATGAAGAACAGGCGGGCAAGGTACAGGTAACCATTTGGCAGCCGTATCGCATTTCTATGGAGATGCAGATTTCCGGGGGCAGTCTTAAGGGACTGGTACTCTGTGATGACAGAGCCGGATACGAGAAATTGAAGCAGCAGGCAGGAGCCTTGCAGGAAATTTTGGAGCAGAATGTGTGTCCGGTGAAAACGATCTCTTATGGAATGGATTTTCGTGCGCAGAATGATTATTCTGCTGCATCGGAGAACGATAATGCAGTTGATACAAAAGCTCTGTATCAGACAGCAAAAGTGCTGGTACAGTATATTTCAGAGGTAGTAGAAACAGAGAATGGAGGATTACAATGAGAATTAACCACAATATTTCAGCGCAGCTTACAAATGTCAGTTTGAAAAAGGTTGACAATAAAGTTTCGGCCAGTTTGGAAAGATTAAGTACAGGCTATAAGATCAACAAAGCAGCAGATGATTCTGCAGGTATGGCGATTTCGAATAAGATGCGAACCCAGATCCGTGCGTTGGATCAGGCGTCCCGCAATTCTGCTGATGGAGATTCGATCATTCAGACGGCAGAGGGTGCGATGTCAGAGATTGAGAATATTTTGCAGAGAATCCGTGAATTGGGTGTACAGGCAGCCAATGGTACGCTTGCTTTGGAAGACCGTAAGGCCGTGCAGGATGAGGTTGATGAGCTGATGGATGAGGTTGATCGTATTGCAGACACAACCCAGTTTAATGGTAAGGGACTGCTTGATGGTTCCGCATCACGTACCGTAATGACGAATACGTTATCCATTCATGCAATTTCGGCGTCTATGGATGTACCAAGAAATGATTATGAGATCACGATCGATGCTATGCCGGAAGCTGCAAAAGTACAGCTTGACTATACGATCCCATCTACGATCAGTATTAATGGGTATAGTTTAGAGATTACGGATGAGTACGATGATACCAGTGTTAGAAAGAAGATTATAGATATGTGTGACGCCATGAATATTGATGTTTCCGGTCCGGATGGATCACTGACACTGACGACACGTGCAACCGGTGCAAACCAGAAGATTTCAGTACGCTCTGCCGGTGCCAATGATGAGACGGTTATTTACGGCAAAGATGCAAAGATCACCTTGGGAACACAGTTTACCCCGGCCGATGGTTTTAGCTATAAAGCAAATGGTGCCGGTATTGTGATCATTGGAAATGATGGATTTGAAATGCAGATCGATGTTACGGATGCCAAAGCGGGTGATAGTGGTATTGTTCGCGTAGAAGATGCCGGCTATATGGTGCTTCAGATTGGTGCCAACGAGCATCAGACGTTGGAGATGGACTTTAAGGAAGTATCTTGCCAAAGCCTGTTCTTACGCAATAAAGAAGGTGTTAATCAGATTAACGCATGTACACAGGAAGGTGCTACGGAGCTTCTCAAAGTGTTGGATGATGCTATTGATAAGATTTCTGCAGCAAGATCCACGCTTGGTGCATATCAGAACCGTTTGGATGCAACAAGAGAGAGTTTGGATGTAAGTGAAGAGAATCTTACGGATGCAATGTCCAGAATTATGGACACAGATATGGCTTCTGAAATGACAGAATATACATCCAACAATGTATTATCACAGGCAGCAACATCAATGCTGTCACAAGCCAATAACCGTCCACAGCAGATTATGAGTTTGCTGCAGAGCTAATTAGTTATCGCTGAATCGCTGAAACTGGTGTGTGAGCAGGATCAGGTAAATATACTGAGATTGGTGCGTGAGCAGGATCAGATATGTATGTTGAAGCTGATTGGAGTGTGACGATCAAGTATGGGCATGGAGGTTAAGCATGACGAAGGAACAGATTAAGGAGTATACAGCACGGGTTGCACAGGCAAACCGGACAGAATTAGTCGTTATTATATATGAACTTTTGCTGGATGAAATACAAGAGGGAAACAAACAATATCAGGCGGGAAATACGGATGCGGGGGAAAAACAGATCCGCAAAGCGCAGGGATATTTACAAGAACTTCTCGGAAGTCTGGACTTTCGGTATGAAATTGCGTTGCAATTACGACAGTTGTATCGTTATGTCAACGAACAGTTGATCGCAACTTTGGTACAACGCAGACCGATTCATTTAGATGCGGCGTGTGAAGTGATCCGTGGATTGATGGAGAGCTTTGAACAAGTGGCCAAAGAGGATCATTCAGGACCGGTTATGGAGCATTCACAGCAGCTTTATGCCGGATTAACCTATGGAAAAGGTACACTTAATGAAGTATCCCTCGGAGAGGGCAGTACCTATGGAGGAAAAATATGAAAAAGAAACGTGGAGCGGGGATTTTACTGCCAATCAGCAGCCTGCCGTCACCGTATGGAATTGGAACATTGGGAGCAGAGGCGTATGCCTTCGTTGATCAGTTGGCAGAGGCAAAGCAGAGCTATTGGCAAGTGCTTCCGGTAGGACCGACAAGCTTTGGTGATAGTCCCTACCAGTCATTTTCAGCATTTGCGGGAAACCCTTATTTTATTGATCTTGACACGTTGAAAGAGGATGGGCTTCTTCTTTCGGAAGAGATTGAGGAGCAGTATTGGGGAGACGATGTGTCAGAGGTAGATTATGCAGCATTATACGAGGCTCGTTTTGAGGTATTACATAAGGCATATGCGCGAAGTGATCATAAAATGCAGGAAGATTATCAGGCATTTTTGGCGAAGAGCAGCTATTGGCTGGAAGACTATAGTTTTTATATGGCACTTAAATTTCATTTTCATGGACAAGAGTGGTCGTTGTGGGAGGATGGTCTGAAATTCCGTCACAAAGAAACCCTCCGCAAATTTGAAGATCTGCTGGCAGAAGAAATTGATTTTTGGAAGTTTTGTCAGTATCAGTTTTTCATGCAATGGAGTCGGTTGAAGCGGTATGCTAATAGCAAAGGCATCCGTATTATTGGAGATATTCCGTTATACGTTGCCATGGACAGTGCAGATGTATGGACACATTCGGATCTGTTTGAGCTGGATGAGCGTAAGAAACCGATTCACGTTGCAGGGGTACCGCCGGATTGTTTTTCGGAGGATGGACAGCGTTGGGGTAACCCATTATATCGTTGGAAACGAATGAAAAGAGATCATTATGCATGGTGGTATCAGCGAATGAAAGCCAATGCAGCCTTGTATGATGTGATTCGTATTGATCATTTTATTGGTATTGTTAATTACTGGTCAATACCTGCTTCTTGTCCTACTGCTGTAGAAGGTGAGTGGCGCAAGGGACCGGGCAGACATTTGACGAAAGTGATTCGTAAGGCAACGAAAGGTTCGGATATTATTGCAGAAGATCTTGGAATTGTCAGTGATAAGGTGCGTGCTTTGATCAATGAAACCGGTTGGCCGGGAATGAAGATTTTAGAGTTTGCGTTTGATGGAGATGCTTCTAATGAGTATCTGCCACATCAATATAAGAACACGAATTGTCTCGTATATGGTGGTACGCATGATAATCAGACATTGCTTGGTTATTATGGAAACAAATCGGATAAAGAATTAAAATTTATGATGAATTATCTGCATATTAAGCGGGTTTCACAGATTCCAAAGGCGATGTTGCGTGCAGCGTACGCAAGCATTGCGGATACTGTTATATTCCAGATGCAGGATATTTTGGAATTGGACGATACGGCAAGAATGAATGAACCGTCCACAGTAGGAACCAATTGGCGCTGGCGTATGCAGCCGGGAGCCTTTGATGGAAAAAAGATCAAGATGCTTCGCAAAATGTGCAAATTGTATGCTCGATAACCGACATTTATTGCATTGTAAACAGGGGTCAAGTTGCGTCTGGGGACTTTGATTATAATGGTGGAACAGTAGCAAACACATTATACTTTAGCAATTCTTGCAAAGCAAAGCGCTGGCGTTGCTTTTTTGTAGGGAGTACTCCATGAAATATATTTGGTGCAACATAAAGAACTTTTTTAAACATAAAAAACTCATATTTATTTTGACGGTTTTTTCTGTCATTTGTTCTTGTATTATGATTCATTTTTCGTATGGATTATATCAGAACTATCAGTTAAAGAAAGAATATGATCTGTCAGATGAGAGAGAAATTGCATTGAGTTTGCAAGGGGATTTTGATGAAGAATCCGATAAGGAATTAAATGATGATGAAAGTTATTTCAAACCGGTTGATTCTGTAGACAATTATATAACAATGAGTTTGTTAAAGAAATATGTGGCTGAATTTAATAATTCTTTTACAGATAAATTGAAATATATTGAAGCAACAGCGATCGTAGATCAATTACCGTTTCGTATGAACTTTTCGGTGAAGGATGGGACGATCATTAATAGTGATGAATATGAAAAAGAAATAGAGAATAACGCCATGCTGGAAAGTGGGAGGTATTTTACAGACAAAGAATATCGGAACGGGGAGAAAGTTGCTATTTGTTGGGATTATCTTCATTGGAATACGATGTCATCTCCTGTCAGTAGTCGGATGGCAGTCGATAAAAATACGCTGCATATTCAGGGGAAGGATTATAAAATTATTGCCTATGGCATTATTGATGTTGATAGACCTACTATACCGGTCACCTCTTTAGAGGATACAACCCTTTTTCACCAGAGATTAGTATTCCATTTTAAGAAACCAATTCGACAGGAACAGTACAATCTTGTAGTAGAAAAAACAAATAAAATTTTGGGAGACAGGGCAGTAGTTGAGCCGGCAAATCTTCCGGATGATGATGCAGTGTATCTTTATAATACGATTATTATGGTGACGATTTTTATTACCATTGTCTCGGCAATAAATTTTGCGATTTTGTATCGTTATATTCTTTCCAGCAGAAAACAGTCACTTATGGTTTACCGGATTTGCGGAATGAGTTTTGCGAGAGTAGTATTATTGTATTTGGGAGAATGTGTGGTTTTGACGGTACCAGCTTATGTTATCGGTGTTTTGTTGTTTGAGCATGTAATTTTGAAAAAAGTATCAAAATATTATGACTATATGAGTAATAGCTATAGCAGTTATGTTTATATGGTTTTATTTGCTATTTATTTTATACTGTCTTTGTTAATATTACTTTTTATGATCATATATGCATTAAAAACAGACAAAGAGTTAGATGTGAAAGGAGGGGCCCGATGAAATTGAAATATGCAATGTTTGAACAGAAAAAAAATAAACTTATGACGGTGCTGATTTTTTTCCAAATAGTAATTGTGTTCATCATGCTCGTCAGCATTATCTCTGCAATTACTTCGAGGTATGAAAAATATAAGCCGTTGGAATGCTTCTTTCAGGGCGATGGTTTGAATATGCATATAAATGATCTGCTAGGCAGAAACGGGCAGCGGTATCTTCCGTTTACAGAATCTTCTGATGTAGAAAAAAGCTTAAAAAAAGCACATATGGTAAGCTCCTATGATGTACAGATGACATTTGACATTGACAATAAAAAGGAAGAATTGGGAACATGGTCTCCGGTTATTGGTTATGATGATGAGTTGATCGCAGCATATACTCCTGAGATAGAATCAGGACGCTGGCTTAGAACAGAGGATGCAGATACGGATATGATCGAGATTGTGTTGGTGCAAAAGGATGACACTCATAAAGTGGGAGAGGTCATAACTTTGACAACTTCTGATGTGGTAAAAGATTCGAGAGAATACAAGTTATCACAACCGGTTCAGGCTAAGATAGTGGGGATTCTTGCAGATGGAGCCAGTCCGATCATGCGTACGATGCATTATGGAGAATATTCTGATTTCAGAGATTATTATTATCCGTTTAACAGGGATGAAGAGGAAAGGGCAATTGTCTTTGTATCCAAGAGAGACATTGAACATAATAATAAGATCCATGCGAAAACGGAACAAGAAAATTTAATAGAGGGTGAAACCTGTATATGGCCATATATCATTTCAGGCCCATGTTTTATACAATATGAGAAAGGAATTACACAGAAGGAAAAAGATTATAATTCAAAATATCTTGCAGTGAATGGAAGATATGAATTTCGTCATACATCCGCAGAAATGCGGGAAAACAGTATGGAATATATTATGAATCAGATGAATATGTTAATTCCTATTTTGATTGCGATGATCATTCTTACATTGATGTCTATCATTAGCAGTACCGTTATTATGATACGACAAAACATGCACAATTATTCCATTTATTATATGATGGGTTTCACTTGGAAAAGATGCGTGTTGATTCATGTGGAAAGCGTGATTATGATGCAAATGGGGATATTTTTATTTACCATGTTATGTATTGCTATTTGCGAGAAAATTGGTGCGTTAGATCGAATGGTCTTTTCTTTAGGAAAATGGCAGTTGTTGGGTTGTTTCGCTATGATGGTGCTTTTTATTGTATTTAGTATTTTGCTGTCTTTTCTTTTAATGCTTTGGATTGTGGCTTTGTGCCATCACTCATCGCTGTTACACCGTTCTTTTCCGCTACCTCTAAGCTTACGACCTTCACTACTACTTTTTCCGCTTTTGCATTCTTATAAGTATCTGTGGCTGTAACGGTAATGCCATAAGTTCCTTCCTTGCTTAGATCAAGCTTTGCTTTATCTACGGAAATCTTTGTTTCTGATAAATCCTCTGCCTTAAAATATTTGCTTAAATCTACATTCTCGGCATTGACTTCGATGATGATTTCCTCTTTTAAATCTACAAAGGTAGGTGCTTTGGTATCCTTTACTTCTACAACAAAGCTTTCCTTTTCATCATCATAAACTGCTGTTGCATGATACTTACCAACCGGAAGATATTTTCCTTTTGTTGGCTTTAAGCTTCTGCTTTTC
>OLRY01002513.1_pt1 | contig 12312 bp, 14 predicted proteins | sample 1672541 | NCBI WGS metagenome assembly OLRY01 (sample SAMEA3136697, study PRJEB25190) | human gut metagenome | biome: human gut; feature: human-associated habitat; material: faeces | place: Austria | collected 2013
GATTTTCTTGCACTGTGTTGCACTTGGTTTCATCGTATCGGGTCTACTCCTAAGCATGGGGTCGAGGGTTCGACTCCCCCCTGGGACGCCAATCAAGAACGCAGAAGATATATTTCTGCGTTCTTTTTCTCTAACAAATTTCAAAAATTCTGTCTAATCGTCTAATAAAACCGCGATTTTTCTAATAACACGCGCCATTTTCGGTTGTTTTGAACACAAAAAGCTGCTAATAAATGGTGTGTGACAGCCTGTTCCCTGCTGTTAGCAGGGGACTGTCTGATATCACTTTTAACATAACCCTGTGGTGAAATTTTCATCACAGGGTTTTTATTTTATCCGAAAATCATTTGAATGGAGGCAACTAACGTGCAAAAAGACGTCAAACCCCACATCGTTCTGATCGATGGAGTCAAGTATTACAGCGACAAGCCCGAGACCTGCCGCAGCTGCTTTTTCTGGAAAAACCGCAAGGTTCCCTGCATTCTTGGGCAGGAAAACTGCTACTATTTAGCGGAAATCATTCAATCCGAGCAGCAGAAGAAATGCGAGGGTGTTACGCATCCAGCCGCTCCTGCGTGAGTGCGACCTGCTATAAGGATTTGATGACGCAGTTCAACGCATCCAAAAACACGGAACCGAAGGAAGGTGCCGCAAATGACTAAACACGACGATTGCTTCCGCCGCTTCGAGCGGATGGCAAAATCCGCAAAGAAGAATTTGTCTGGGGATAAGCCCGGCAGCTGCTCTCGTTGTCTGTACTATCGCCCGGATTTTAAGGCAATACCGCATAATTAAACAAGAGTGATTTGTGAGTAAATTTTGCGTACTGACGAGGCACAGTTTTGCGGTAATACTTGATGTATTACCGTGAAACTGCAACAAAGTCAGGACACAAAATTTCCGCAAAGCACCGCCGCTTTAATTGTGCGGTGTTGCCTTAAGTTCCGTTTCTGTCAGTTCACCCGCTGTCCCTATGAATTAAAGGAAAATGTGTTTCGCCGCAAGCCGCTGACTCGCGACAAATTTTCCGGCAAGGGAGGCGCATAAATATGTCCGCAACGATCATTGCTGTCGCCAATCAAAGGGTGGCACCGGCAAAACGACGACCTGCGAAAATCTGGGCGTCGGTCTTGCGAATAAAGGCAAGCATGTGCTGCTCGTGGATACCGATCCGCAGGCCTCTCTCACAATTGCCCTCGGGCATCCCCGGCCGGATGATCTTCCGGTTACGCTGACCGATTTAATGACGAACGTCATGCAGGAGCGGCCTGTCAACCCCGAAGAAACCATTCTGTCACACACAGAAGGCGTGGACCTCATTCCTGCCAGCATTATGCTGTCCGGCCTCGAAGTCTCGCTCGTAAACGCAATGAGCCGCGAAACCGTCTTAAAGCAGGTTTTAGAGTCGGTAAAATCGCAGTACGATTACATTTTACTCGACTGCATGCCCTCCAGATGGCACTTTCAAAAATATAAACTTCTTTCTGAACCAGTTCAATATCAACTTGGAATATCATCCAAAATTTTTAAAAAGTTACCAGCAAACTTGCGCAAAAAAGTACATATTCTATCTGAAAAGTGAAGGATTTAAATGAAAGGCAAAAGAAAGCCTTAACTTAATCCGAGAAGGTGAAAATAATGGCATCAATTGTTCACAGAAATGATTGTTTGCTCGTCGTGCATTACGAACGCGACAAGATATCCGGCAAAAACAAGCAGAAGTAGGAGCTTATGGAGAAAAATCCAACTCTCCATGCCACGGTTCCTAAGGCTGTACCCAAAAAACGTGAAGTCTGGGATGCCGAGACGATTTTTCTCGCACTTGATATTTGCGATGATGCCCATCTGAAGCTGGCTATCAACCCTTCCTTTGCATGCAGTATGTGAATCGGTGAAATTCTTGGTCTGACATGGGACTGTGTCGATATTTCTCCGAAAAGCATCGCAGCCGGAACGGCATCCATCATGATTGAAAAAGAGCTCCAGCGTGTCGACAAGACGGCCATGAAGTCTCTTGAGCAAAAAGACGTCCTCTTCCTCTACCCGCAGAGCTCGAAGCGCAACACGAGCATGCTCGTTCTGAAAAAGTCCAGGACCGAATCGAGCATTCGCAGGGTTTTTATTCCGGCGACCGTTGCCCACCAGCTTAAGGCATGGAAGCGCGAGCAGGAGCGCGCCAAGGAGGCTCTCGGTGGGTGAGTACACCGACTACAACCTGATCCTCGCCAATGGTCTGGGTCATCCGATGGAACGGACGCGCATCACTGCACTTTTGAATGCGTGGAAAAGTCCCTGATTCACAAGAAACAGCTGTTTCCGGCATCAATCTGTCGCTGCTGAAGAAAATCTCCGAGAACCCGGACCTGTTAAAAATTCTAAGCGCGATAGTCGGCAGTCTTTGATGACCCTCCCATCTAAGAGAGCACCCGTGATCAAGTGCTCTCTTTTCATCTGCTGATCGTTGTGGTATGTTTAATATTGTATATTGTTATGTACACAGTGCGTCTATTTCCCCCGCATCGTGGATGAATAGGCGCTCTTTTTCGTGCCCAAAACCGTGAGCAAATACAAGAGATTGGATGTTGGCCATCAATAAATGGTTTGATTTTCCTCGTGGTTTAGAGTACAATAAAATTGTTGAAATTGCTCAAAACAGTTCAAGGAATAATACCTATTACGAATTGCGATATCACACAGGAGATGTCTTTCATGCTTAAACAAGGCCTTTACGAGCAAGTAGTGAATACCGAAATCAAAGATGAGCTGCGTCAGCTGCCGGAAGACAGCAAGCACGTCGAAAAAATCGACACCGCCGAGTCCTCCTCTGTCTTAACGCAGTACCTGTCCGAAGTCGTTCACAAAGGTCTTGACCGCATTGCGGGTGACGATATTTCTGCACAGCTAAATCTGGTCAACAAAATTGTTGATCTGATTTCGCAGGAGACAGCGCAGGATGACCTGCGTGATTTTACTGTGGACGATGAGGGTGAGCAGTTATTCGCATTGCTGTCCCGCGATGATCCTATGATGCGCATCGGCCGGAAAAAAGCAAAGGATCTCCCCCGCCCTGAAACATCGATTGCTCAAAGCAGCTTATTTACCGGAGCAGTTCACGAGCCGCAGATGTTTTCCGAGCTGAAGAAAGAAATCGCCTCCGCAGACCGCATTGATATGCTGGTTTCGTTTGTCAAATGGAGCGGTCTTCGTTTAATCATCGATGATCTTCAGCATTTTGCGGAACGCGGCGGCAGGCTCCGCGTTATTACGACAACATACATGGGCGCAACAGATGTGAAAGCGGTGGAGGCGCTTCGCAATCTCCCCAACACAGAAATCCGTGTATCTTACGATACCGAGCGTACCAGACTTCATGCAAAGGCGTATATGTTCTATCGTGAAACCGGCTTTACCACGGCGTACGTTGGTTCTTCTAACCTCTCCAATCCGGCTATGTCCAGCGGACTGGAATGGAATGTTAAGCTGACAACCAAGGATATGCTGCCGACCATTCAGAAGATGGAGGCAACCTTCGATAGTTATTGGAACACCGCCAGCTTTAAAGTCTATGAGGACGGGTGCAGGGAAAGACTGGAGCGTGCACTGTCAACAAACGGCAAAGCCAATCCGACAAGCGAGATGCAGTTCGTTTTCGATATTCAGCCCTACCCCTACCAGCAGGAGATTTTGGATCGCCTGCAGGCAGAGCGCGAGGTGCGTGGCTATTACCGCAATCTTGTCGTTGCGGCAACCGGCACCGGCAAAACCTTAATCTCCGCCTTTGATTACCGACGGTTCTGCAAAGCCTTTTCCGGTTCGAAGCCCCGTCTGCTGTTTGTCGTTCATCGAGAGGAAATTCTGAAACAGAGCCGAAGTGCTTTCCGTGCTGTGTTGAAAGATCCCAATTTCGGAGAGCTTTTTGTGGGCAGCTTCAAGCCGAGCAGCCTGGAGCATCTATTTATTTCGGTGCAGACATTAGCCTCCCAGAAGCTGTATGACGTTCTCCCGGAGGACTATTACGATTTCATCATTGTGGATGAGTTCCATCACGCAGCAGCGCCCACCTATCAAGGACTGCTGAACCACTTCAAGCCGAAAATCTTATTGGGTCTGACCGCAACGCCGGAACGCATGGATGGAAAAAACGTTCTGGATTACTTCAATGGCCGCATTGCATCTGAAATCCGACTGCCGGAGGCGATCGAGCGCAAGCTGCTCTGCCCATTTCAATATTTCGGCGTTTCCGATGATGTTGACCTGTCCAATATTCGCTGGACGCGCGGCGGTTATGATAAAGCTGAGCTTAACAACGTATTTTCTCTGAACCGTGCTGTCGCCGAAAAGCGCGCCGGCCATATTGTCAATTCTCTCTATCGGTACGTAACCGACATCAATACGGTTCGCGGTCTTGGATTTTGCGTCTCTGTCGAGCATGCTGAATTCATGGAGGAATATTTCTCATCGAAGGGTATCCCCTGCATGTCCCTTACCGGTACTTCCAGCGATAAGGAACGAACTGAAGCCAGACAGCGTCTGGTCTCCGGTGAAATCCGCTTTATCTTTGTTGTAGATTTGTATAACGAGGGCGTTGATATTCCCGAAATTGACACCATTCTCTTTCTGCGCCCTACCGAGTCGCTCACGATTTTCCTACAGCAGCTCGGCCGCGGTCTGCGTCTCTCGGAAGGAAAAGAATGCCTGACCGTTTTGGATTTCATCGGCCAGGCAAACAAGAAATACAATTTTGAAGAAAAGTTTGCTGCACTGCTCTCTCACAGCAATCACAGCATGCAGTACGAGGTGAAAAAGGGCTTTGTATCACTGCCGAAGGGCTGCTATATCCAGCTGGAAAAGAAGGCTTCCGAAGTCATTCTGGCGAATATTCGCCGCTCCTTCGGTGACCGTGCCGGTCTGATTGCGCGTATCGAAAGCTTCACACAGGACAGCGGCCTTCCCCTTTCCTTGAAGAATTTCATCGGCTACTATCACCTCGACCCGCGGTCGATCTACGGTAAATTCTCCTTCTCCCGTCTCTGTGCAGATGCAGGCGTCCTTGATGATTTTATCGAACCTGCCGAAAGCATTCTGACAAAGGCGTTCAGCAAGCTGGTTGCCGTGGATTCCCGGCGCTGGATTAAGTTCCTGACGGATATTCTTCCGCACTTCTCCTGTGAACTTGCGGCTTCGCTTTCCGATTTTGAAAAGCGCATGCTGCAAATGTTCTACATCACTGTATTTCAGGAGGCGGCAGACTGGCGTTCCCATACTACGCAAGCCAACATGCAGCTGCTCGCGGACAGTCCGATCATGATGCACGAACTGAACGAGCTTCTGTTGTTCAATCTGGAACGTATTGACTTTATCGATCAGCCTGTCCCGCTTGGCTTTGATTGTCCGCTGGACCTGCATTGCACCTATACCAGAGATCAAATTCTGATTGCAATGGACTATATGACGCCGAAAAATGTGCGGGAAGGTGTCAAATGGCTGCCGGACAAGCAGGTCGATGTGTTCTTTATCACGCTCAACAAGGCGGACAAGGACTACTCCCCGACTACCATGTACAACGACTATTCGATCAACGAAAGCCTGTTCCATTGGCAAAGTCAAAGCACGACCTCCGATACGGCAAGCACCGGTCAGCGTTATATCAACCACCGGCAGCGCGGCAGCAAGGTCGTTCTCTTTGTGCGGGAGTTCAAGCAGGACAGCATTGGCGCTGCACCGTATACCTGTCTTGGCACGGCAGCCTATGTGAAGCACACCGGCAGCAAGCCAATGAATATTACATGGCATCTGGACCAGCCGATTCCGGCGAAGTATCTTCGCAAGACAAACAAGCTGGTAGTCGGATAAGGAAGGCATTTTATGAAAACAATCCGAGTGGTCGCCGCAGTCATCCGCGATGGCGAAAAAATCTTTGCCACCATGCGCGGCTACGGTGACTTTAGGGGACTATGGGAGTTTCCCGGCGGAAAAATCGAGTCTGGCGAAACACCGCAGGAAGCCTTAAAAAGAGAAATCCGGGAAGAACTGGCCTCCGAGATTTCGGTTGGCGAGTTGATTGATACCGTTGAATTTGATTATCCGACCTTTCACCTTTCAATGGATTGCTTCTGGTGTCAGCTGATTCGCGGTAATCTTGAACTGTTAGAGGCCGCCGAAGCGCGATGGCTGACCAAGGAAACACTGAAAAGCGTGGATTGGCTGCCGGCTGATTCAGGGCTGATTGAAAAGATTGAGAAAGCGCTCGCTTTACTGCCATCTTGAACTGTAATGCAAAGCGGTGCAGCCATCATCTGTGAAGCCTTTCCGAACTGATGCATTTATTCGTTAATCAGACAGCAAATTACATGAATGTTGCAAGAGGAGCATTACTTTGACCCATCTTTTCGCCCTGTCCGCAGCGGCCGCCGATATTATGAATATTTCGCTTCGTTCCCGCCTGTCCGCCGCGCGGCTGACGTATATCGACAGCCTGCACGGCACCTCCCGTCAGCAGAGCTTCACCGCTTCCCTGCTGCTGGATGAGGCAATCCGCCTTTGCTGTCCGTCCGTGCCGCGCCCGCTCGACATTGCCGCGAACGAGAACGGCAAGCCGTATCTGACTGCCGCGCCGGATGTTCATTTCAGCCTGTCGCATTCCGCCGCATGGGCAGTCTGTGCGGTGAGCGACCACCCGGTCGGCGTAGACATTCAGCAGTGCCGCTCCTTCAAACCCAATATTGCCGACCGCTTCTTCCACCCCGATGAGGTGCAGTATCTGTCCTCGCTCTCGCCTGCCGAGCGCGAAAACGCGTTCTACACGCTGTGGGCGCTCAAGGAAAGCTACGTCAAGGCCGACGGCCGCGGTCTGCGGCTGCTGCGGCAGTTCTGCGTAGATATCGCCTGTCAGCCGCCGGCAATCACCGTCGGCACACCCGGCTCCCTGTTTGTGCCGGATTTCCCCGATCCCGCCTACAAGCTCGGCGTATGCGTGCAGAAAAAAAACGAGAAATCGCCCACTCTAACCGTTTTACCGCAGCTTTTCACCCCATAAAACGCAGAAAGAACCGATACCATAAGGTATCGGTTCTTTGAGGCTGTCGCGAAACTACAGTTTCGCCGACAAGCAGGAACGGACCGTGGGCCGTTCCAAAGTCGTCCGAAAGTTCCTATACAGAAACTTTCTCCCTCCAGAAGTTCAAAAATGGTGATACATGCTCCCCCTTTTTGAGCATTTGCAGAGCAAATGCTATTTCATGCGCGCTGCCGCGCGAAATGCTGAAAAATGCTGACTATACGACTTTTTCGACAGACAGAAAGAACCGATACCATAAGGTATCGGTTCTTTCTGTTTATTCAGACTCTTTCGCCTTGCGAACCGCTGTCGCCAGCTGATCCGAGCAGCTTGTGCCGCGTCCGTTGCATGAAATACCCTTGAAGTAGCCTTCGATCTGCTCCACGGTCATGCCCTCGACCACGCGGCTGATTGCCTGCAGATTGCCGTTGCAGCCACCCTTGAAGGATACGTTGTGCACGGTATCACCGTCCAGATCGAACGAGATATTCATCGGACATACGCCGTGCGGCTTGTAGTCAAAATGCTGCATGTCTTTCCTTGTCCTCCCTAACTTATCAGAGCAAAGTGCGGATATGCGCCGCTGCCTGCTCGAATGTGCTTACCTCGGTGTAGGACAACTCACCGACCGGTTTCGGCTTGTCCGTCCAGTTGAGCCACACGCCGTCAATGCCGACGTCGAGCGCGCCCTGAATATCGTGCGTGAAGTTGTCGCCAACCATGACGGTCTCCTCCGGCAGACAGCGGCATTTGTGCATCGCCAGCCAGAAAATCGCCGAACCCGGCTTATCCACACCGGCTTCCTCACTCGTAACAAGGCAGTCCACCTTGTCGGCAATGCCGAGGTACTCCAGCTTTTCCATCTGGATATCCGCCAGCATATTGGTGCAGATGGCCACCTTAACGCCCGCCGCACGCAGCTCGTCCAAAAACTCAGCCACGCCCGGGCGCAAGGTCATCTTAGCGAACACCGCATTCCAGTACACGCGGAATGCCTCGCGCGAATAGCGAACGGCGTTCAGGCCCATGCGCTCGAGTGCACCCTGTGCAAACAGCACACGGTCATGCGTAGGCGGCATGGCAGGCTGCTGCCGTGCCAGACGCTTGCGGTTGACGCGGAATGCGTCCGCAAACCCCTTGCCTTTGTCTCCAAACGTGCTGATGGCCCACTCCTCCAGCTTTTCGTAGGCGTAGGCGTCCCCGGCCTGAAAGCTGGTGTATAATGTGTCATCCAGATCGAAAAAAACTGCTTTTAATCCCATAAAATCCTCACAAAAGTTTTTCGTTATAGACTGCGCGGCTGCCGCCTACAAACTTCGGACGGCGGCGTGCGCACAGCAGAACGGCTTCGCCGATCTTCTTGGTCTCAATGCGCAGCGGTACGACCACCGGCTTGATGTGCATGCCGATCAGCGTTCCGCCGATGTCCATGCCCGCAGAGGCGCTCTGCTTGAGCGACTCAACCGCCACCGGATCATCAAAGCGCTTGTACGCGGTCGTGCCGAACGAACCGCCTGCCTTGGGCTGCGGAACGACGTTGACCTCCTCCAGACCGAACTGCTCTGCCACAGCACGCTCCACGATCAGCGCACGGTTGAGGTGCTCGCAGCACTGTGCCGCCAGTTCCACGCCGTGCTCATGCAGTACGCTGTGAATGCCCTCGAATACCGCTTCGGCTACCTCTACACTGGAATGCGTGCCGATCTTCTCGCCCAGGATCTCACTTGACGAGCAGCCGACCACAAACAGGTCGCCGATCTTCAGCTTGGCTGCCTCGCAAACCTGCTCTGCCGCCTTCGCACTTTGTTCTCTGATTTCAGAAAGCTCCATTTTTCATGCCTCCCCTTATAAGAGTACTATTAGTATAACATAAATGTCGGAACTTGTTAAGACCCAACGGCGTATGTTGAGAGTGAGGAGTTAGGAGGTATCGTGATGATATTGCAGGGCTGGGTGAATCATGATCCACTCCTATCTCCTAACTCCTACCTTATACGAAGGGAGAATAACCATGCAGAATCATTTACAGACCAAGGAGAGTATCCCTGCCGGTCTGCTTTCGCTTGCGATGGCCTTTGTGCCGACGCAGGAATTTGATACGCCGTATGATCCGGTGCTGGCGTTCTCGCGCGGCACGATCTTTCCGGCACTCGACAAGCCGTTTCTCGGAGAGGAGGCAGTGCCGCAATGACCGACAAGGCCAAACTGCTCGGGCGCGTGCGCATGTACGATTTCGCGCTCGTTGAGGTGATCGAGTACCTCGACGGCCATCCGGACAACGCTGCCGCGCTCAAATACTACAACGAAATGCGCACGGCGTTTGACAAGGCCGCCGCCGAGTACGAGGACGCATTCGGTCCGCTGACCGCCCGCGAGGTGGATACCCGCAGCGGACACTGGACGTGGATCGACGATCCGTGGCCGTGGGAAGGAGCTGAGGACTGATGTGGTCATACGATAAACGATTGCAGTTTCCGGTGAAGATCAAGAATCCGAATCCGCAGACCGCCAAAATTGTTATCTCTCAGCTTGGCGGCCCGGACGGCGAGCTGGGTGCGTCCATGCGCTATCTCAACCAGCGGTACGCCATGCCGTATAAGGAATGCAAGGGCATTTTGACGGACATCGGCACGGAAGAGCTTGCGCACATGGAGATGATCTCCGCCATCGTGTACCAGCTGACGCGCAATCTCACGCCCGAGCAGATCAAAGAGGGCGGCTTTGACGCCTACTTTGTCGATCACACGACCGGCATTTACCCGCAGTCGGCCGCCGGTGTGCCGTGGAGCGCCGCAACGTTCCAGTCCAAAGGCGACCCGATCACTGATCTGTTTGAGGATATGGCAGCGGAAGCTACACCTTTGTAAGAACAATCTTTTAGCCTTTACGCATCATTTTAGCGTACATACTGTTCTTTTTTGTGTGTTATCATACGTAATATGATAAATACATGTCAATTTATGATAATCGATTAAAAATTCCAATGAATCTCCACAGGAACCGTTTTCGTGCCCTTGGCGCGCCGACCAACAACCACATAATCGATCAGCGTATCGACCATCTCACGGTTCAGGTGCTCAATGTTCATGTACTTCTCGACCAGTGCACGGCGGTTATCTCCGATAGCGATTCGCTCCTCAAGTTCTCGCATCTGCTTTTCGCCATCCTCGATCACATGCTCCAGCCGATCACGCTCTCCGGCAAAATCTTTCGACATAGCAAGATAGTCCTGCTCTGTCAGCAGTCCCTTTACCTTGTCGAGGTACAGATTGCGAATGCCTGTTGTATATTCCTCCTGCTTCTGACGATAGGTGTTGATCTCCTTTTGCAGGCATTTCTTCTGTTTCTGCAAATTCTTGCAGAACGCTACGCTCTCGGCCGCTTCATCCTTATCGAGAAATTCCTGCGCCATCCGGTTCAGCTCTTCCAGTACAGCTTCCTCCAAATGGCTGACCGCAATAAACGCACCGGGACAGGCTTCCACAGAGATATGCCGATTCGGACATTGCAGATAGTGCCGGTCCTGCGTCTTGGAGGACCGAAGCGTATAGCCGCAATATGCGCACCGTGCTTTGCGTGCGAAAATACCAATTTTTCCATCACTGAACGGTCTGCTGCGCTCTGCTCGCCGCCGACATACCTTGTCCCACAGTTCCTGGTCAATAATCGGCTCGTGCGTACCACGCACAACATACCACTGATCTTTCGGACGCGACTTACACTGCTTGGTTTTATACGACACACTGCCATACTTGCCCTGCACCATATTGCCGATGTAAATTTCATTTTCCAGCATATCCGCAATCGCAAAGTATTTCCACAAGGTGCTGTTTTTGCTCACCGCCTGCTTGTAGCGTAAGCCATGCTGTCGTTTGTACTCGGTGGGATTGGGAATCCCGCGTGTGTTCAAAATACGGGCGATCGAAGTTTTCCCATATCCCTGTGCAAATAGATTGAACACCTCACGGACTACTGCTGCCGCTTCTTCGTCTATCAGCAAATGCCCTTTGCGGTCAGGGTCTTTGCGGTAGCCGTACAGTGCAAACGCACCGATATGCAAACCGTTGACACGGCGGTTGGTCAGTACGCTGCGAATGTTATCCGACATATCTTCCAGATACCATTCGTTTACAAGACCGTTGATCTGACGTGATTTCTTGTTGCCCTTATTGTCCGTATCCGCATTATCTACAATGCTGACAAAACGGATACCCCAGATGGGAAACAGACCGTGGATATACTTTTCCACCAGTTCCAATTCACGGGTAAAACGTGACTGTGTTTTGCAGAGGATAATATCGAACTTGTGCTGTTCTGCGTCTTTCAGCAGCCGCTTAAACTGCGGCCGCCGCCTGTCTGCACCAGTATAATCATCATCACTGTAAATCTGATAAACTTCCCACCCCTGTTCTTCTGCATACTGCACCAGCATTGCTTTCTGATTCTGAATACTGCCCGAATCATCGGTCGCACATAGCTTGTTTTTATCTTCCTCGGATAAACGGCAATAAATTGCTGCTTTTTTCATGTTCTATCCCTCATTCAGATAAGAACAAGCTGTTTCCTACTTTTATTGTAACGCATAACTGCACTTTTGTCATTGCCTTTTCTCCGTAATTTTCGTTTCTGTCCGTTCGATACGATTGATCATCTCTACCCATTTCTCTGTAAATCGTTTCCGGTCGCAGGTTTCCCCTCCATTCTGAAAAACGTGTGTGCAAACCGCTTTGATCTGCTGTTTTGCCATACGGCTTCACCCTTCCTTTCAGAATAGCCTATGTTGCTCTCTGCTAATGTAAAACCCGCCTGCTGCAAAACAGGCGGGTTTTCTCATTCTACTCTCAAATCCAATATTCGTTGCGGTCGCTGTCCATGATGAAATCATGTTCGTGCGAAACCTCTGTCACAACAGACGAGGGCGCGTCCGCCCATGTGCGGAGATTGCCGCTGTAACCGGAAACATCGGGAGAAGTATCGCGTCCGGTGATCTGGCAGATTGCCTTTGCAAACGTCAGACGGGATACATCACCGCTGAGGCCGATGTTCGTTTTCGTTGCATAGGCCACCAGTGAATTAAGCTGACCAGATGTAGCCCAGATACGCAGGTAGCCGTTCTTCGAGATCGTGTAGTTGATCTCGTAATCGTCGCCCTCATCCATGCGAGCGGTATCAAATGCGGACGCAGGCAAAACACCGATGGAAACATCAGTGTACAAGGGGTACAAACAAGATAAAATAGAAATGAGGGGCGATAG
>OLRY01002520.1_pt1 | contig 12287 bp, 12 predicted proteins | sample 1672541 | NCBI WGS metagenome assembly OLRY01 (sample SAMEA3136697, study PRJEB25190) | human gut metagenome | biome: human gut; feature: human-associated habitat; material: faeces | place: Austria | collected 2013
AGCGCTATCACAGTATGAGAGTCGAAGAAGAGAATTTATATTTGAGAATTGACGATTATGCCATGAACGCGCAGAAAAGATGTGTTGTTCATGGCATTTTTTAGCAAATAAAAGGAAGAAAAGAGAGGAAAAAAGATGAGAGGAAGAAAAAAAGTCTGGATGACAACCATGCTGTTGACTTTATCTGTTTTAGGAAGTTCACTGACAGTATTTGCTTCAGATGGAAAAGCAAAATATGTACCGAATATGTATGCGTCGGTATATTCGTTAATTCCACCGGTGGTAGCAATCGTGCTTGCATTAATTACAAAGGAAGTGTATAGTTCCCTGTTTTTTGGTCAGGGTTCCGGTTTGAGAAGACAATCACCCATGTATTCCAGGATGGTATCGTAGGCGTGCTGTCTGACAACTATAACGTCGGTATTTTAGTATTTTTAGTTGTACTTGGAATTATGGTATGTATGATGAACAAAGCCGGAGGATCAGCAGCGTTCGGACGTTGGGCAAGTAAACACATTAAAACAAGAGTAGGTGCGCAGCTTACAACAATTTTACTTGGAGTTCTGATCTTCATTGATGATTATTTTAACTGCCTGACAGTCGGAAGTGTTATGAGACCGGTAACGGATCAGCATAATGTTTCCAGAGCAAAGCTGTCTTATCTGATCGATGCAACTGCAGCGCCGGTTTGTATCATTGCACCGATTTCTTCATGGGCAGCGGCAGTAACCGGATTTGTAAAAGGAGAAGACGGATTTTCAATCTTTATCCGTGCAATTCCTTATAATTTTTATGCAATCCTGACAGTTGTAATGATGGTAGCAATCGTAGTCCTGAAGTTTGATTACGGCCCGATGAAACTGCATGAGAAAAATGCAGTAAAAGGCGATCTGTATACGACAGAAGACAGACCATATGCAACAGCAGAAAATGAGATGGAAGAAGGAAAGGGAAACGTAATCGACCTTGTTCTTCCGATTCTCGTATTGATCGTATGTTGTATTATCGGAATGATCTATACCGGTGGTTTTTTCAGTGGAACCGGGTTTGTGAAAGCATTTTCGGGAAGTGATGCATCAGTTGGACTGATGCTTGGAAGTTTCTTCGCATTTATTATTACAGTTATCTTTTATGCAGTGCGAAGAGTATTATCTTTCAGCGATTCCATGTCCTGTGTACCGGAAGGATTTAAGGCGATGGTTCCGGCTATCCTGATCCTGACATTTGCATGGACTTTAAAGGCAATGACAGACAGCCTTGGGGCAGCTGAATTTGTTGCAAATGGAATGCAAAAAGCAGCCGGAGGACTGGTAAGTCTACTGCCTGCAATTATCTTCCTGGTAGGATGTTTCCTTGCATTTGCAACCGGAACTTCATGGGGAACTTTTGGAATCCTGATTCCGATTGTTGTAGCTGTATTTTCGGGAACGAATGAACAGATGATGATCATCTCTATTTCAGCATGTATGGCTGGAGCTGTATGCGGAGACCACTGCTCACCGATTTCCGATACGACGATCATGGCGTCGGCGGGTGGCCAGTGTAATCATGTCAATCATGTAACGACACAGCTTCCGTATGCGATTACAGCAGCGATTATTTCATGCGTATCTTATGTAATCGCCGGATTTGTGAGAAATCCATTTATCTGTATGCCGGTTTCTATCGTGCTGATGATCGGTACACTGCTGGTGATTCGCCAGGTTACACGAGAGCCGGATTATGGTGATCTGAGCAAATATTAAACGAAAACCAGATAAGGGATATAGAAAAGTGAGGTGATATCGCCTCACTTTTGTTATTTCTTTGTATTTTTTATATTCTATAATTCTTCTTATTAATTCTTCTTCTGTTAATTCTTCTGTTTCATCTTCTTGTTTTGGTAATAATTTTTTTGATTTAAGATATAACAATGAAGATGCCATAATTAAAAACTCACTTGCTATTTCTAAATTCATTTCTTCCATAGCATTTAAGTATTCTATGTATTGATCTGTAATTTCTGTTAAATTTATATCATATATATCCATTTTATTTTTTTCTATTAAATATATTAACAGGTCTAATGGTCCTTCAAAGTTATCAATCTTTATAGAATATTTTTTTGTTTCTAGTGTTAAAATTGTTGGCATATTTACCCTTCTTCCATTTCTGATATTGCTTTCCTAATATTTTCAGTTTTATATCCTTTTTTTATTAGATATTGTATTATTTCTTCTGGTTCTGAAGCTCCTTGTTTTTTATACAATATATTAGCTGCTGATTTTTTTTCATATTTTTCTAATTCATCTCTATTTTCATACATATAATTTTCAATATTATCCTTATCAATTCCTTTAGCCATTAATTTATATTTCAACTCTCTAATAGATAGGTTTTTTAGCGATTTATAATTATTTACAGTTTTTTCTATGTATTCTATATCATCTATATATTTAGCCCCTTTTAGATAATCTATAATATCATTTAATAATTCTTCTGGTACAGTCTTAGAAAATTTATTTCTAACTTCTTGTTCTGTTCTCTTTTTAAATAAAATATATTTTAATATTTTTGTTTTTTGTTGATCAAATTCCTCTATATTGTACATTCTAACTCCTTATATTATTCTTCTCCATCATCATCCATATCAATTTCTGGTATTTCCTCTCCAAGGCTTTCTTCAAAGGCCTTTTCTGCATTTGATCTTACTTTGCTTTCTACTTCATCTAATATTTCTGGATTTTCTTTTAAATATTTCTTAACATTTTCTCTACCTTGTCCAATTCTTTCTCCATTATAACTAAACCATGAACCACTTTTTTCTATTATATCCATATTTACTGCCATATCCAATATATTACCTGCTCTTGAAATACCTTCTCCATATACTATATCAAATTCAGCTTCTCTGAATGGTGGTGCTACTTTATTCTTTACTACTTTTACTCTTGTTCTGCTTCCTTTTATTTCACCATCTTGTTTAATATTTTCTGCTTTTCTTATATCCAATCTAACTGAAGCATAGAATTTTAACGCTCTTCCTCCAGTTGTTGTCTCTGGATTTCCAAACATTACACCTATTTTTTCCCTTAATTGATTTATAAATATTAATACAGTTTTTGATTTATTTATTGCCCCAGCTAATTTACGTAATGCTTGAGACATCAATCTTGCTTGTAATCCCATATGAGAATCACCCATATCTCCATCAATTTCTGCTTTTGGTACTAGTGCTGCAACAGAATCTACAACAATTACATCTAATGCTCCACTTCTTACTAAACTTTCTGTTATTTCTAATGCTTGTTCACCTGTATCAGGTTGTGAAACTATTAAATTATCTATATCTACACCCAATTTCTTAGCATATACTGGATCTAATGCATGCTCTGCATCTATAAAAGCTGCTTCTCCACCTTCTTTTTGTGCTTCTGCTACTACATGTAATGCCAATGTTGTTTTACCAGATGATTCTGGTCCATATATTTCTATTATTCTTCCACGTGGAAGTCCACCAATTCCTAAAGCCATGTCTAAACTTAGTGCTCCTGTTGGAATTGCCTCTATTTCCATTGCTTTATAATCTCCTAATTTCATTACAGAACCTTTTCCGAATTGTTTTTCAATTTGGCTTAATGCTGTTTCTAATGCTTTTTTCTTATCTATATTTTCTGCCATTATTTTTTCCTCCTTATTTTTATAAAACTTTTGTTTGATATTTGTATTATATACCAAATTTTTGTTTTGTCAATACTTTTTCAAAAATTATTTGTACCAATCTGCAATGTGGTAAAATACATTATACCAATTTGGTGTTACATCACCTTTTAATCCTGTATTATATGCCACAGTAAATTTATTATTATATAAACTTATATACGGTACATCTTCTTTATAAATTTCTGCTAATCGTTTATATTTATTAACTAATGTGTTTTCATCTGTTGTATTTTTCACTTCTTCCATAATTGACCTTACCTCATCATTTTGATAATTAGCTATATTGTTATCACCAAAAAATGTTGTTAAATCTGGTGTTAATGAAAGATTTATACTACATAAAATCATATCATAATTTTTAACATTTATGCTATTATAATATTGATCATCTGATAATTGTACTATATTTACATGTATTCCTTGATTTTCTAACTGTGCTGCAATATTTTGTGCAACAGCAACTCTAGTCGAATCACTTGCCTTTACAGCAAGATTTAATTGTAATCTCTGTGTTTTATAATTTTCTATTTTTTGCCAATAATTACTTTTATAACTCCAACCACCATCTATTAAAATCTTTTTTGCTTGATCTGGATTATATCCGGCACTTGCATCTTGTTCTTGGTAAATCCATGAACCATAATCTAATGGAAAACTTGATGTAAAATACTGATTATTAAATATATTTGATGCTATATTAGTTTTATCTATAGAATATGATATTGCTTTTCTTATTTCCTTCCTTGATAAAAAATTACTTGTATTATTTAAAGCCAAAAATATGTGTTCTCTACCCTTCATCTCTTTTTTAGCATATCCTATTGTTCCTATATATTCTTGCAAATTATTATTATCTGTGTCTATTATATCAATACTTCCCATCTTGAAACTATTATATAATTCAGCTAATGATGAATATAAATTCACTGTTACTTTTGTTATGGTTAACTTTGTTTTAGTATCCCACCAGTTATTATTTTTTTCAAGAGTTAAATATGTTGATTGAACATCAGTATATTTATACATACCTGTTCCTACTGGCACCAAACTAGCATTAAATTCTTTATCTTGGAAAAATTGACTTGACATTATTGGAAATGTTAATTGATATTCAAAAAATGGTATTTCCTTATTTAAAATTATTTTTAAAGTATAATCATCTGTGATTTCAACATTGGCTATATTTTGAACTTGTGTAACATAAATTGAACTAGAATTTTTAATTTTATCAATTGTAAATTTAACATCATCTGCTGTAAATTTTTCTCCATCTGACCATCTTACATTTTCTTTTAGCTTTATTATATATGTTGTAGCATTTTGTTTTGCCCATTCTTTTGCTAAACACCCTTCTGCTTTATAATCTGATGTGATTTGAATTAATGGCTCATATACTAATCTTGATATATCTTGTATATTCTTATTTTTACTTAATATTGGATTTGTACTATCTAATGATGCTACTCCTAAAGTTATTTCTGTTACTTTTTTTTCTTCCGTACTTATTGTAGCTTGTTGTTCTTCTTCCTTTTTTTCTTCTGTTTTTATTTTGTATACCGCAAAAACCATTATACATATAACAAATATTGCAAATACATATTTAAAAAAATTAGATTTCATTTTAATCACATTCCTTTTTTGCAATTTTTCTTCTATCATTCTTTCATATAATACATGATTTTTTAATTTTTTTCAAGGCTTTTTGAACATTTTGGCAATTAAGTAAAAAGCTATATAAATATCTTTCTTTACATAGCTTTTTTATATTCTAGGAAAGTTCTCCGAACTTCCTAGAATATAAAATATAACAATGCACAGAAATTTGTAAAGCAAATTTCGCGCACGAACAAAGACGCGGACTTTAAAATGTTCTAAATAAGTGCAATGCTATTAATGTCTGCTTTTATTCGTGGGTTTTCACCAAAAGTAAATATTGGAATATTATAGTGTATATAAATAAAAAAGGAATGTGTTTAATATGATTGGTTTTATAATTAATACTATATTTTGGACGTTTACACTTTATGGTATTTTTGAATTTATAAAAAATGTGATATATGTAACTACATATACTAATATGAAGGCTAATGGTACTTATGTAATAATAGCGGTGAAAAACCAAGAGGACAAAATAGAAGGTTTTTTGCGTTCTATTTTGTTTAAAATATTATATGGCAGAGAAGAATATTTGAAAAATATAATTGTTGCCGATTTGGAATCTTCTGATAATACTAAGGAAATAGCTAAAAAAATGTCAAAGGATTATGAGGCTTTAAAAGTAATAAGTTGGAAGGAATGTAAAGAGATAATGGATAGTATTGATGAACTAAAATAAGGTTTATGTATGTGGTGTTATCTTATTTTTTAGTAACGAAGTATTGTGTTTTATATAAAATGATGGTTTTGCAGTTAAGTGAAAAATGAATTTGATATAAAATATAAAAAAATGTTTAAAAAGATATATTGGTGTGATATAATTAAAAAACAAAATTAATAGAGAAGGGGAAAGCATATTGGAATTACAAGGACAAGTAGAAGGAATAATATATCAAAATGAAGCAAATAGTTATACTATAGCAAATCTGGATACAGATAATGAAGAAATTACAATAGTAGGGTATCTTCCTTTTATAAGAGAAGGTGATACGTTGAGAGTTATGGGAAATTATGTGGAACATAAAGATTATGGTACACAATTTAAAGTTAGTACATTTGAAAAAATAATGCCAGAAAATCTTGAGGCTTTGGAAAAATATTTGGCAAGTGGGGCAATAAAAGGTGTTGGAGAAGCGACTGCTAAGAGAATAATTAAAACTTTTGGAAATGAAACAATTGATATAATTAAGAATCAACCTGAAAAGTTATCAAATGTTAAAGGAATTTCAGAAGAAAAAGCGCAAAAAATATCAGAGGATTTTTTGGAAAATCAAGAAATGTGGAAAATAGTAGGATTCTTGGAAAAATTCCATATTGGTGCTCAACATGCTAAAAAAGTTTATGAGAAATTTGGTGTTAGTAGTATAGAAAAAATAAAAGAAGATCCATATTTATTAATAGAGATAGCTAGAGGTGTGGATTTTAGGCAAATAGATGAAATGGCTATTAGAATAGGTATAACTCCGGATAATGATAGAAGAGTACAGACTGGTATAAAATACGGACTTATTCGTAGTACTTATAATGGTAATAGTTGTGTTTTAGAAATAAATTTAATAGAATATGTTCAATCATTACTAGATGTTAGTTCTGAAACTATAGAAGATAATTTAATAGCTTTAAAAATTAAAGGTGAAATTGTATATGATTTTAGAGAAAATGAACAATGGGTATATTTAGCAAGATTTTTTGATACTGAAAAGGAAATTGCATATAGATTAAGAAAATTAGAGCAAAGTAAGAATGTGAAAGAGATTAAAAATGTGGAATCAGCTCTTAAAAAAATTGAAAAGGAATCAGATATAGAATTGTCGGAAAAGCAAAAGGAAGCAATAGAAGAAATCAATAATAATAATGTTTTAATAATTACAGGAGGACCAGGAACAGGAAAAACAACAATAATTAAGACAATAATTGAATTATATGAGAATAGAGGAAAGAAAGTTATATTAGCAGCACCAACTGGTAGAGCCGCAAAAAAAATGACTGAGGCAACAGGAAAAGAGGCTTCTACATTGCATAGATTGTTATGTATTGGAAAATTAGATGATGAAGGTATATATCAAAGTCATGATGAGTTTCAGGGTGAACCAATTGATGCAGATGTTGTTGTTATTGATGAGTTGTCAATGGTGGATATGTTTGTTATGAATTATCTTTTAAAATGTGTATATCAAGGTACAAAACTTGTTTTAGTTGGGGATATAGATCAATTGCCATCAGTTGGTCCTGGAAGTGTTTTAAAAGATTTAATTGAGTCTGAAACTATAAAAACAGTTCATTTAGATAAAATTTTTAGACAGGCGGCTAAAAGTAAAATCATTTTAAATGCACATAGGGTGAATAAAGGTGAAACTTTTTTAGGTAAGGAAGATATAGAAACAGAAACAAATCAAGATTTTTTCTATATAAAACATAATACACAAGAAGAAATTTTAAAAGAAGTAATAAGTTTGTGTACAGGGAGATTAGAAAAGTTTGGAAATTATGATTTCTTTCAGAATATTCAGATTTTAACACCTACTAAAAAAGGATTATTAGGAACGAAAGAGTTAAACAAAGAGTTACAAATGTATTTGAATCCAAATTTAGATGGTAGACCGGAAAAATCAAATTCAGGGGCAATTTATAGAACAGGTGATAGAATAATGCAGATAAAAAATAATTATGATATGACTTGGGATAGGGAGAATGATGATGGAAAGATGGAATATGGTGAAGGTGTCTTTAATGGTGAGTTTGGAACTATAACAGGAATAAGTGAAAGAGATAAAGTTGTAGAAGTTAAGTTTGATGATAATAAGGTGGCATGGTATGAGTTTTCTGAGTTGGATCAAATAGAACATAGTTATGCGATTACAATACATAAATCTCAAGGAAGTGAATTTGATGTTGTAATAATGGTTGCACCTACAGCAGCACCGATGTTGTTGACTAGAAATTTATTATATACTGGAATTACACGTGCAAAAAAATTATTAATAATAATAGGAATAGATAATGTGGTAGATTATATGATACAAAATGTTGATAGTAAAAAGAGAAATACTGGTTTGAAACAAAAAATTATAGAAGAATTTGAGTAAGTAACAGGTTATGTAAAAGTTCATAGAAAGGAAATGTATGTTAAAAAAATTACAAAATTTAATATATCCACAAAAGTGTGGAATTTGTGGAAAGTTAGATGAGAATAGTCTTTGCAAAAAATGTCAAAAAATATTAGAAAATGAGGCTATTTGTGAGATAGAAGAAAATAAAAATCCATATATGGATTTTTGTGAGTTGATTTCTATTTTTCAATATGATGGAATTGTTAGAGAGAGGATATTAGATTATAAATTTAATGAAAAATCTTATTTGTATAAGACATTTGTAAATTTTTTGTTAAAACGACAAAAAGTATTTGAAAAAATAAAAGAGTATGATATAATCGTTCCAGTACCAATAAGTAGAAAGAGAAAAAGAGAAAGAGGTTATAATCAGAGTTTATTAGTGGCTAGGGAAATAAGTAGACAGTTAAGAAAATATGCTAATAAAGATTTGCAATTAGTGACAACAAGTTTATATAAAATAAAAAATACGATTGAGCAAAGTAAGTTAAATAAAGAAGATAGAGAAAAAAATGCTCAAGGTGTATATGAATTAAAAAATAGACAAATACTAAAAAATAAAAATGTATTATTATTTGATGATATTTATACTACAGGAAATACGGCAAATTCTTGTTGTGGAGAAATAAAAAAGGCAGAGCCTAATAATATAGGAGTATTAGTTTTAGCTAAAGATTAAATGGCTTATATGAACAAAGACGTGGACTTAATAAAAATGTTCTGATTAGTGCAAATGTTATTTATGTCCGCTTTTGCTCTATTATAGGAAAGTTCTTCGAATTTCCTATAATAGAAAATATAACAATGCACAGAAATTTGCAAAGCAAATTTCGCGCACGAACAAAGACGCGGACCTTAAAATGTTCTGATTAGTGCAAATGTTATTTATGTCCGCTTTTGTTCTTATAAATATAAAGCCTTGGAAAGGAAAGTGTTAAAATGGAAGATTTAGTTGAGAGTATTTTAGATTATGTGCGTTCAGATTATACGGATTATGCTATAATGATAAATGGAGAATGGGGTTCAGGAAAGACGTATTTTTGGAATAATAAAATACGTAAAAAAATTGAAACAATGCAACTTAATGGAAAAAGATATACAACTATATATATGTCATTATATGGAATATCAAATTTGGAAGAAATAAGTAAAAAAATATTTATAGAGACAACACAGTTGATGGATAAAAATTTAAGGAAATTTATGGATGCAAATGGACAAACTAATATTCCTGAATATGCTAAAACTGGTTTAGATATGGCAAATTTTTTTGGGGTAACTCAAAATGGAGATAAAATAGATTATGCTGACTTTTTTTCAACAGATGATAAAGTTTTATGTTTTGATGATTTGGAAAGAGCAAATGTTGATGTAATAGATATTTTAGGTTATATTAATAATTTTGTTGAGCATGATCATATAAAAACGATAATAATATGTAATGAAAAAGAATTATCAACAAAGCTGAAAAGTTCAAATCTTGAGATGAAAACTTTTATAGCAACATATTTGTTGGACAAGCAAAATGAATTGAATAAAACAGATAAACCAATGGTGGAAAAAATACAAGATAAAATTGAACATGTATTTGATAAGGCTAATGATTATGAAAGAATAAAGGAAAAATTAATAGGTGAGACTTTTGAATATGCACCAAAATTTGATTATATAATAAATGGAATTTTGATGAGATATGAAAATGAACCAGATTTAATAAGATTTTTAAGAGAAAATACAAGAATAATAATAAATACATTTGAGAGAAGCGGTACAAGAAACTTAAGAATTTTAAAACATGCTTTAAATGATTTTAAAAAAGTGTTTGATATGGTTAATAAAAGTTATCCAAATACAAGTCATAGAGTAATGCAAACTATGTTGATTTTTACAATAGCAATATCTTTTGAAATTAAAGCTGGAAAAGTAACAAAAAATAAATTTATGAATATTAAAGATAATGAAGAATATAAGGCAATATTAGTATCATCAAGAGTTTTAATGGATAATAGGCAGTTTTATATAAAAGAATTTGATAATAATTATTACTATAATTTTAAAGCGGAATATAGATTTTTCAAATTTATTGAATATTATGTAAGAACTAGAATATTTGATATGAAAATTTTTAAAGATGATATGGAAACAATAAGAAATACTGTAGATACTGAAAACTTGCCAGGATATAAAAGATTGCTTACAGAAGAATATTGGAAAATTTCAGATGATGAATTTGATAATGTTATAGAAGATATAATGAAAGACATAAAAGAAGGCAATTTGGAATTAATTGATATAGTAAAAATATATGCTTATTTTAGTTATTTTTCAAGAAAAGGTTTAATTGATTATGATATTAAGACTTTAAAAAATGTATTTTTTGATGGAATGAATAAATCATCATTAAAATCAGAGTATTGTGAAAATGTTAATGAAGAATTGGCCAAAATAGCAATAGAAGAATTTGCTGAAGATATGGAAGAAATATTAAAACATTTTGATAATTTGAATCATCAATTATTGGATAAAAAATATAGAGAAATTGCAGAAGATGTGTTTAAATGTATACCTATGAAAATGGAACAATTTTATGAGAAGTTTGATAAACAATGTATGCAAATGCCTATATTTAAGTATTATGATTTATACCAATTATTCCAAAGAATTTCTTGTGCTAGCAATGAAGATATAGTTTTGATAAAAGAAAAATTGATTGATCGTGTGGAGAGATATCAAGAAAAAATTGAACCTGAAATGAGAAATATTAAATTACTAAAACAAATTATGGATGATTATTTGAAAGATAAGGGTACAACTATTAAAATAGTTATGCTTAGAGAATTTTCAAAAGATTTAGGATATATTTTGGGAAAATATAAAACGTCATTTTTAGGATAGTTTTTTAGAAATATAAACAATTTTAAAGGGCAAAGGAAAAAAATTAGATATTGTTAATGTTTTTTCTTTGTCCTTATATATATTATTTTGATTTTGAGATACTATTTGATGTTAAAAAGTACATTGTTTTAAATTATTTCTAAATTTCCATTTGACTTCCAAGAAATGTAGCTGCGGATTGGGCAACTTTTTTTTCAACTTCATTCATTTTAGAAGAAGAGTCTTTTGACATCAAAATAACTGTACCTATTGTATCACCATTTGAAATAATAGGATAAACTACTTGTGCATTATATTTTCTTTCTTTGTTATCATTTTTTGTAATTGGCATTGAAACATCACTATTATCTTTACTTGTGTATATTTCTTTATCTTCCATAAGTCGTTCTAATTCAGTACTAATATCTTGTTCTAAAAATTCTTTTTTAGATCCTCCAGATACTGCAATTATAGTGTCTTTATCAGTAATACAGGCAATATGACCTGTAGTTTTTGATAGAGTTTCTGCATATCCAGCAGCGAATTCTGAGAGTTCTCCTATGGGAGAGTATTTTTTTAAAATTACTTGTCCTTCTCTATCTGTAAAAATTTCTAAAGGGTCACCTTCTTTGATTCGTAACGTTTTACGTATTTCTTTAGGGATTACAACTCTTCCTAAATCATCTATTCTTCGTACAACACCAGTTGCTTTCATATATATCACATTCCTTTCATATTTATTTAAATTTCTCTTTTAAAATTTATGTTTACTGTTATTATTCCAATAGTGGAAAAAAATATACATTTTTTTAAAAATATCAAATTTTCGCGCATGAACAAAGACGCAGACTTAAAAATGTTCGAAATAGTGAAAATGTTATAAATGTCCGCTTTTGTTTTTGTTGAAATAAATGTTTGGTTATAAATGTAGTAATAAATCAAATT
>OLRY01002531.1_pt1 | contig 12225 bp, 9 predicted proteins | sample 1672541 | NCBI WGS metagenome assembly OLRY01 (sample SAMEA3136697, study PRJEB25190) | human gut metagenome | biome: human gut; feature: human-associated habitat; material: faeces | place: Austria | collected 2013
CAATCGAACCCGGAGATAGCTGGTTCTCCTCGAAATAGCTTTAGGGCTAGCCTCGCATTAGTTTACCGGAGGTAGAGCACTGAATGGTCTAGGGGGCCTCACCGCCTACCGAAACCTATCAAACTGCGAATGCCGGATAAATGATGTGCGGGAGTCAGGCCGCGAGAGATAAGTTCCGCGGTCAAAAGGGGAACACCCCAGATCGTCTGCTAAGGTCCCCAAGTACGCGTTAAGTGGGAAAGGATGTTGGATTGCACAGACAACCAGGATGTTGGCTTAGAAGCAGCCACACATTCAAAGAGTGCGTAATAGCTCACTGGTCGAGTGATCCAGCGCCGAAAATGTAACGGGGCTAAAACGCGACACCGAAGCAGCGGGATGCGTAAGCATCGGTAGAGGAGCATTGTGTGAGGATAGAAGCCAGAGCGGGAGCACTGGTGGACTTCACAGAAGAGAGAATGCCGGTATGAGTAGCGAGACCCATGCGAGAAACATGGGCGTCGAAGGCCCAAGGTTTCCTGGGGAAGGTTCATCCACCCAGGGTAAGTCGGGACCTAAGCCGAGGACTGAGGTCGTAGGCGATGGACAGCAGGTAGAGATTCCTGCACCACTTACACTTGTTAGACGAAGCAGTGACACAGAAGGATAGGACGAGCGCGGTGATGGTCAACCGCGTAGGCGGCACGAGGCTGGGGAGCAGTAAAGTACACTTCCCGTTAAGGCTGAGTGCAGACAGGACCGAAAAAGAGTAGGGAAGCGTCTGAGTTCACGCTGGCGAGAAAAGCTGCTAAGGAGAGTGTGAGTGCCCGTACCGGAAACCGACGCAGGTGGGCGAGGAGAGAATCCTGAGACGGACGGGAGAACTCTTGTTAAGGAACTCGGCAAAATGACCCCGTAACTTCGGGAGAAGGGGTGCCTCGAAAGAGGCCGCAGAGAATAGTCACAAGCGACTGTTTAGCAAAAACACAGGTATCTGCGAAAGCGAGAGCTGACGTATAGGTGCTGACGCCTGCCCGGTGCTGGAAGGTTAAGGGGAAGTGTTAGGGGAAACCCGAAGCAGAGAACCGAAGCCCCAGTAAACGGCGGCCGTAACTATAACGGTCCTAAGGTAGCGAAATTCCTTGTCGGGTAAGTTCCGACCCGCACGAATGGCGTAACGACTTGTGAGCTGTCTCAACAGGAGGCCCGGTGAAATTGAAGTATGTGTGAAGATGCACATTACCCGCGACTGGACGGAAAGACCCCGTAGAGCTTTACTGTAACCTGACATTGGATCTTGATAACGGATGCACAGGATAGGTGGGACGCTGGGAGGTATGGACTTTGGTCTGTACGGAGCGGACGTTGGGATACCACTCTTCTGTTATTGAGATTCTAACCTCAAGCCGTAAGCCGGATGAGAGACAGTGTCAGGCGGACAGTTTGACTGGGGCGGTCGCCTCCGAAAGAGTAACGGAGGCGCCCAAAGGTACCCTCAGAATGGATGGAAACCATTCGAAGAGAGCAAAGTCAGAAGGGTGCTTGACTGCGAGACCAACAAGTCGAGCAGGTACGAAAGTAGGGCTTAGTGATCCGGCGGTAAGAGAGTGGAATTGCCGTCGCTCAACGGATAAAAGCTACCTCGGGGATAACAGGCTGATCTCCCCCAAGAGTTCACATCGACGGGGAGGTTTGGCACCTCGATGTCGGCTCGTCGCATCCTGGGGCTGAAGCAGGTCCCAAGGGTTTGGCTGTTCGCCAATTAAAGCGGCACGCGAGCTGGGTTCAGAACGTCGTGAGACAGTTCGGTCCCTATCCATCGTGGGCGAAGGACACATGAGAGGAGCTGCTCCTAGTACGAGAGGACCGGAGTGGACGCATCACTGGTGCAACTGTTGTCGTGCCAACGGCACAGCAGGGAAGCGAAATGCGGATGGGATAAACGCTGAAGGCATCTAAGCGTGAAGCCCACCTCAAGAATAAGTGTCCCATTCGAAAGAAGTAAGACCCCTGGAAGACTACCAGGTGATAGGTCATCGGTGAAAGAGCGGTAACGTTTGGAGCTTGATGATACTAATCGGTCGAGGACTTGATCTAAGAGAATTGAGTTGAGACCAAAGGGAAAATTGGAAACTGGTTTTACGAGATGAAAAGAGATCTGGATGTGCGGTTTTCAGGGTACGCGCAATAGAAGATGAAGCGCGAGATGTGCGGAGAGTCTCCAAGATGGAAGCTGCGGTTATAAAGAGACGGAGCGGAAACCAAGAAGACGAGGGACTGCACAAACCCTTCACAGTTTTCCGGTGACAATGGCGAAAGGGATCCACCTGTTCCCATACCGAACACAGAAGTTAAGCCTTTCAGCGCCGATGGTACTTGGTTGGAGACGACCTGGGAGAGTAGGACGTTGCCGGATTCCATGAAAAAAGAACTCACCCCTTATGGGGTGGGCTCTTTTTCATTTCATCTGCAACGTTCCTCTCCCAAGTCGTCTTTAACTGAGCGAAGCACGTACTTGGTTAGGATATCGGCCCCCGCGCCCTGTGGGCGAAACAGGGGGCCGATATCACCTGGGAGAGTCAGAAGCGCAACGCCTTATTTTTCAGATTGCCCCAACCAATGTGCAGCATTGTACTTGGTTAGGATTTTGACTGCCGCCCGCTGTGCGGGATTCAGGCAGGCAAAATCACCTGGGAGAGTAGGACGTTGCCGGATTCCCGAACACCCTCCCTCAACTTTTATACGCCATTATTGCTTCTTTTTTGGAGACAGGGTTGCCTATCGCGCTCACTTCATCTCTTGTGCCTGCACTGGCGCGTAGCGGGAGCCCTGTTTAACATATAAATGAAAGACTCACAATAGCGGGATTTTTTAATATCCTCAGCGACTGCGAGTCCTTGCAATTATGAGGTTGAATTACCGTGTACAGACCGATTCGCACAGTGGTGTGAGCGTCTGTCTCTCTAATGAAGAAGACTTCTTACTCAATTTTAGACCGTGACGCGAAACGCGCGCGGCGTGACATAGAATTTGCGCCGGGAAAGAATCATTTATACATAATATCTTCTCTCAGGCGATAAATCGTTGCGCCGTATTTCTTGCGGCAAAACGCATCGACAAACCAGTCGATCCCCTTCACTGCGTCGTATTGCACATAGGCATAGCGAATGCCGTTTATGCTTTTGCCTTTCATGTTGGAATCAGCCCAATGCACGCTGTCCGTTTCCGGGTCATAATCCGCAATGAAAAGCATGCTGTGTGCGCCGACTCCGTAATAATAGTTTGCGGCCATTTGGAAATAGTCGCCGCGTTTGACCTGCTTTAAAAATTCGCGGGCTTTTTCGCGGTTTTCTTCTTTAGAAAGTGAATCATCGTATCGGAAGCTTGCAGCAGCGTAAAACGGATTGCCTTCGCTGGCAGGCACATCCTGCCATTCCACCCCGTAGACGTAAGGAGCGCAGTCCGCTTTCTTCTGGTTGTTTGGGATGATCAACGGTACGTCGGGGTATTCGGCCATGCGGAAGTCGCCGCAGGTTTCGCGGAAAAGATGAACCGTGTAGTTTTTGCAGATGTAGATGTCGCCGCTGTATTGCGCACGCTGGGGTTGACCGTTGGCCTTTGTATAGAGCGTCTGGGCGAGAGAAAGAATGCGGTCGATAAAATCCTCACGTGCGGCTGTTGAGACCGTTTGAACGGTCTCTGGCGCGCTTAAATCGGAAGAGAGGGAAGCCGCATCCTCGGCGGCGGCCATTTCGGCGAGCGAAAGGGATTCGGCCGATGCACAGACAGGCAGAAGGGAAAACAGAAGCAAAAGAAGGACAATGTGATTGCGCAAAACCAAGCACCTCGCTTAAAAGACTGATGATCAGTATAGCAGAATCGCCTGCTAAATACAATCATGCGCCGAAAAAAGCGCGAACTTTTGCTTTGAAAAAGAACAAACTGCCCGATAAACCATTGAAGAAGATACAATTCTCTATTTCTCAAAAAAATATTTTTTCGGTGTTCCATACTTAAATGACACACGAAATGCTCGAATCATGTCGAAAAGAATCAATAAAAACAGATGTTTGTACACGTATATTTGTGTGCAAAAAGAAATATAAACATAAACAACTGTGGAAATGAAAGGGTGTTGACGAAAGGAAAAGAATATGTTACCATAATGCAAGATTTTTTCAATTTAAGGATAGGAAGTGGATTTTATGCCTCCCAAACAGAGAATTACAAGGGAAATGATCCTGGAAAGATCGTTTGCCATGTTTTGCCAGGAAGGAATGGCTGCGGTGAACGCACGTTCTGTTGCAAAAGCGCTCAACTGTTCGACTCAGCCGATCTTCAGCTATTTCTCTGGCATGGACGATTTGAAGAACGCGCTGGATCAAAAGGCGCACGACGTTTTCGAGCAGACCGTCAGCGAAGAAGCGAAGGACTGCCCGGCGCTTGAAGGCAGCAGCAATGCCTATGTGCGTTTTGCGACCGAGCAGCCGCGCCTGTTTGCGCACATGTTTCTGCGCGAGGATGGCGGCATGCAGAGCTTTGGCAGCGAGCTGGCTCGCGAGCCGATGATTACCGCCGAAGCGAGCGAAAAGGGGCTGGACAGCGAAAAGGCCAAGCGTGTCTGCGAAGACGTGATGCTTTATGCGCACGGTTTGGCTGCGATGCAGGCAACGGGCCGCACCAATTTCACTCAGCCGCAGATCGCGCAGCGCGTTCATGAGATGCATGAGATGCTGCTGAAAAAGTAAAACGGAATATTCAAAGGCTGTTCGGCCCGTGAAACCGAACAGCCTTTTTTTGACTCGCGGAAAACTACATAAAAGACGCCCACGCGTGTGAAACTTTGAGACTTTGCTGGAGATGGTCATGCCGTCCCGGATGGGGCGCATTTGGGAGAAGGTGAAAGGGTTTGGCAAAACAACGAAAAAAACGGCTTGAAACGTTTCAGACAAAGGACTATAATTTGCATGTTTGGTGAACAAAACACGAAATGACTTCCTGAGCCTGCACGGAACGGCCTCAAAGGTCTGCCGCGCAGGCTCAGGAAGGGATGAACGGAGGAAAGCGTATGCCCTGCACAACAATTCTGGTCGGTAAAAAAGCATCTTACGACGGTTCAACCCTGATGGCGCGCAACGAAGATTGCGGCCCGGAGAAGTTTAAACCCAAGAAATTCGTGGTCGTCAATCCGGAGGAACAGCCGCGGCATTATGTAAGCGTGCTTTCCGGCGTGACGATCGATCTGCCGGAAAATCCAATGCGCTACACCGCCATGCCCAACGCGCTGGAGGATGCCGGTATTTGGGGCGAGGCGGGCGTGAACGCCTGCAACGTCGCCATGAGCGAAACGGAGACCATCACCTCCAACCCGCGCGTACAGGGCGCGGATCCGCTTGTGGAAGGCGGTATCGGCGAAGAAGATATGCTGACGATTGTTCTGCCGTATATCCACAGTGCGCGCGAGGGCGTGCAGCGGCTGGGTGAGCTGATCGCGCAATACGGCACATATGAGATGAACGGCATCGGTTTTCAGGATGTTGATGAAATCTGGTGGTTTGAGTCCATCGGCGGCCATCATTTCATCGCGAAGCGGGTGCCGGATGATGCGTATGTCGTCATGCCGAACCAGCAGGGCATTGACACATTCGACTTTGTGGATGCGTTCGGCGCGCAGAAGGAGCACATCTGTTCGCCGGATCTGATTGAGTTCATCGAAAAGAACCATCTGGATTTGACGATGGAGCCGTGTGCGCTGGCTGAAACGACGGACTTTGATGTGCGCGCTGCGTTCGGCAGCCATACGGATTCGGATCATTCCTATAACACGCCGCGCGCGTGGTACATGCTGCGCTATTTGAACCCGCATACCTGTGTGTGGGATGGCGAAAACGCAGATTACACGCCAGAATCGGACGATCTGCCGTGGAGCATGGAACCGGAACACAAGGTTACGATTGAGGATGTCAAATATGTGCTTTCCTCTTATTATCAGGGCACGCCGTTTAATCCGTATGCGCGTCACGGCGAGGCAGATAAGCGCGGCATGTATCGGCCTATCGGCATCAACCGCAACTGTTTTATGGCCATCACCCAGCTGCGGCCGTATATGCCCGAAGAGTTGATGAGCGTGGAATGGATTTCTGTCGGTTCCAACGCGTTCAACGAGGCGATTCCGTTCTATACGAATGTGACAACCACGCCGGATTATCTGGCGAATACGGGCGCCGTGCCGACGACTGAGAACTTCTACTGGGCGAACCGCATGATCGGCGCGCTTGCCGACGCGCACTATGCGACCTGCATCGCGCACGTTGAGCGTTATCAGAAAAATCTGGCTGCGAAGAGCCACGAAATTCTGGCGGCGTTTGACGCGGGATGCGCACGGGAGAAGGACGTTCACGCCTATTTGGAAGAAGGCAACCGGCGCATTGCGGACGAGGCAAAGCGCCAGACGGACGATCTGATGAGCAAAGTGCTGCATACGGCCAGCAGCGAAATGAAGAACGCGTTCAGCCGCGCAGACGCATAAACAAAGCATAATGCTGCATAAAACTGCATAACACGTATAAATTCAGCGCATGCAACGAATAAAAAACCGTTGTATGCGCTGAATTTTGTTCGTTATGCCGAAAAAGTGTATAATTATGAGAAAAACGTTGACAAATTATACATGACGCGATATAATCCATTTCATCAAATCCAACAGGAAAAAACAAAAAGGAGCGGATGAAAATGAAAAAGCTGTGTGTATGGGCGCTGGCCGCAATGATGACCGTAGGCGCGACGGGCGCAATGGCTGACCATTTGGATGATATCAAGGCAAAGGGCAAGCTGGTCGTCGGCTCCGAGGTGAGCTTTGCGCCGTTTGAATTTTACTTTGTGGGTGAAGACGGCAAGGAGTACGAAGCCGGATTTGAAATGGAGCTTGCGCGTCAGATCGCCGCGGATATCGGCGTAGAGCTGGAGGTTTCCGACCAGCAGTTTAACGGCCTGATTCCCGCGCTGCAAAACGGCGATGTGGATCTTGTGCTTTCCGGCATGACCGTCACGGAAGAGCGCAAGAACGCCGTCGATTTCTCCTCGACCTATTACGTCGGCGAACAGCCCATCGTCGTTCGCGAAGCGGATTTGGATACCTACAAGACCGCTGAGGATTTGAAGGGAAAGACCATCGGCGCGCAGCTGGCGACGATTCAGCAGACCATCGCCGAAGAACAGTTCCCCGACAGCGAATTGCTGCTGCTGCCGACGGTGCCGACCCTGCTGATGGAGCTGCTTAACGGCAATATCGAGGGCGTTGTCTGCTCCAAGATCGTGGCGACGAGCTACATGAATATTTATCCGGGTCTGGCCTTCTCCGAAGTGCCGGTAGAATCCAACAAGAACGGCGTGGGCGTAGCCGTGGCTAAGGGCGACGAGAACGCGACGCTGCTGGCGGCGGTGAACGAGACCGTTGAGCGCGTTGTGGCGGATGGCACGTATGACGGCTGGGTCGAAAAGGCCTGCGCGCAGAATGCCGAGCTGCTCAAGGCGCAGGACGAGGCGCAGTAAGCGCGAAATCATCATCCGTACGGGCGGTCAGGAGAAAGCCGGGCCGCCTGTTTTCCCGTCTTTGGGGTTAAGCAATGAGGGCGGGCGACAGGGTTGAAAGCGATGTTTTCTTTTGAGGCATGGTGGCAGATTTTGACCACCAAGCTGCCCGTCTTTTTTCAGGGCGTCGGCACGACTGTGGAGCTGGCGCTCTGCACGGCGATTTTCGGCACGCTGCTGGGCATTGTGGTGGCCCTGCTGCGCATGAGCCGCGTCAAGCTGCTCAAGGTGCTGGCGGGCGCGTATATCGAATTTCTGCGCGGCACGCCGCTGCTGGTGCAGGTGCTTATCGTTTTCTACGGCCTGCCGCAGATGGGCGTCAAGCTGCCGCGAATGACCGCCGGTACGGTGGCGCTGGTCATCAACAGCGCGGCGTACATGGCCGAGATCGTCCGTTCCGGCATACAGGCCATCGACGGGGGACAGACCGAGGCCAGCCGTTCGCTGGGCATGAACGGCGCGCAGACGATGATTTACATCATTCTGCCGCAGGCGATTAAGAACATTCTGCCCGCCATCGGCAATGAGTTTATCAGCATCATCAAGGAATCTTCGATTTTGTATACCATCGGCATTTACGAATTGACGTATCAGGCCAACAAGCTGGCCTCGACCAATTTCCGCTATTTGGAAACGCTGACGATATCTGCGCTGATTTACTTTGTGCTGACGTTTACCGCGTCCCGCCTGCTGGGGATGCTGGAGAGGAGGATGCGTCGTGGCGACCGCTAATGAAACGCTGATCAGCGTCAAGGGGCTGAAAAAGCACTTTGGCAAATTGCAGGTGCTCAAGGGCGTGGATATCGATATCCACAGCGGAGAAGTGGTTGTGGTCATCGGGCCTTCCGGTTCGGGCAAATCGACGTTCCTGCGCTGCATCAATCTGCTGGAAATGCCGACGGAGGGCGACGTGATCTTCGAGGGGAAGAGCGTCATGAAGGCGGGCAAAGACATCAACGTTCTGCGTGAGCGCATCGGCATGGTCTTTCAGCAGTTCAACCTCTACCCGCATCTGACGGTCATGGACAATCTGACGCTGGGGCCGGTGAAGCTCAAGAAAGTGCGCAAGGATGAAGCCGAGGCGCTGGCGATGGAAAATCTGAAACGCGTGGGACTGGAAAAGAAAGCGCTGGTCTATCCGGCGACGCTATCCGGCGGCCAGCAGCAACGCATTGCGATTGCACGGGCGCTGACGATGAAGAACCCGGTGATCTACTTCGACGAACCGACGAGCGCGCTCGACCCGGAGATGGTACAGGAGGTGTTGGACATCATGATTGAGCTGGGCCACGACAACATCACGATGGTTGTGGTCACGCACGAGATGGGGTTTGCGCGGGAGGTTGCCGACCGTGTGGTCTTCTGTGACGGCGGGCACATTCTGGAAGAGGGCACGCCTGAGCACTTCTTTACAAACCCGGAGAACGAGCGGACGAAGGCGTTTCTATCGAAGATTTTGCGGTGACTACGGGGGAAAACGATTGGGGTTCCACCCCAAACCCCGGCAGGGAACTGAGTTCCCTGCACCTTCCGCTTGTGCTTCGCGGCATGCCGCGAAGCGGATGTGGGAAGGCCGGAAACCTCAGGTTTCCGGTGGGGTTTGGGCAAAGCCCCAACGTACTCCCCCCTATGCAAGATAAAGGAGGAAAAAACGATGAAAAAGATTCTGGCGGCTGCACTGGCACTATGCATGACGATGGGCGCGGCGGCGTTGGCCGAAGGCACGTTCCGCGTGGGCGTGAAGCAGGATGTTTACGGCTTTGGCTATTACGACGAAGCGACGGGCGAGTTCTCCGGCATGGAAATCGACTTGGGCGAAAAGCTGGCCGAGGCGCTGGGTTATGACGAGGTGGAATACACCGCGGTGACGGCGGCGACGCGCGGACAGATGCTGGACAACGACGAACTGGACTGCGTAATCGCGACGTTCACCATCAAGCCGGAACGCAAGGAAAGCTGGGATTTCAGCACGCCGTATTATGTGGATGCTGTGACGGTGCTGGTCGAGGATGAATCCGGCATTACGGATTTGGCTGGTCTGAAAGACAAGACGGTCGGCGTTTCCTCCGGTTCGACTTCCGCAAAAGCGCTGGCCAAGGCGATGGCTGAGGCGGGCGTGATCGATGCGTTTGATGAAGACACGTTTGACGCGGCGACGTTCAGCGGCGGCGTGAGCTTCAAGATTTTTGATGACTATCCGGCCATCTCGATGGCGCTGGACGCGGGCGACGTGGACGCCTTCTGCGTGGACAAGTCCATTCTGGCGAACTACAAGACGGACGGCCGCAGCTTCATTGCCGATTCGTTCAGCCCGCAGGAATATGGCGTGGCGACGAAGAAGGGGTCTGAGCTGAGCGCGAAGGTGGAAGAGCTGATCACCGGATGGCTGGCCGACGGCACGATCGACGGCATGATCGCTGAGTGGGGCCTGGAGTAAAAGAACGGAAGAGAACGTTGGGGCTTTTGCCCCAAACCCCAGCAAGAACCTGAGGTTCTTGCATCTCCCGCTTCGCTTCGCAGTATACCGTGAAGCGGTAGGAGGAAGGTGCAGGGAACTCAGTTCCCTGCCGGAGTTTGAGGCGGAGCCTCAACGTACCCCTTAAAACCTGAAGCAAGGACGTGGTGGGTTTGAATACGATTTTCAGCGAAAAAGCGTGGGCGACGGTCTGGCAGTATCGGGCAACGTTTCTGAACGGGCTGCTCAATACGCTGGAAAGCGCCGTTGTCGGGCTGGCGATTGCCATGATCATCGGCTTTGCGCTGGGCCTGATGGCGGCGGGCGGAAAGCGAGCTCTGCGTGTCATCGCGCGGATTTACGTGGAATTCTTTCAGAACACACCGCTCATCTTACAGGTTTGCTTTCTTTATTATGCGTTGGCGTATTCGGGCGTCAAAATCTCGGTGGTGGTCGTTGGATTCGTCGCGCTGGGATTTTACCATGGAGCCTATGTGGCGGAAGTTGTCCGCGCGGGGATACAGGCTGTGCCTTATGGGCAGTTTGACGCTGCGTGGTCTCAGGGGTTCGGGTACATCGATACGATGAAGACCATCATTCTGCCGCAGACGATGAAAATCATTCTGCCGCCGATGGTCAATCAGGTGGTTGCGCTGATTAAAAACACATCGTGCCTGTTCATCATCGGCGGCGCGGACCTGATTGCGACGACGTATAACTTCGTGACGGGCGAAAGCACGGGCGGCGCGTATGGCCCGGCCTATCTGGTGGGCGGCCTGCTCTTCTTTGCGATCTGCTATCCGCTGTCGCTGATGGCGGCCAGGTGGGAAGGCAGGCTCAAAGCGAGAGACCGCGCGTCGGTCGAGGAGATCGAGAAAAAGGAGGCGACGGCATGAACGGCTTCCTTGAAGACCTGAAAGGCAGCTTCGGCATTCTTTCCAATGCGGATGTGATGAGTTATCTGCTGCGCGGGCTGATGTTTACGCTGGTGATTTCGGTGATCGCGATCGTATTCAGCCTGCTGCTCGGCGTGGCGCTGGCGCTGGCGAGAAACTACTGCACACGCGGCCCGGCACGCGTGCTGCGAAAAATGGCTTCTATCTATATAGAGCTGTTTCGCAACACGCCGCTGATGCTGTGGATGTTCGTTTGTTTTGTGATGTGTCCGGCTCCGGCGGTGAGCAAATCGTTTGCCGAGATGCTGGGTATGAGCTCGACGGTGGCAGTGAAGACGCTCTTCAAGGCGATTGCCGCCTTGACACTGTTTACGTCGGCCATCATGGCGGAAATTATCCGCGGCGGATTGAACTCGGTGGCGAAAGGACAGTTTGAAGCGGCCTATTCGCAGGGCTTTGGCATGATGCAGACGATGACGCTGATTGTGCTGCCGCAGGCGCTGCGCAACATTGTGCCGACGCTGCTTTCCCAGATGATTACGACGATCAAGGACAGCAGCTACATGGCGAGCCTGGTCACGGTCGAGCTGATGGCCTGCACAAAGCTGATCATCAGCAAGGCGAACGCCTACAACGGCACGTGGGTGGATCGATTTAACCGGGGAACGATTCATGTGACGGATGTATTTGTGCTGTTCGGGTTTGCGTTTCTGGCCTATTTCGCAATCAACTTTACGCTTTCGTGTCTGGTGCGGCGGATGCGCGGCAGGCGGAGCAGATAAAAGAAGGATGTTCTCCTCTCAAGCGGGGGAGGACATTTTTCATATCCGGATTGCGCCGGGAAATAATGAATAACACAAGAAACGTCTGACGACCGATGAAATGGACTGAATCGCTTTAAAGCACTAAAGTGAAGCGGAGGATGAATCGAAATCAGGTCAGTCGGTACAGGGATGAAAGATGAGATTGTACAAATTTTACAAAAACAGATCATGGAGAAGGCCGAAAGTTTGTGAAAGGATCTTTTAAAAGCGGGATGATACGCACGGGCACGTGGATATTGAACATGCGAATGATACGCCCGGAACAGTGGATAGAATACGGATGAAAAACGGGGAAAACGAATGGCTGAAAAAAGCAGACGGCAGAAGGATTTTTGAGCGGAGAAGGGAAAAAGAGGAAAAAGCGGAAAACTTCAAAAAAGATGAAAAAAGTTTTGAAAAAGATTTAAGAAAACAAAATATCCCTGAACTTGAAATAAAAAACCGTACGGATAATTACAAAAAAATTCGTAAGATCGGAAGA
>OLRY01002541.1_pt1 | contig 12123 bp, 10 predicted proteins | sample 1672541 | NCBI WGS metagenome assembly OLRY01 (sample SAMEA3136697, study PRJEB25190) | human gut metagenome | biome: human gut; feature: human-associated habitat; material: faeces | place: Austria | collected 2013
TTGAATAATTCATCCCCGGACAATTACATTATCCGGGGATTTTTACATATCAACCATCCACTATTTTTTGTATCGTAAGAAAACTAGCTTCACTAAGCATCAATAAATATCTCCAATATTTTGCGAATTGAATTAATAAGGCTACATTTGCAACGTCTAACATATTAACAGACGGTGGGGAAACCTGCCTACTATCGCAGCGAGCATTTTTATGTTCGTATGTGAACTCTTATATGGGCGGTTTCGTACCCCCATAGAGAGTGTTAATGCACCTCTGAACCTGCCGTCGGTATGTTAGACAATGGGACAGGCGAAACCGCTTTTTTATTAGCACTTCTTCCTCTCCCATCAATCTATTATTCATCTTTTAAATTCTAATGATTATGGAAAACAGTCAATTAAAAGACTTACACGAAGAGGTTTCAGATGCTACGAAACAGTATATCCTGACTACATTCAATTCTGAAAACGGAATGAAAACGTATTATTTACAGATGTCAAACATAATACGCTCTGCGCACATTAACCCTCCCATTGACACCGAATACAACAGTTTAAAAAAGCTAAGCAAAAAGCCCAAGCAATATTGCACTTTCATTCAAACACTTGGCGAACATGAATGGGATAAGGGAATAGCCGATATTCAGAAAGCATTAGGCATTTATCTAATGCAAAATGACATCGAAAGTAAAGAACGCAAACAAACGAACCAAGAAATTGCCTCTCAACTGCAATTCATCGTTTTTCTCTCCGGGAATACAAATATCATCAAGCAACTTCATGGAATATTGCAACGCCATTTATCCAATGTGATGCTTTTACTCAGATCCTATCCTGAGCATAATATACAAGAATGAATAACAATGATGAATCAAAAAGAAACTGTAAATCTTTGCTTTTCTTAAAAATGGAATATTACAACAATTAGGGAACTGTGCATTTCGATAATATGCGAATATATATATAAAAAAGCATCCAGACTAATACCTGAATGCTTTTTTCTTGGATTTGTTATATATCCTTTTTTTGAGCCTCTTGTCGGATTCGAACCAACGACCCCGAGATTACAAATCACGTGCTCTGGCCAACTGAGCTAAAGAGGCGATACTTCTAAAAGCAGCCGTTTCGTCACCACGGCGAAACGGCTGCAAATTTAGATATTATTTCTTACATACCAAATTTATCTACCGTTTTTTTTATTTGGCTCTGATTTTTTCTTTGAATTTAACCAGTTGCTTCTCCAAAGCCTCAACACAATCGTCTATCGCCCCTTCGAAAGTATCGTTTATTTTATCAGCGAAACATTCCCCGTTCTTCACGGACAACATTATACTGGCCTGCTTGTTCTTCACCGTCTCAGGCTTAACCACCTTCAATGTAACCTCTGCCAATATAATACCATCGAAGTATTGCTCCAATTTAGAAACTTTCTTCTGAATAAACGCCTCCAACTGTGCAGTTGCGTCGAAATGAATTGCTTGAATTCTAACGTCCATAATAACCTCCTTCTTTTTTTGCTCTTGGATGAGCATGATACACTTTTTTTAATTCCTCAAAGGTTGTATGCGTGTAAACACTGGTAGACGCTAAACTGCTATGACCTAATAAATCTTTCACAGCGTTCAGCTCGGCTCCATTGTTTAACATACTCGTTGCAAATGAATGTCGTAACACGTGTGGACTTCGTTTCGCCAGCATGGGTATCTCCGACAATTGCTTTTTTACTATATTATAAACAATCCCCGTCGACAACTGGTTCCCGTTCTTTCGAACGAAAAACCATTCACCGGCTGCTTCAACCTCACGATCACGGACTTCCGTGTATGCAAGCATTAAGTTTTTTAAACCCTCCGCAAAAGGAATCAACCGCTGCTTGTTCCGCTTTCCGGTTACCTTGACCTGCATCGCCTCATAATCCACATCCACGTTTCGTATGCCGATTAACTCTGAGCGGCGCATCCCGGTATCGTATAGCATCTCTATGACCAACCGATTCCTCACACCTTCAAAATCCTCATCAAATCCGTCCCCGTCCAACAACGCCTCCAACTCGCTATCCTTAATAAAATAAGGTAAGGGTTTCTTCGTTTTCGGACCGCTCACCAATCTCAACGGATTCGCGGAGACAATCCCCCGTTTCATGAGAAACTTAAAAAAAGATTTCAAAGAACTTAATTTCCGGTTTACCGATACGGGAGAGAGCTTCTCGTCCATCAAACTGACGATCCAGCTTCTCACGAAATCCGAATCGATTTCCCCGGGGTTGAATACACCTTCTCGATGCTCTCTTACATACCTCTGAAATTGGTCCAAATCTTTCGAATAGGCACCAATCGTATAATTGGAATAGTTCCGCTCATACCGGAGATAGTTTAGAAAGTCATCGATCAGCATATTCTCGTTGCATCAACATTCATGCAACGAAAATAGGAATAAGAATTCAATAAAACAAGCCCGGAAGCTATAATTATTCTTCTACTTGTTGCAAATGCTGTACGTAGATAGCACGCATAGTCTGCTTTCTCTTCGTAACAGACGGTTTCTCGAAAGCCTGACGGCCTCTCAATTCCTTGACTACACCTGTTTTCTCGAACTTTCTCTTGAATTTCTTAAGCGCCTTCTCGATGTTTTCGCCTTCTTTTAATGGAACTACGATCATAATTTAAATTGTTATATTGTTTAATTATTTATATCCTCAAATTGAGCGGCAAAATTACTGATTGTTTCGGGATTAGCAAAACTTTCAGCGATTATTTTTATAAAAGATGCCTTTCTCCGTAATTATAGCCGTGATTAGCTCGTGGGGAGTAATGTCGAAGGCGGGGTTATAGACTTTTACGTCTTTCGGGGCCATACGCCTTGAATACCACATCTCGGTGACCTCATCGGGGTTACGTTCCTCTATTACAATGGAATCGCCGTCCGGGCACGAGCCATCGATGGTGGATGTCGGGCCTAATACATAGAAGGGGATCTTGTAATGCCGGGCCAAGATAGCCACTCCGGACGTGCCGATCTTATTCGCCACGTCGCCATTGGCGGCTACACGGTCGCAACCTACGATCACGGCTTGCACCCAGCCTTTCCGCATGACGATAGAGGCCATATTATCGCAAATCAGCGTCACGTCCACGCCGGCCCTGCTTAGCTCATAGGCCGTGAGCCGGGCGCCTTGCAACAAAGGACGGGTCTCGTCGGCGAAGACCTTGAAACCATAACCTCTCTCCTGCCCCAGATAAATCGGCGCCAAGGCGGTGCCATACTCCGAGACCGCCAGATGTCCGGCGTTGCAATGCGTAAGTATTCCCATCCCGGGACGGAGTAGCTCCAGACAGTTCTCGCCGATCTGCCGGCAAGCGGCGGCGTCTTCCTCCCGGATCGCGATCGCTTCCTTATATAATAGCTCTTTCCATTCCGGGACAGACAAGGTTGGATGAGCGACCAATACCCGCTCCATCCGGTTCAGCGCCGCCACCAGATTCACCGCCGTCGGACGGGAACCGGCCAAATACTCCTTGATCTTCCGAAACTCATTCACGAAAACGGATTTCTCCACCGTATCGATCCGACGGGCGCAGACATAGATACCATAAGCGGCCGCTATCCCGATAGCAGGTGCTCCACGTACCTTTAATTTATAGATGGCATCCCATATCTCCTCGGCAGTGGTAAGGGTCAGATACGCTTCCTTACCCGGCAGCAGAGTTTGGTCCAAAATGATCACACCGTCCGCTTGCTCGTTGAAACGCACGGTCTTTAAATCAGATAGAGTTTGTATCATTCGATATGAATATATTAATAGTTCACGGGGCCCAGCGTAGCTTCTATCGCCACCCCTGCGGCGGTAACCGCTATCGCTCCTACGACAAGGCCTGCCGTAGCTCCATGAGTCTCTTTCACGTAAAAGAAATCGCCGGATTGCTGCTGTCCCTCATCGAAATACTGGGGAGCCACGTCGCCGACCTTGATCAATTTCGCCAGATAGAAGTTCCGCTCAAAAGAGGAATGCTTCAAGGGCTTCCCATTGGTCCCTCCGGCGAACAACGTCAGGTAGCTACGGAATCTCAGCGGAGAATCTTCCTCCGTAAAATCCTTTACACGGATATTTACGGTGGTGTTTGCTTTCGTTGTCATTTGCTCCTTTACATACTCTTCCTTCGGGATCTCGTTAAACGGGAAGTTGGCTAATTGCAAAGGCGTATTGACTAATTTGGAATGCGGAGGGATAAACTCAACGCCCTTCGGCAAACTCACATCACCGGAGAAGGAACCTTCCGAGTAGCTCCACCCGCTGCTACTCCTATCGCTCCAATGAAAGGAGCTACCGGATGCCACGCTAGAGCTCTCGCCTCTCACCGAGGCCACTTTCGGATCGTAGGTGGTAGCCACGTCATCGATAATCAGCGCCGACCGCCCCCAATCCACATACAAGGGTTCATCCAATTTATTATAAATGGTAATAGTAACCGGGGCGTTCTCTCCCCAGAAACGATAAGAGATACGTACCGTATCGTTTTCCTGCACAAAATCACCTCTCTCATTCTTCTCCCCGACGGGGTCATTCGAGTTCAACATCGAATAATAATAAGAAGAACATGCGCTCAAGCCGAGAAGCAGAGCCGCAAAGACAAAAAGATAAAGCAGATTCCTCATGGCACTTCTTATTTGTTTCTACAAAGCTAGCAAATTATTCCTTGATATCTATTGGGTGCCTTATCTTTAACTTGATTTAAAGGGATCGGTTCACAAGGTTGTGGACCACAAGGCTGTGAGCCCATATACATTTATCATAACCTTTAGCTCTTTTATCCGGAATCCTTACCCTTTTCTCTTTTATATATTGTACCTTTGAAGCTGAAGTATTCATTATCCACCATCTGTTAGATGATCATCTAACGAATGGTGGATGATCTTCCAACAGTTGGTGCATGATCATGCAACGGCTGTTGGAAGATGAATTCTTCTTGAAGAAACCGCTAAGCTCGCCTATAGAAACGAGTAAGCGATCTAGAAGAATCAGACAAAAGATCTATAACCATTTAAACACAGCACAGATGTCAGCAAATTACAAGCTAGTCAGAAACCCCAACCCGAATCCAGAGGAATCCGGGAAGTCATTACCCCTACATCCTCGTTTGGTCTCTTGCGGGACGATACATACGGATGAGTTCATCAGCAGAGCGAAGTCCCGGTCTTCTTTCTCTCCCGCGGATATGAAAGGGATCTTGCAGCTTTTCCAAGACATGATGGTGGACTTCCTCATGTACGGTTATAACGTGGAGCTAGAAGGGATCGGTACTTTCAGCGTCTCACTGAAAAGCCGGCCCGTCATGGAAAAGAATGAGATCCGGGCGGAATCCATCCATTTCAAGGACGTGAAGTTCAGATCGTCCAAGGAACTAAGAGACCGACTGAAGACCATGCCGGTGTTTCGTGACGAGTACACGGTTAGCGATCCCGCGTATCCCTCCGCCAAGGAATGCGAGCAAGAGGTATTCCGTTATCTGGAGACGAACCCTTTTATCCACCAGAAGAAGTATATGTCGCTCTGCGGATGCTCCAGAAGCAAGGCTTCCCTCGACTTGCGGCGGCTGGTAGAGGAAGGGAAACTGCGGTGGGAAAAGCTAGGCACTTCCCATCTATATTATAAGGTAGAAGAGCCGGTTTCCGGCGAGACAAATCCAAAATAATTCATTAACTTTGCGAGTATTAATGTTGACTAAAATAAAATGCGATGAAAACAAACATTCCTGAACGTATCGCCGCCCTACGGGAGGCTATGAGACAACAGAAGGTTGACGCTTATATCATACCCAGTTCCGACCCGCACCTAAGCGAGTATCCGGCCGATCGCTGGAAATCGAGAGAATGGATATCCGGCTTCACCGGCTCGGCGGGCACGCTGGTCGTCGGCGAAAAAGAGGCGGCGCTGTTTGTCGATGGCCGCTACTTCATTCAGGCGGAACAGCAGATTGCCGGCAGCGGCATCACCTTGATGCGCATGGGTACGGCAGGCACGCCGACGCTGGAAGAATATCTCGCGGGGCTGCTGCGTGAAAACGACGCGCTGGGCGTTGATTTCGGCGTGGTCAGCGAGAAATTCGCGGAGGATATGCGCGCGGCGGTCGCGGGCAGCGGCGCGCTGCTGCGCGATACCGGCGACTGGTTTAACGATTTGTGGACGGATCGTCCGCCGATGCCGAAGGAGAAGGCGTTCATCCTCGACGAGCAATATGCGGGCGAGAGTGTGCAGAACAAGGTCGCCGCGATTCGCAAGGTCATGGATCAGCACGACGCACAGCTGCATGTGCTCAACGTGCTGGATGATATCGCGTGGGTGCTCAATGTACGCGGCGGCGACGTGCTCAATACGCCCGTGGTGATGAGCTATCTGGTCATCGGGCAGAAGCACGTCAACTGGTTCGTCGATGAAACCAAGGTGGACGAGGCCATGCGCCAAAGGCTGGCGGACGAGGGCGTGAATGTGCGCGGCTACGACGAGATCATCCCGGCGCTGCAAGGGCTTGAGCCGGACGTCAGGGTGCTGGCGGACGCAGCCAAGCTGACCGCCGCCCTGATGAGCGCACTGGAAAAGGCCGAAATCATCCGCGCGGAGAACCCGTCCACGCGCATGAAGGCCATCAAGAACGAGGTCGAGCTGGCCAATCTGCGCAAGGCGCATGTGAAGGACGGCGCGGCGGTGACGCACCTGATGTACTGGCTCAAACAGAACGTCGGCAAAATCCCGATGACGGAAATCAGCGTCAGCGACAAGATGCTGGCCTTCCGTCAGGAACAGGAGCACTTTATTTCGCCGAGCTTCAACACCATCTGCGCTTATCGCGCCAACGCCGCGATGATGCATTACAGCGCTACGCCGGAAACCGACGCGGTCATCGAGCCGCGCGACCTGCTGCTCATCGATTCCGGTGGACAGTATCTGGAAGGCACGACGGATATCACCCGCACCTTTGCGCTCGGCCCCGTGACGGATGAGCAGAAAAAGCACTTCACGGCTGTGCTGTGCAGCATGCTGAATCTGGCGAACGCCAAATTCCTGCACGGCATGACGGGCATCGGCCTGGATATCCTCGCGCGCGGCCCGATTTGGGATATGGGCATCGACTATCGCTGCGGCACGGGCCACGGCGTCAGCTACCTGATGAGCGTGCACGAAGGGCCGAACAGCTTCCGCTGGCATAAATCCCCGACCCGCAATGAGGACACCGTACAGGAACCGGGCATGGTCACCACCGACGAGCCGGGCGTGTATATCGAGGGCAGCCACGGCATCCGCACCGAGAACGAGCTGGTCTGCCGCAAGTTGGAAGAGAACGAATACGGCCAGTTCCTCGGTTTTGAAATCATCACCTGCGCGCCGATCGATCTGGACGCGGTGATCCCCGATCAGATGAGCCCGCGTCAGCGCGGCTGGCTCAACGACTATCATGCTTTCGTGCAGAAAACGCTTCTGCCGCTGATGGCCGACGACGGCGAGCGCGAATGGCTCAGGCACGCGACCCGCGCCATTTAACCGAATATTCCCCAATTCTGCATTTTTCGGAAAGCGCCCAAATCAGGTCTAGCATTTTGGGCGCTTTTCCTGTATAATAAACGCAAGAATGTTTCTCCGTTTCTTCGGAGTTGCACTTCCATCAAGCATAATATGGAGGGATAGATCTATGAAACTTATCGTTGCGATCGTTCAGGATGAAGATGCGGGCCGCCTGGTTTCCGCTCTGATGGATAAGGGGTTCGGCGTGACGAAGCTGGCCACAACCGGCGGCTTCCTGCGCGCGGGCAACACCACGCTCATCAGCGGCGTGGAGGACGACAAGCTCCAGGATGCGCTCGACGTGATTGAAAAAATCTGCAAGAGCCGCGAACAGATCACCGCTTCCACCACCCCGATGGGCGGCGCAGGCGGCGTGTATGTGCCGTATCCGATCCGCGTGACGGTCGGCGGCGCGACGGTGTTCGTGCTGGAGGTCAGCCAGTTCCTCAAGGTGTGATATGATTGCCTTTGCGGATCTTGCGGGGCAGTCTGCGCTCATCGGTCAACTGCAACATGATTTTGCGCGGGGGAGCTATGTCCATGCCTACCTGCTGACAGGGCCGGGCGGCACGGGCAAACGTTCCGCCGCGCAGCTTTGCACTATGGCTGCGCTCTGCCGGGGAGAACATAAGCCGTGCGGCGCGTGCGGCCCATGCCGTCGCGTGCTTTCCGGCACGCATCCGGACGTGCATACCGTTGTGCCGGAAAAGGGCAAGCAGATCATCGGCGTCGGCGTGATGCGCGAGATGCTCGATACCGTCGCGGTCAAGAGCTTTGAGGACGGCGCGAAGGTCATTCTCATTCCGCAGGCCGAGCGGATGAACGCGGCCGCGCAGAACTGCCTGCTCAAAACGCTGGAAGAACCGCCGGAAAGAACGGTGTTCTTTCTGATTACGGATCAGCCCGCGGCGCTGCTGCCGACTATCGTTTCCCGCTGCCGCGTCGTGCGGTTTCATCCGCTGACGGAGGAAGCCTGCCAAAAGCGCCTGATTGCCCTCGGCCAATCGCCGGAGATGGCGAAGAAAAAGGCGCGCATAGCGGAAGGATGCGTCGGCCGCGCGCTGGAAATCGACGACGGTCAGCTCGATTTGCGCATGGAGCTGACGCATAACGTGTTTTCGGTTCATCATCCGGCGGACGCGCTGGGCGTGGTGAACATGTATAAGGAGGATAAGGAACGGCAGAAGCTCGTGCTGGATACGCTGGAAATCGCGCTGCGCGATATTCTGGTGCAGCAGGCGGGCGGCGCGTCCGTCGCGGACGCGGGCTATGCGCGGGAGGCGCTGGACTATGCGTCCCGCGTGCCGCTTTCCGGGGGATTGACGCTGATGGAAACGCTGCGCAGGGCGCGCGTCATGCTCGCCAGCAACGTCGCGTTTACATCGGCGTTTGAAACCGTCCTGCTTCAAATATCGGAGGAATATGCCAAATGGCCATGGTGATCAGGGTGCGCTTCAAGCGCGCCGCCAAATTATACGACTTTGACCCCAACGGGCTGGATCTGCACAACGGCATGAGCGTGGTGACGGAGACGGCGCGCGGCGTGGAACTGGGCGAGTGCATGAGCGGCATCATGGATATGCCGGACGAGCGCCTGGTGCTGCCGCTCAAGCCGATCATCCGCATCGCCACCGAGCAGGATCTGGCCACGCAGAAGCGCAACGAGCAGGCGGAAAAAGAGGCGTTTGATATCGCCATCGACCGCATTGCCGAACACAAACTGGAAATGAAGCTGGTGGACGTGGAATACGCGTTCGACCATTCCAAAATCATCTTTTACTTTACGGCCAACGGCCGCGTGGATTTCCGCATGCTGGTTAAGAGCCTGGCGAGCATCTTCAAAACCCGCATCGAGCTGCGCCAGATCGGCGTGCGCGACGAGGCGAAGATGCTCGGCGGCATCGGGCCTTGCGGCCGGCCGATTTGCTGCCGGACGTTTTTGGGCGATTTCACGCCGGTTTCTATCAAGATGGCGAAAGAGCAAAATCTTTCGCTTAATCCGACGAAGATTTCCGGCCTGTGCGACCGCCTGATGTGCTGCCTGAAATACGAACAGGATAACTACGAGCAGACGCGCAAGCGCATGCCGCGCGTGGGCCGCGAGATCATCACGCCGGACGGCGTGGGTGTGATCAATGCGATCAACGTGCTGGAAGAGACGGTGCGCGTGCGCATTGCGGTGGGCGATTCGTTTGAACTGCGCGAGTATCCGATCGACGACTGTCAGCGCCCCGAAAGGGAAGAACGCAAACCGCGCGTTGAAGAGGAAGATCCGGCGGTCGAGGACGAGCAGAGCGCGCCGCAGGGCGAGCGTGTTGAGCCTGCCGCGCAGCCCGCGCCGCAGAGAAAATTTGAGCAGCGTCCGCCTAGAGCGCCGAGAGGCGATCGACCGGAGAGACCGCAGCGCCCGGAGCGCGGGCCGAGGCCCGAACGCCCACCGAGACCGGAAAGAGGCCCAAGGCCGCCCAGAAAACCGATGGACAGGCCGAACAGGCTGGAACAGCCGGTCAAACCGGAAGCCCCGGAGCAGGCGGAACAGCCGGTTCGTCAACCCGAACAGCCGCCCGTTGTGGAGCAAAAGGCGGTTGAAGCCGTCGATGTGCTGGAGATCCGCGAGGACGCGAAGCGGGAAAACCTTTTTTAAGACTTGTTAGATGTGCATAACAACGGCCTTTGCGCGAAAAACGCTGCAAAGGCTGTTTTTTCTTGGATTCATATCGAAAAACTGGGAATTGAAAATGCGTTTTTCGTCGATTTAGAACCGTAATTTTTCACAAAAACCTTGCATTTCGCGCGCCTTCGTGCTAAAATATTTTTCGGGAGTGATCCTTAACAAAGGGAGGTGAAATGTATGGCTTATCAGATTTCTGATGACTGCATCTCTTGCGGCGTGTGCGCCAGCAACTGCCCGGTGAGCGCGATCAGCGAGGGTGACGGCAAGTATGTGATCGACGCGGATACCTGCATCGATTGCGGCGCTTGCGCGGAGAATTGCCCGGTGGGCGCTCCGGCTCAGGCTTAATCATTTAGAGCTTGCGGACGTATTCGGTTTGGCCGGATGCGTCCTTTTTGTACTCATGGGAAATTGCGTAAAGGTTGTCCGCGTGTATACAGCTTTGAAGTTTTGCGGACTATGGAGGAAATGCAGGCGGGCTCAGCCCGCTTTGTATCTTTCCGAAAAGATGATTTCGGTGTATAATAAATCTGAAATGTGGAAAAGGAGGGAACGCCGTGAAAAAGCCGCGGTTTTCGCTGGGCAGCATCGTGATGCTGCTGGCAACGCTTTTTGTCGTTATCGGTATGGCGGCGTTCCTGACGCTGATTGCAGGGGATGGCGTATACGAACGGACGCGCGCCGTGTTCGGCCTGCTGGCTGATCAGACCGAGGAAGCGACCGCAACGCCGACCGGCGTTCCGACGGCGTCGCCCATGCCCGAAATCACCGAAGGGCCGACGCCCAGTCCATCGCCGACGGCAACGCCCGCGCTTGAGCCGAAACGATTGACGATTGCTGCCGCCGGCACGATTTACGCGCCGAAGACCGTTCGCGAAAGCGTGCAGGAGGGGACGGATCATTATGATTTTATGACGACCTTCGAGGGGCTTTCCGGCGCGCTGGAAAACGCCGATCTCTCCATCGTCACGCTGGAAACGCTGGCGGCCGGGCGAGAAAAGGGATACGGCAATTACAACACAACGCCGCAGATTCTCGACGCGCTTCGGGCTGTCGGCGTGAATTTTGTGTCGCTGGCGACGGAACGCGCGCTGGATAAGGGATACGACGGGCTGGATATCACGGCCAGCGAATTGACCAGCCGCTCGATCGGCTTTGCGGGCGTGTATCCCGACGGCACGAATACGGGCGCGGCGATGGCGAATATCGACGGCGTGCAGGTGGCCGTGCTGGCCTATACCTATGGTCTGAGCGACGAGGGGCGCGAACGCACGCGGGACGACAGCCGCGGCGTGGTCGCGATGATGGACAGTCAGCGCGTGGTGCGCGATATTACGCAGGCGCGCGTGGACGGCGCGAACATCGTCGTCGTTCTGCCGCATTGGGGAACGAAAAACCGCGCGCAGACGCCGGATACCGTGCAGACGATGGCGCGCAAGATGGCGCAGGCGGGCGCGGATGTGATTTTCGGCACACATCCCAATGTGGCGCAGGGCGTCGAACGGCTGCAAACCGTTCGGAGCGACGGACTGACGTATGAAACGGTCGTCTGTTATTCGCTGGGGTGCCTGCTGACCGATGCGCGGGACAGTGAAAATACGGCGGGCATGGCGGTTCGGCTGGAAATGACCTATGATCCGGCGACCCGCCGCGCATCGCCCGGAACGCTGGAAATCGTGCCGCTCTATATCGCCAGACAGAGGGAGGACAGCGGCATTGTCTACCGTGTGGTGGATGCGGAAAACGAACAGGCGATTCAAAGCCTGACGACAACGGAACAGGCTGCCGCCGCACAGGCAGTCGAGCGCGTCAAAAACGCGACACAGGAGGAATGAGCATGAACCGCAAAAGAATTTTGGATTACGGCATCCGCGTCGGCTGTCTGCCGACCGGG
>OLRY01002547.1_pt1 | contig 12097 bp, 10 predicted proteins | sample 1672541 | NCBI WGS metagenome assembly OLRY01 (sample SAMEA3136697, study PRJEB25190) | human gut metagenome | biome: human gut; feature: human-associated habitat; material: faeces | place: Austria | collected 2013
GATCCCTTTGGTTGTCTCCCGCGTGAATAGCAGCAACGTTATTAAATGGAATAGCAAACCCGAGAAGTGCTATCCGACAAAAAGCACTATCGGTAGCCTATTATCATAGTCAGGGCTGAATGATATAACAGAAGTATATCACAATGAAAGACTTTTTCGACAGACTGTGCCACGATGTAAAAATCGTGGCTTTTCTTTTTATATTTAATAGACATTTTCTCTCATTTGTGCTATACTTTAAATAAATGTAATCTACAACATTCGCAAAGGGGGCGGCACATGAAAAAGCATATACCGGCGGCAATGCTTGCAGTGGGTATAATCGCACTGTGTGCCGTTCTCGGCGGCTGTAACGGAGAGGGGCAGACATCTTCTGTTCAGACGACCACAACCTCCGTCACAACATCGGCAACGGTAAAAAGCACCACAACATCACAGACTTCACCGCAGACCGCATCTTCGGCATCGTCAATAACCACTGTAACAACAAAAGAAACAACTACTTCGGCTGTCACCACAACAAAACAAACCGCTCCGCCGAAAACCGAGCTGCCTGCGACAGTCGCTCCTATAACAGATCCACCTAAGACCGACCCACCGCAGACAGAGCCGTCACCGCCGTATATAATCACTCCGACCGCTGACGGGGTCAAGGTTTACAGCAACGGCGACGCACTTATAGACGCATCGAATTCATCGCAGGGTTATCTGATGATAAAGCTGAAAAAGGCGATGAGCGGCAGCTACAGGATACTGGTAAACGCCGATGATATAAACGTCCGCTACACGTTCCAGCTTAATAATTCGGGAAACTATGAGGTCATACCGATAACAGAGGGAAGCGGAAGCTATACCGTGAGCGTCCTTAAAGTAACAAGCGCAGGAAAAGGAACGGTAATGTTCAAGCAGGCGCTGAGCGTTTCGATTTCCGACAATTTCCTGCCGTTCCTTACTCCGAACCAGTTCTGTATGTATAACTCCGGTTCATCGTGCGTTGCACTTTCATCAACGCTGTGTGGAGGAAACAAGGATACTATAGCAAAAACAGCGGCGATTTACGATTATGTAATAAACAACATCAGCTATGTTTCCACTGCCGAAAACGGCGCAAACGGCTATATTCCCGTACCCGACATGGTGCTTGCAAACAAGAGCGGAATCTGCTTTGACTATGCCTCTCTTATGGCGGCAATGCTCCGCTCGCAAAAAATTCCGACAAAGGTTGTTGTCGGCTATGCAGGCGACGTCTATCACGCATGGATAAGCGTGTATGTAGACGGAAGCGGTTGGATAGACGGCTATATCTATTTTGACGGCAACAAATGGAACAGGATGGACCCCACCTTTGCGGCAAGCGCAAAGGACGAAAACGATTATAAAAGCATAGTTGATTTCATATCGGACGGAAGCAACTATTCCGTGATATATTATTATTGATAAGCGAAAAATGATATGGAGGGATAAAATGAGCAAAAAGCACTACCTTTCAAACGAGGATATTTCAATACTCTGTGCCGAGCTTGCGTCGGTCGTAAGCTCAGGTCTTACAATAACAGACGGGATACTCGTCATATTACAGGACGGAGAGGATAAGAACAAGGCGGCACTCCTTGAAAAGATACTCCGCTCTATAGAAACCGGCAGCAGTATAACAAGAGCATTTGACAAAACCGAAGTGTTCCCTAACTATTTCATAAAGATGCTTGAGGTCGGAGAAAGCACCGGCAGGCTTGATACCGTACTGGCTTCTCTTGCCGACTATTACGCAGGCATAGACGAAATAAGCACCTCGATCAAAAGTGCGATTGCATACCCTTCGGTACTGCTTATCATTGTTTTTGCGGTAATTATTCTGTTGTCGGTTTATGTGCTTCCGATATTCTCAGACGTATTCGCACAGCTCGGACTTACCCTGCCCGACAGCGCACAGTGGATTATGAGCGTCGGAGGCGTCATAAGCGATGTCGCTATATTGATAATCGGAATACTCGCTTTTGTGATAATACTCGGCGTTGTGCTTTACAACTTTGTAAGGCCTTTCAGAAAAGCGGTTCTTCGTGCGGTTTCTCACACGAAAACGGCAAAAACTCTGTATGCCGCAAGATTTTCAGCCGCTCTTTCAATGACGCTTTCCAGCGGAATGGATATAGACGAATCGCTCGATATGTGCGAAAATCTGCTTGAAAACGAATATATGCGTGAAAAGCTGAGCCTCTGCCGTAAGGAAATGGCAGACGGAAAGCCTTTCGTTGACGCACTCGACAACACGGGTATGTTCTCTGCGGTCAATATGAGAATGATAAACATCGCATTCAGCACAGGTACGCTCGACAAGACTATGGCAACGATAGCGGAAAATGCGGAAAAGAAGGTTTCGGCTGTTATACAGACCTCCGTTGCCCGCTTTGAACCTACTATGGTAATAATCATGGCTGTAGCCGTAGGTTTCATACTTCTTTCCGTAATGATACCGCTGATGAGCGTAATGACGGTCATAGGATAATATCGGTGATAATATGAAAACAAGAAATCATTCAAGTGCATTTTACATAATAAGAGATGCGGTCATTGCGGTCGCTCTTTCTGCGGCGGCTGTTGCGATTGTCACGCTGTCGATAGCCGGCAGCGAGGAAAACCGAAGGAGCGAAAATCTCAGAATAATCGAAAACGGTGTACGCAAGGCGGCGGCGGAATGCTATGCCGTTGAAGGATTTTACCCCGATAATATCGGATACCTTATTGAAAATTATGACCTGCATATAGATAAAAACAGCTGTATAGTGCATTACAGCCCGGTTTCATCAAATATAATGCCGGATATAAAAGTAATTGCTAAATGAAACCCAACATTCAAGTCAGGAGGAAAAGATGCTCCGAAGTCGTTCAAATACGTTAAAAACGAATAAAAGCGGCGTAGATATGATTTTTGTGCTGACGGTATTTGTACTGTTCGTGTGCTGTCTGCTAGCGGCGGTGCTTGCTTTTGCCAAAGCATATAAGCATTTCGGAAGCGAGATCGAAAAGCGCTTTGATACCGCTACCGCACAGACTCTTGTGCTTCAGAAGCTCCGCAGCTATGACAGCGGCGCAGTATCCGTCGGAAAGCAGGGAGATACGGATTATCTCGGCTTTTCGGATACGATAGACGGCGAAAGCTACATAACGTATATTTACTGCTATGACGGGGAGCTGAGGGAGCTGTTTGTTGAAAGCTCCGCTCCTTTTGTTGCCGAAAACGGAAACACATTGTTCCCGGCGGATAAGTTCACAGCGACTGCCGATAAAAACATAATCAGCTTCGCAATAACCTGTAACGGTGTGCAGACCTCGTCGCACTACTGTCTGAGGAGCGGAAAGGAAGGTGCCGGATGAGCATAAAAAGACGTTCAAGAAACGGAGCATTCCTTATCGAACTGCTGACGGTAATTGCAATATTTGCCGTATGTGCGGCGGCTTGCGTGAGAGTTATCGGAATTGCGGCAAGCGAAATGAAATATGCCGAGCGTCTGTCGGACGCACAGATAAAAACAGCCGACATCGCCGAGTGCTATAAAAGCGGTGAAAGCATATCCGAACTGTCACAGCGATATGCCGACGGTGACATCAGGATACAGCTTTCCGAAAGAACATCAGGAAACATACAGTACCTTGACATCACCGCCTCGGACGATGAAAACACATATATCACCATAACAAGTGCAAGGAGGGTTGCCTCTTGAAAAGCAGCGCACGCAGTGAGAACAGCAGAAAAAGCCTGAACAGCATCGGGCTGTCCTCGCTTCTCGTCATATTCGTGGTGCTGGCGTCGGTCACACTGTCGGTCATGTGTCTTATTACGGTAAGGCAGGACCTTGACAGAGCAAAAAAACTCGCCGTAACGCATGAGGAATATTACTCTGCCGACACTAAGGCGACCGAAAAGCTCGACAGCCTTTATCTCCTTCTTGCTAATGACAGTGTAACGGATATTTCTGCGGCGGCAAGGGAGCTTGGCATTGAAGTGACAGGCGGGAACCGTGAAAACCGTGTTCTGACATTCTCGTGGAGCGAAACCGTAAACAGCGGGAGCAAGCTTGTCTGCAAGGCGGAATACGAAAACGAAAATCTCGTCATAACAAGCTGGAAAATTATAAGCAATAACTATTACGAAGAAGAAAACTCGCTTCCTGTGTGGAACGGCGAGAGTTTACCGGTATAAAAACAGCCGACAGTGAAAGGATAACATTATGGAACTGATGGAAATACTTAAGGGTGCAGTTGAAAAGAAAGCCTCGGATATTTTTATTATATCGGGTCTTGCCGTGACATATAAGGAAAACGGCATTATCACCAAGCAAAACGACAATATAATCCTGCCCGCCGAGGCGGAAAGGCTGATAAAAGAAATATACTGTCTTGCAGGAAGGGATATATCAAGATACGAGGAAACGGGCGACGATGACTTTTCGGTATCCGTAAAGGGACTCAGCCGTTTTCGTATAAGTGCGTACAAGCAAAGAGGAAGTATGGCGGCGGTCATCCGTGTAGTTGAATTTGATATACCCGATTACAATGAGCTTAATATTCCGCAGGAGATCATAACCGATACAGTAGCAAGAACAAAAGGTCTTGTGCTTGTCACAGGCCCCGCAGGCGGCGGTAAATCTACCACGCTTGCCTGCATAATTGACGAAATCAACAAGCAGAGAAACAGCCATATAATAACACTGGAAGACCCTATAGAGTATCTTCACAAGAACAAAAAGAGTATAATAAGCCAGCGTGAAATAAACAGCGACAGCAAGAGCTATATTGTAGCGTTAAGAGCCTGTCTGCGTCAATCCCCCGATGTTATACTGCTCGGTGAAATGCGTGACTATGAAACGATAAGCACAGCGCTTACAGCCGCTGAAACAGGTCACCTTGTTATCTCCACTCTGCACTCTGTCGGAGCGCAGAATACGATAGACAGAATTATTGATATTTTCCCGCCGAGCCAGCAACAGCAGGTTCGTATCCAGCTCTCTCAGCTTTTATGCTCGGTAATATCTCAGCAGCTTATCCCCTGCGAAGACGGAATACTGCGTCCTGCATTTGAAATCATGAAGTGCAACAACGCTATAAGAAATATGATAAGAGAATCAAAGACCCACCAAATAGACACCGTTATCACAGCGTCGGGTGAATCTGGTATGTTTACTATGGACTCCTACCTTATGCATATGTACAGAAACGGTCAGATAAGCAAGAGCGAGCTTGTCAAGCACGCATCTCACCCCGATATAATGCTCAGAAAAATCGGAGAAGATAAGTAAAATTTACGAAAATATAAAGTTTGGTTCAGAATTTCATAAAAATAAAAAGGCAGGCTCAAAAGTGCCTGCCTGTAAACCGCTTTCCACACAAAAAAGAAAAACAGCATCACTACAACCTCTGCTGCGGTATGCTGTTTCTCATGACGGAAAGAAAAGTAAAAACGTGAGGTAGACATCATCTCAAATCTACATCTCAACCTTACGAGCATATTATGCCACATCGTGGTTACATTTCGGTTACATTGCGAACAGCAGCCGGAATCGCCGTCATATTTCTATTTATACGATAGTTGATTCAACATTTTATCAAGCGAATTGTGCATATTTACACGATATTAGTTATTTCTGTAAGTCTGATTTACAGGATATAGCATCATATTTACACAAATCGCCAACAGTACAACGCTTGTTGCATAACATCAATCAGAAAATTTGAATTTTGCTTAAATTATTTTCACGCTTTAGCGTAAATTTTCACTAAAGCACACGTTAAGACGAAAGAAAAAACAGGGAGGTGAAAAAATGCCGAATAAGATATATATTACTATGTTCGGTCAGTTTTCAATATCATACCGTGACAAGCGTCTGTGCGAAAACGAGTACAGAGGCTCAAAGATGATATTACTTCTTGAATATCTTATTGCACAGCGAGGCAGAGAAATAACCCAGAACGAGCTAATCGACCTGTTGTGGTCGGACAGCAAAAATCCTGCCAATGCGCTTAAGACGCTTGTACACAGAACAAGAGCGGTGCTTGATGAAATGATACCCGGCGGTGGTAAACTCATAGCAGGCAGTCACAGTTCATATGCCTTTATTGAAAGCGATGAATGCGTTATTGATTCGACAAAATTCAAGGAATATATAGATAAAACCGAGGACGAGTCGCTTTCCAGAACAAGACGCATAAGTATGTATAAAAAGGCTATCGCCCTTTATAACAGCGGATATCTTGCAGGAGCTGTCGGAGAAACGTGGGTACAGCCGATAAACGTATATTTCCATGCACTTTATAATTCCGCTGTGGACAAATGCGCTCAGCTACTTTACCCTATGGGCAAATTTTCCGAAATAATAACGCTTTGTGAGCGTGCCACAATGCTTGACCAGTCCGATGAAAAAATGCATGCAAACCTTATCCGTGCCTTTGTTGCAATGGGAGATTACGAACGTGCCGCAAAGCAGTATGATTATATCCGTGCATATCTTATGGAGCAGTACGGTGCCGCACCGGGCGCTCACCTCACCGAGCTTTACGAGCTTACGGTAAAGCCAAGAAATGATGTACAGAATAATCTCGATGCGGTAATAGGCGATCTCACGGGCGATGACAGCAAGGAGCAAAAAGGTGTTTTTTACTGCCAGTACGAAATATTCAAATACATATTCCGCCTGTACAGGCGTGAAAGTCAAAGAATCGAGAGCAAGCTGTCTATCTGCCTTGTTTCTGCGGTTGACAGCAGTAAAAATGAACTTAAGGATATAAAACTGCTTGAAAAGGCAATGGATAAAATTTCGTTCAGCATAAGCAATTCGCTGAGAATGAGAGATGTATACACACGCTACAGCAGAAGCCAGTATCTGCTTTTGTTGCTTGACGCAGACAAAAGCTCGTTTGACGGCATAGAGGAACGTATTATGACGAGGTTCAGACGAAGTAAGACGATGGACAGCGTAAATGTTAAATTTGATTTCAAGGAAATATGAAATTCGCCCCTGCTTTTGCAGGGGCGAAAACTCATTTTGCAGTCCGTTTTTTGGAGATACCTAAAAATCCCGAAAGCAAGAGCACTATCGAAGCGAAAACAAGAATGTAAAATCCTATATTCAGCTCAACCGGGATACTTGAAAAATCTTCAGTGAAATAACGCCTGAACTGAATAAATGTCACAACGCATTCTCCGACACCTCCGAGTATCACGCCAACATCAAAACCGATAACCGAAACGATGATCGAGAATATTCCGATTGCTAAGAGAAAGAAGAAGGTGTAGTCCGAATATGCCGTCATTTCGTACAATGTCACATTGTATCCGCTGAGCAAAACTCCCGAGCTGCCGTAGCTCGGTACAAATGCTCCGATTATCAGAAGTACAGACATTGCAAGACCAAGATAATTCGGTTTTATACGGCTTGTAATTTTGTGATAAAGGTTGTGCTTTGACTGCGTGGCAGGAATAGTATCCGCACAAATTGCTGTGTTCTGCGATTGGTTGCTTTTGTTTTTCATATTAAAACCTCCTTACATTATCTTCTGACTTCATACTACCACATATTGATTTTATTGTCAAGGTAAAAGCCGATAAAATATAAAACGGCGGACTGCCCGAAAAAGGACAGTCCGCCTTGTTATATATCCTGTTTTATCAGAGCGTGAAACTTCCGCCGTGGTTTGCCTTTCTCCAGTCAACATATTCCTCATATGTTCCCTGTCTGTCGTAACAGCCCTTGTCGGCTATTTCTATTATACGGTTTGCGACCGTCTGTACTATCTCATAGTCGTGAGAAGCGAACAGCACGTTGCCCTTGAAGTCCGAAAGCCCGTTGTTTACAGCGGTGATGCTTTCAAGGTCGAGGTGGTTTGTAGGTCTGTCGAGGATAAGAACGTTTGACTGGAACAGCATCATGCGTGAGAACATACAACGTACCTTCTCTCCGCCCGATAAAACGTCAACATTCTTGAATATATCATCGCCCGAGAACAGCATACGTCCTAAGAAGCCACGCAGATATGTTTCGGTTTCGTCCTTTGAATACTGTCTTATCCAGTCAAGGATGGACAGCTTACAGCCGTTGAAGAATGCACTGTTATCCTGAGGGAAGTAGCTTACGCTTGCGGTGCTTCCCCACTTGATAAAGCCCTCGTCCGGTTCTTCTTCGCCCATCAGTATCTTGAACAGTGTGGTAACGGCGATCTCGTTATCGCCAACAAAGGCAATCTTGTCGTTTCTGCCGACAGTAAAGCTGACGTGGTCAAGCACCTTAACGCCGTCAACCGTCTTTGTAAGCCCTTCGACCTGTAAAATATCCTTGCCTATCTCACGCTCCATATCAAAGCTGATGAACGGATAACGTCTGCTTGACGCAGGCAGTTCCTCTACAGTCAGCTTGTCAATGAGCTTCTTTCTCGATGTAGCCTGCTTTGACTTGGACTTATTCGCCGAGAAACGCTGGATAAAGCTCTGTAATTCCTTTATCTTTTCTTCATTCTTCTTATTCTGCTGCTTTAACATCTTCTGTATAAGCTGTGAAGATTCATACCAGAACTCGTAGTTTCCGACATACATCTTGATCTTTGTATAGTCTATATCTACCGTGTGGGTACAAACGTTGTTTAAGAAGTGACGGTCGTGCGATACAACGATAACCGTACCGAAATACTCCGCAAGGAAGTCCTCAAGCCAAGCCACAGCGTCAATATCAAGGTGGTTCGTAGGCTCGTCCATGAGGATAATGTCGGGATTTCCGAAAAGTGCCTGTGCGAGCAGTACCTTGACCTTTTCATTACCTGCAAGACTGCTCATCTGAGCGTACATAATACTCTCGTCAAGACCAAGGCCCTGTACGAGCTTTGATGCGTCACTTTCAGCCTCCCAGCCGCCAAGCTCGGCAAATTCGCCCTCAAGCTCGCTTGCGAGGTTTCCGTCCTCCTCAGTGAAGTCCTCCTTCGCATAAAGAGCGTCCTTCTGCTTCATTACCTCATAAAGACGGGAATTTCCCATTATTACCGTTTCCTGGACTGTGTATTCGTCGTATGCGTAGTGGTCCTGCTTAAGTACCGACATACGCAGACCCTCCTGAACCGTGACCGTACCCGTTGTAGGCTCGAGCGCACCGCAGAGTATCTTTAAGAATGTGGACTTTCCTGCGCCGTTTGCGCCGATAACACCATAGCAGTTGCCGGCTGTGAACAGCAGGTTTACGTCCTTGAACAACATCTGTCCGCCGAATGAAAGACTAACGTCCGATACTGTAATCATTTTTGTTTCCTTTCTCTTTTACACTTTAAATCTTATGATTTCCGTACTTTTTTCTGTTTCTCACTCCGTGTTTTAACCATATAGATTTAAGTATATCATATTGCAAGGAATAATGCAAGCAAAACCGCAGAAATAAAGGAAATTATAGCTTACAGCAGTATTATTGCACGGACAGCTCCATAGTTTCTGCGTCAAGCTCATACGTTGTCACAGAGCCATCGTCATTCTCCGTGCCGATAATAAAGCAGGGCTTGTCTGGGTACTTGTTCTGATTTACGCTGATTACACCGTCTACCGTTATCTGCTTGTCGAGCATTACATTGATAAAAGTCCACGCCCTTTTGCTGTTCTTATTATATGTGTCTGTGATTCCGTACATTCCCGTTCCGTCGCCGAAGCCAAGCATAAAGACGCTTTTCCCTTCTCCCGCCGTATAAGTGTTTACATAGCTCTCCTCCATATCTTCGTCAAGGCTGTACACGCTTAAGCAGTCATAGCCCACATCATAGACGGTGGCACCGCCGTTGTTTATATTGCCGTACTTCACAAGCCGCAGAGGGAACACGGCCTTCTTATTTCTATACGAGTCGAGATTTATAAAGCTCACTCGTCCCTCATAGGTATACGTCTTGCCGTTATCAAGATTCACGCAGACCGTTTTATCAGCATTGCCGTCCGGGTAAGAAATAAGATTTTCCGCAATAAAGCTCAATCTGTCGTCATCCTTTTCGAATACCTGCTCCTGCGTTATAAGGTCAAATATTCTTACTCCGTTCATATCCAAAACCGCCAGCTTATCGCCGTTTCTGCTAATTCCGATGCCGTCGGCGCTTTTCTCCGTTTCAATATTGCTGAGCAGTATTTTTCCGTGAGCACCGTATATATTATATCTGCCGTCCTCATTGCCATCTCCGATTATATATCCGAAGCTTTGCAATCTGTCAAGCGTCCTGTCGCCTTTCACAAACGGAGTGCCGTCAAGGTTCAGATAGTAATTCACTGTTGCAGAGTTTTTGCCCGTTTCGTCATACATAAGCACGCTGAGCGTCACCGCCTTGCCTTCTGTTATGCAAGGACTCATATAACTCTGATCTACGCTGTTGCTCACATAGTATTCCTCATAATGACGGTTTCCGTACCTGTCTGTATAATAAAGTCTTTCGCCGTCATCTGCAACAAAAATATATTTCGCTATATTTTGCGTTATTTCGGGCGTGCTTTCATAATATACGGCACCTGCGTAGAAATCAAGCGGTGAATAACCGTTTGCCGCACTGTTGCCGGCATTGCACATTCCGCTTATTCCTTCCATCTCCGCCTTGCCGTTGAGATCATTTACCGTTACACCGATAAGTTCAGGCGCATAGCCGTTATAATCATAGCCGTTTTTGTTATTTATGTATGTCTTAGATACAAAATATCCGTCGGGCGACATTGCGCTGACAAATTCATACCTTGCCTCAAGTGCGACCTTGCCGTCCTTTCCGATAAAGCCTGCTCTGCCGTTCTCAGCCGCCAGATAAGCCATATAACCGTTTTCCATCGGCTGAATATCATACCTTGTAGTCAGCAGTACGTTCATATCCCTGTCATAGCAGGTGAAGCTGCCGTCATCGTTTCTTATTACCACACTTCCGCTGTTTTCGCTTATTCTCGGCTTGTTTTCATACTGTGCCAACAGCTGACCGTACTTGTCATAGATATAATACTTGTCATAGTCAAAGCACATCAGCCTGTCGCCGTATGCCTTTGCGTACACGAACTTTCCTATGCTCTTTCCGTATGCCGTGTAATATTCAGCAAGGGAATTATTGTCCTTGGTTTTGTAGAAATCGTTTCCCAGAACCGTAAACGCCCTCTCGTACACCGCATATACATGACCGCTGTTCCTGTCTGCCATAGCATACTTTTTCCTGATTTTATCCTGTTTGCCCGAATCTTTTTCACGGTCGGAACTGAACGATGCAATATACAGCTTATCGCCGTATTCATTCAGATTGAAGCTGACGGAGGATGAAACCGCCAGCACAGGACAAAGCCTGTTATCGTATATCACCGTCTGACTGGGCTTATTGCTTTGTATAAGGTCGCAGGCTGTGTATTCATTCATTGAATATCTCTCAGACGAGCCTTGCAACACCGCTTTATTGCCGAACAGATCTTTTACCGCAGTATGCTCCTCCTCGCAGTATCTTATAAGCCTTGCGCTGTCCGTATCAATTACCGATGCGTTGACAAGTTCGTTTTCCGTATCGGTATCTATAAGCGTTTCTCCGGGAGCTACTATTCTGCCGCTTAATGTGCGGCTGTTGCAGACTATAAAATATCCGTCATCTATACGGCAATCGCAATACTGCGGATTGTACTTTCTGTATACCTCGTTGTATGATTTTGCGTTTTTTGCTACAGGTATCATATCGCTGTAAATATAATCCCACATATCTTCGTCAAAAGTATTGCCTGCAATCTCGGAGAAATAAAAATCCCCCTGAAACATATTCTCCCCGTCAAACTTTTCAAAGTCCTCAGGGTCGTACCAGCTATGCACGGTATCCGCAAACATCAGCTTGTCGGACGCATAGCTAAGCTTTCCTATTACAGTATTTCCGTTCATATCTATGACGGAATACTCAGTGCCGCTTTTAACATAGGCGTAGCCGTCCGCATAATATCCGCTTGCACCGTCAAACTTTGCGTCCGTCACCTTTTCGCCGTTTGTATTGATATATCCTATTTTAGCATTATCGTAGTAAGGCGCAAGTCCGCAATTGAACGAGCCGAACTGATTATCGCTCTCAAACTGCTTTCCGCTTGCGGTATATC
>OLRY01002555.1_pt1 | contig 12075 bp, 9 predicted proteins | sample 1672541 | NCBI WGS metagenome assembly OLRY01 (sample SAMEA3136697, study PRJEB25190) | human gut metagenome | biome: human gut; feature: human-associated habitat; material: faeces | place: Austria | collected 2013
CTATACACCTGGAGATGCAGAGAATAAGTATATTCTTGCAATCACGAAGAGTTATGCGGCACTGGAAAATTATATCCAGGCAAATTATCCGGAGTTTGAGATTGTAAAATGCACTACGACAGAGGAATGTATGGAACTTCTGAACAGCGGAGAGTGCGACTTTATGGCACAGAATGTCAACGTGGTGACACCGCTGCTGCAGAAACCGCGGTATGAGGGATTGACGGTACTGCCTAACCTGTCTAAGGAAGAACCGATGGGGATTGTTGGAAAAAACAGTGATGAAAATAAAATCGGCAGAAACGCGGAGGAATATATGGCGCTGCCTCTTTCACAGATAGGAGAGGAAGGAGGAGTAACCGCAGGGGGCAGGTATCTGGTTAACTGCAGGAAGTCGGATAACGGGCGCTGGAATTATGTATATATGACAGATTTAAACTCCTATAATGCCAGAAGGGACAGACTGGCGCTGACGCTTCTTCTGACAGGTCTGCTGCTGCTTTTTTTGTCCATTGCAGTGTCCTATATGGTGTCGGTCAGGGTGTTTCTTCCGGTGAAAAGCGTTATCGAAATGCTGGAAGATCCTAAAAAGCTGTATGACATCAGCGATAGGCAGGAAGGAAGAGGGGAACTGAAATTTATTGCGGCTTCCTTTCTTGAGACATTTAAAAAAGAGGAACAGAATCAGAGAGAGCTGACCCGTTACATTACTTCCCTGAAAGAGACGCAGATCGCCCTGCTTCAGGCGCAGATTAATCCGCATTTTCTGTTTAATACGCTTCAGAGCATCAGCTTTATGGCAATCGCCTTTACCCGCACAGACAACACAGTGACACGGGCTGTCGATATGTTGTCCAGTATGATGCGGTATATGATGGAAGTGGATTACAATACTGTTACGGTGGAAAAGGAGCTGGAATACAGTCGTGCGTATATCGGGCTGGAGCAGCTCAGATTCGGAGAAAAACTGAAGGTGGACTGGGAGATTGATCCACAGCTGGAAACCTGCCAGATTGCAAAGGTAACACTTCAGCCAATACTGGAAAACAGCATCAAACATGGTTTTAAAAATATGAAGGAAGAAGGGCAGATTGTTGTGTGCGGCCGGCGGGAGGAAGAAGACTGTGTGTTTACCGTGTCCGATAATGGAATCGGACAGACAGAGGAATGGATAGATGCAAAGAATGAGGAGCTTGGAAAAAGTATGACATTAACAGGAAGACGAATCGGCATTCAGAATGTGAATCAACGGATACGCATGATTTTTGGAATGAACTATGGGCTTAATATCAGGAAGATGGAAAAGGGATTCTGTGTAGAAATACGAATTCCGGCGGTTTCAGGGGAGGATAAGAGCAGATGAAACAGGGAAAAGCGGTGGAAGGATTTAAGACCGTGGAATATGAAGTGGATTTTTGCGTGATTGGAGGAGGACTGGCAGGGTTTGCGGCGGCGCTTTCCGCTGCGAGACATGGATGCAGTGTTTTTCTGATGCACGACAGGCCGGTTCTGGGAGGAAATGCTTCCAGTGAGATACGCATGTGTATCAGAGGAGCGACCAGGAAGAACGAACAGGAAACAGGAATCGTGGAAGAGCTGGCGCTGGAAAATATTTATTATAATCCTGAGGTGAATTTTTCTGTCTGGGACAGCATCTGGTTCGGCATGATAAAGGCGGAAAAGAATATTACGCTGGCCCTGAACTGTTCCTGTATGGACGCGGAGATGGAGGGAAACAGGATTCATGCGGTAAAGGGCTGGCAGCTGACAACACAGACCTGGATACGGGTGAAAGCGAAAATTTTTGCAGATTGTTCAGGAGACAGTGTACTGGCCCCGCTGACCGGGGCGGAATGGAGAATGGGAAGAGAAGCCAGGGAAGAGTTCGGAGAGTCCATCGCCCCTCAGGTCAGTGACAGTCATACTATGGGTTTAAGCTGCCTGCTTCAGATCAGAGAAACGGAGCGGAAGGTAACTTTTCGCAGGCCGGAATGGGCGGAGCAGTATACAAAGGAGGATTTTCCCTTTCGGATGGATCTGAAAAGCAAGGATGGCTGGCGGGACAGCAATTTCTGGTGGATAGAGATTGGAGGAATGGGGGATACCATCAGCGATACGGAAGCATTACGGGACAGGCTCATTCGTATGGTGTATGGAGTATGGGATTTTATAAAAAACGGTAATGTGGTGGAGGCAGATAACTGGGATATTGAGTGGATTGGATTTCTGCCCGGAAAAAGGGAAAGCCGCAGATATGTGGGAGGCTATATGCTGAAGCAGCAGGATCTGGAAAGAGCCGTGGAATTTGAGGATATCGTGGGATATGGCGGATGGAGTATGGATGATCACAATCCATGGGGATTCGATACGAAGGAGGAACCGACCATATACCATCCGGTAAAGTCTCCTTATGGAATTCCCTATCGCTGTCTCTATTCCGTTAATATTGAAAATCTGATGTTCGCGGGAAGAAATATAAGCGCCACGCATACCGCCCTGGCTTCCACGAGGGTGATGGCAACCTGTGGAACCCTGGGACAGGCGGTAGGAACGGCTGCATCGATCGCGGTGAGGGATGGGCTGACACCTAAAGAAATATATGAGAAACGTATTTCAGAACTGCAGGAGAAGCTTCAGGAGGATGACTGTTATCTGCCGGGAAGACGCAAAAAGAAAAATCCATTGATGGAACGGGTGCAGATTATCAGTACAGAAGGGGATGTGAATTGCCTGACGGATGGAATAGAAAGAACTCTGGACGGGGAGGAGCATGTATGGAAGGCTCCGATAGGGGCAGAAATTCAGGCCCGACTTCCGGAAGGAAGCCTGGTGAAAAGCGTCAGATTTATATTTGACAGCGATATTAACAGGGATGGCTGGGGAGATGGACTGGCAGAATACAGGAGATATCCGATGAGATGCCATGTTTATCTTGGACAGCAGCCCGCAGTTATGCCGCCTGCGTTGATTCGGGGATATGAATTCTGGATTCGTATGGGAGAGGAATGGGTCCTGTGGAAAAAGGAGACAGAGAACCATAAACGACTGGTGGATATTCCTGTGAACAGACCGCTTTGTGAAATAAAAATGATTCCCCTGGATACCTGGGGGCAGAAGGAAGCGAGAATATACAGGATGGATATTATGGGAACAACAGCAAAATAAGCTGTGAGACGGAATTGTGGATAACAGACAATAAGAAGAGTTAACAAAAATACAACCGGGAGTTGAGACACTCCCGGTTGTTCTCTTAATCCTCCATTTTTTTCTGAAGGAGAATCTGCTACAATAAGACAGATGAAAGAATACGGAGCAGGAGCCGCTCCGGCGCGTGTCTCGCCATAAAAACGCATGGAGGTCAGAATGAAAAACATACTGTCAGAAAATATCGCGCGCTTCCGCAGATCGAAAGGCTATACCCAGGAGGAGCTTGCCGGAAAGCTGAATCTTTCCCCGCAGGCCGTCTCCAAATGGGAAAACGCCCAGTCTCTTCCCGACATCACCCAGCTTCCCCGGCTTGCCGGACTGCTGGAAACGGATATCGATACCCTGATGGGCTATATTCCGGGGAAAAAACAGACCACACCATATGAGGAACGATATCAGACGGAGGGCTATTACTGGGGAACCCGGCCCAATGAGATGTGCCTGGAGCTTCTGAAAAGGATTTATCCGACGAGGCCCCTGCGCCTGCTGGAAATCGGCTGCGGAGAAGGGAAGGATGCAGTTTTTCTGGCAAAATGCGGCTATCAAGTCACGGCCTTTGACGCGACGGCCTCCGGAATTGAGAAGGCGAAGCGGCTGGCCGACATTCATCAGGTGGAGGTCAGCTTTTTTCAGGCCGATCTGCGCACCTTCCGGCTGGACGAGGAGTTTGACATCATCTACAGCTCCGGCGTGTTCCACCACATTCTGCCTGACCTGCGCAGGGAGCTGATGGAAAATTATCTGTCACATACCGCGCCCGGCGGCATGCATGCCATCAACGTCTTTGTGGAAAAGCCCTTCATCCCCGCCCCTCCGGATGAGGAAGTGAATAAAGAGAACTGGCAGAACTGGATTTCCGGGGAACTGTTTACCTGGTACAGGGACTGGGTGATCGAGGACTGCCGGGAAGAGATTTTTGACTGCAACAGCAGCGGCATTCCGCACAAACACTGCATGGATACCATTTTTGCAAGAAAGCCCCTACAGGACTGAACAGGCTTTGGAATGGAGGAAATCATGGAACAGAAAAAGAAGGAAATTCTTTCGGCCGGAGGAATCTGGCTCGAGACGGAGCGAATGATTCTGCGGGACCACAGGTGGGAGGATCTGGAAAGCCATCACGGGCTGATTTCCGATCCGGATGCCATGTATTATCTGCCGGACATCCGGACGCATGATCTGGAGGAATCCAGAATGGATCTGGAGTCTTCGATCGAGGCCATCGGGAAGCCGGACAGAAGGGAGTATTTCCTGCGGATAGAGGATAAGGAAACGGGCGAGCTGATCGGTGAGACCGGCTATACCGTGATGCAGGAGCATCCGGTGGGAAAGCTGGTGCATGCCGGCTATTTCAGCCGCAGAAAATTCTGGGGCCAGGGCTACATGACGGAGGCATTCAGGGAGATTCTTCGTTTCGCCTTTGAAGAAAATAATGTTTTCCGCGTAACTACAGGCTGCGATCCGGAGAATAAGGGTTCGGAACGGGTGATGATTAAATGCGGCATGATCAGGGAAGCGGACATGAAGCAGAAGGTATGGATGGATGGCCGGATGCATGACCGCGTGGAGTACCGCATGCTGAAGGAGGAATGGAAAAGGCTGCGCCGGGGATAGAGGCCGCAGATTTGGGACTGGAGGAGGCAGACTTTACTGCCATCCTCGAAGTCCCGCTGCTGCCAGCTCCAGACCGCTCAGAAAGGTTATCGGCCCGCCCTGTTCAAAATGATCAAAATCCACACAGAAGAGGGAATATGCGCAGACTTTTCCTGTTTCCATGACGAGACGGATGTTCCGTATCACCGTATCGAGCTCATGGCCATAGGGAACCGCCTTTTCATAGGCCGGAATATATTTCGCTTTCAGAATGTCCGCATCCACGGAAAGATAGATTACATCCACTCTGGAGGCAAGGGAAGAAACCGCCTTCTCCCAGATCGTCTTATCCTGAAATGCGGTGGCATCCAGACGAACTACCTGCTCTTTTTCCAGATGAGAAGCATTCGCTTCCGTGGCAAAACGGATGTCACCCGCGATAATATTCTGCCCTCTCAGAGGAATTTCCAGACCGCATATTTCCTTTCGGTATTGTTCCAGGGTACTCCCGGTCATGACGGAAAAGGGTACGCCCACAAGACGGGTAGGGGAAGAAGAGTCTTCTACAATGCAGTTATCCGAATGTGCGTCGATCCATACCAGGCCAATGCGCGTATCCGTGCCGAGAGCCCGTTGAATTCCTCCGGCGATGGCCGGGGCGTAGTTGCAGTATCCTCCCGCGGCGAATACGGGATTGCCGTTTTGCACGCTTTCGCGGACCAGATCGGAAAATTGTCTGGTGAGTTCCACGCAGGGCTGCAGAGCGCAGCCCTCCGGATAGCTTATATTTTTGATTTCAACAGGCAGACCGGCCAGTTCATAGACATGGCTTTGATGGTACAGATCCACCGCGCGGGGATTTTGATATTGCCGGAGAGAAGAACGGAAAATCTCTTTTCCGTCCTCAATACGGACATCCCAGGCGGCATAGCAGTAGGGGCATTCTATAACGGTTAATTTTTTCATCTGAAATCTCCTAATCTTATATATCAGACGGTTGGGTTATTCTGCGGCTTTTGTCTGCTGCCTTTTGCTGAAGCTTCCAAATGCTATGGTAACAACCGCAAGTACAGCAACCTGTGCAAGGGCAAAAAGCAGAGTATTGAATGCGCCGAAGCGGACGATGAACGGATAAAGCACGGCAAGCATGACAACACAGTAAACAGTATTGATGGAATAGGCGATGGAAAAGTCCGGAAGGGCGTTGGATTTCAACTCAGGGTCTGCCATTCGGGTCAGAAGAACGCCTGTGATGAAATCGCCTGTCATCATTCCCAGCGGTCCCATTGATTTTTCCAGCCAGTCCTCATGCAGATAATGTTTATTCAGAATGAGAATCATGGGTACCGTTACAAGAAAGCCGAGAACAGCGCAGATCAAAATCGGAAGCCAGTATTCCAGAACCCCTTCAATCGGCATGCTCATGATTGCTGCGGTAACAATGAAATCCGTAACAGCGCCGGAAATTTTGCTCTTAATTTCTGAATCAAAATGGCGGTCCCACCCCAGCTTTCTTACGATAGGCCATATAATATACATGGAGAGAAGGGCATACAGCCATACATCCATATCCTCCAGAAATGGAACTTCCAGAGCAGTGATGGCAAAATAGATCAGATAACCGACGCCGACCACCATCATGATGAAGCCGAAATGCAGGCCAAGGGTATCAATGGCGCCGCCGGCGGTAGTCTGCCGTCCTGCGGACGGCTGTTCATCAACGCTGTGATACAGGCCGGTCTTCATCTCATCGGGAAGACTGGCAGGATCTGCAATATAATGTGTCTGTCCTTTTCGGGCTGCTTTATTCAGTACAAAGATGCCGATCAGAATACCGCCGATCATGCCGATGGTGGCAAAGGTCATGGCAACTCCAAGTGCATCCTGGGCATAAGGAGCGCCCTGACTTTCAAAGAGCGCACCAACCATTGCTCCTACGCCGTGTCCGCCGCAGAAGCCCATAAACAGCTCCGCGCCGAATCCCGCATAGGTGGCGAAGCTGGTATTCTGGAACAGAACGTTGACCAGAAAGCCGATTGCTACCTGAATGGCGGCCACCAGCGTGATGATGATGCCGATATTGATGGCATCGAAGCTGCGGGCCTGTTCTCCTTTTTTCCGTTTCACGGCACACATGGGCATGGTCGCGATGACAATGCTGAAGAGCTTACCCGGAAGATTGGAGGCTGTGGTGATTACCCTGTCGGAAAAAGGGATAATACCGAATACCTTGGGCCCGAGAAGCAGCGCAAGAAGGCCGCCGATAACACAGGCCGGCAGAAAGAGCTTTTGAAAAAGCTTTACCTTTGCGCGCAGAAAGGTACCGATCATCAGGAAGGTACCGATAATCGCAAGTGTGATGAGAAAATGTTGAATTTCCTGGCTGTCCATTAAATCTCCTCCTTTGTCTGAATCTTTGACAGTATATTTTGTGAAAAGCGTTAATGCTTTGCCCAGTAATCCGTTTCTTTCGCATCCTTCAGCCATTCCTCATACAGGTCAGGCCTCCAGTCTCCGCAGCCGATGCCGCCGTCCCACACGCTGTTAAGAAAAGAATGCCGTACGTCAGAAAGATCAATGGAGGCAGTGAAAATACCGCTTTCATCCGCTCCCGGCTCCAGGAACCGGCTTCCGGCATAATAATGAAAACCGGTGGCAGAGATGGAAGGCCCAAGGATGCAGGAACCTCCCATGAACCAGGAAGTTTTGTCCCTTCCGCACAGATTGGAAGTGGCAATGAAAGCGTCATTGTTTACGGCCAGATACTGCAGACAGAGATTCCCGAGAGCACCGCCTGCACCGGCGGTTTCCAGAGTGCAGATAGCCGTGCAGTTAATCATCAGACGTGCTCCCTTTGCGCGGAAATAGCGGGTGATTTCGGGAAAGCAGTAAAAATCATAACAGATCGCCACCCCGACGGGGCCCCACGGAGTATCAAACAGAAAAGGACGTTGCCCCGCGTCTGCCCACAGATGCTCTGAAAAGGGGAGATGAATTTTCCGGCAGGAACCGATCAGGCCTTTGGGACCACAGACCGCGGCAGCGTTATAAACTGTATCAGAATCGTTTTTGTCGCGTTCCGGCATGCCGAACAGGACATGGATATGATATTTCTCTGTGAGCTCGCATACCTTCTCTGTGGATGGACCGGGAATGGTCTCGGCAAGCCGTCTGTGCATCCGTTGTTCCTTTGGAAGGTCTTCCGGTTCCGGATCATATCCGGTCAGACAGGTTTCCGGAAAGACTACGATCTGCGCTCCTTTCAGAGCAGCCGCTTCTGTGTATTCCAGAATCCGCTTCAGATTCATTTCCTTATTTCCCCAGACAGGTGCAAAATTGACAACTGCCACATTGAGAATGTCTTTTACATTGGTGCCCATGGATATCCCTCCGATCTGTTCTTACCTGAAATCAGGATGCAAAAAACAACAAGTATACAGAAAGCTCGGAAGTCCTCAGATACTGCCTGTCCGGTTATGGAGAAGGAGCCGCCTTCTGCCTGAACCGCTTTTCAGCGGCAGAACTGCGACTCCTTTGTCTGTTTTTATTTTAAAGCTTCTGTTGGAAGAAAGACAATCAATTCATAAGAGATTCAAATCAACTTTTTAGTTGATTAACCGGATGAAATGGTCTATTCTGTTCTTCAGAGGATGGAAAGAGGGAGGAAGGGAGGTAACCATGTGACCTCAAAGGATCTGGAATATTTTTTAAGTGTATACAATTCCCACAGCATTAAGGATTCCGCAAAGGAACTGTTTATTTCTTCACAGGGACTCAGCAGGAAGATTATTGAACTGGAGCAGGAGATAGGCGCACCGCTGTTTGACAGAACGGCAAAAGGGATGATCCCTACCTTTGCGGGAAGACGGCTTGCGTACAGAGCCCAGACAATTATCAATGAATTTAAGGGAATTCGTTCGGATTTCTCCAATGCGGCGATTAAGAGCGGAACAGATCTTACAGTACCGGCGACCTATGGTGTGATTCAATACCTTTCTGTTCCCTTTGTGAAAAGCTTTTATGAGCAGCATCCGCATATCTGTCTGAACCTGATCGAGATACCGGAAAAAGAGCTTTTCGCTGCGCTCCAGAAAAATGAGGTGGAGGTGGCGTTCGCGCCTGCGCCGATCGATTACAGCAGGTACAACGCCATTTTCTGTTTTTCCTGGAAGCATTGTCTGGTAATCAACAGGAAGAATCCGCTGGCAAAGAAGGAAAGGATATCCTGTGAAGATCTGGCACATGTGCCGCTGGCGGTGAGAGGCCGGTCTTATTCTGCATTTCCGTCCAACATGAGCCGGTTTCTCAGACGGGGCGTGCAGCCGGATATTCTTCTGGAAACCACATCGGAAACCCTGATTCATTCCATCGCGGAGGAAAATATGGGGATCGGTATTACGCTGGAATTCCAGGCGCAGGCAGACAGACGCCCGGGGACGGTGATCCGGTATTTTGATGTGCCGTTTGAAAAGGAGGTCTATCTGATCTCAAAGAAAGGAATTTCTCTCTCGCCAGCAGCATCCGCCTTCAGTTCTTTTGTAATGCAGTGGATATGAGAAAAGGAGCAAAAAAGAGGATATGATTGAAAGAAAACAGTACAGAGCCTGCCTGAAAGCGGGCTGGAAGCAGGAACAGCTGGAAGAAACGGCAAAAGCCGCCGCGGGAACCGCCCGTGAAGCAGTGGAGGCGGGAGATATTCTGACCGCATCTCTCTATCGATATCATGACATGTGTTTCCTGTATTATGAAGCGCTGAAGGAAAATATTGTCCCCACGGATTTCCTTGCCCCCCTCACCCCCCTTCTGGAAGAGTGGCCGGAAGAAAACGGGAAGACGCCCTGGGCGTACATGTATCACATTTTTCACCACAGCGTACCGGAAGACATATCGGAATGGACCAGGGAGCGTACAGAAGAAAAAAAACGGATCGGCCGCATCGCCTTTCTCTGGCCGGATAAGGTGTTTTCCTATGCCCGCTGGCATCAGGCCATCGTGGAGGAAGGCCTTTTGAAGGGGGATAAATACCAGTGTATCTCCCTGCATGAAAACATCCTGTTTTCCTATTTTGAGGAGCCCAGATTCAACGTGAATGTCAGAAAGGAGCCGGAACGGGAGTCAGAAGTGATCAAAGGCTGGATGGCTGCCGATCCGGAAAGCCATTTTGACCGCGTGAAGGCCGGCGGGGATAATTTCCTGATCATTGACCGGATTTTTTCAGTGGGCTAAGCCTGCTGCCAGTTACCGCGCGACCCGTGTGGCAGGTAACGAGGCAACGAAACATCCCTTGCAATCAGGCCGTTTTTTTGCTACCATAGGTACGGACAAAACAGTGATGACAGGACAGACGACCATCACTATAATAAAAATTCGGCTGAACTGAAAACAGAGGGATTTTGGACCAATATCCAATTTCTCTGAATCGAGGGCCGCCTGTCGGCAGCGAAGAAGAGAGGCGGAAAAAATCAGAGATTTTTTCCTGGAAATTGGACTTTCGTCCAATTTCTCTGAATCAAAAGCCGCCTGTCGGCGGCGGAGAAAAGAGGTAGAAATGAGCAGCGAAATCAGAGACATCAACCTGGCCGAATCCGGCGAACAGAAAATTGAATGGGTAAAGAGAAACTGCGACCTGCTTCGCATGCTGGAGGAAGAGTTCAGCCGGACGAAGCCCTTCGCAGGGAAAAAGATCACGCTTTCCGTACATCTGGAAGCCAAAACCGCATATCTGTGCAAGGTGCTGGCGGCGGGCGGAGCGGAAATGTATGTGACCGGCTCCAATCCGCTTTCCACACAGGACGACGTGGCCGCAGCTCTGGTAAAGGCGGGACTGGAGGTCCATGCCTGGTATGGAGCGACGGAAGAGGAGTACAATGCGCACATCCGTGCCGCGCTGTCCGCGGGTCCCAACATCATCATCGATGACGGCGGCGACCTGGTGCACATGGTTCATACCGAGATGCGCGACCTGATTCCGAATATCCTTGGCGGCTGCGAGGAAACCACCACAGGCATCATCCGGCTGGAGGCCATGAATCGGGCCGGAGAACTGGAATTCCCCATGGTCCGTGTCAACAATGCGCAGTGCAAGCATTTCTTTGACAACAGATACGGTACGGGTCAGTCCGTATGGGACGGCATCAATCGTACCACAAATCTGATCGTGGCAGGTAAGATTGTGGTCGTAGCCGGCTACGGTTGGTGCGGTAAGGGAGTTTCCATGAGAGCGAAGGGGCTGGGAGCTAGGGTTATCGTGACGGAGATCGATCCCGTAAAGGCGATTGAGGCGGTAATGGACGGCTTCGATGTAATGCCCATGAAGGAAGCGGCAAAGCTGGGAGACTTCTTCGTGACCGTAACGGGCTGCGACAAGGTCATCGACGCGGAGGATTTCGTGGAGATGAAGGAAGGCGCCATCCTCTGCAATGCAGGCCACTTCGACTGCGAGATCGACATGGCGGGACTTCGTAAAATGGCGGTCGAGACCAAAGAGATGAGAAGAAATATTCAGGGCTACAAGCTGCCCACCGGACAGTGGATCTGTGTTCTGGCAGAGGGACGTCTTGTGAACCTGGCGGCAGGAGACGGGCATCCGGCGGAGATTATGGACATGAGCTTTGCGATTCAGGCGCTGTCTGCAAAATATCTGGTGGAGCACGGCAGAGAGCTGACCGAGAAGCTGATCGATGTTCCGGAGGAAATTGACCGGGAAGTTGCGGAAAGAAAGCTCCGCTTCCTTGGAAAGGAGATCGATACTCTTACGCCTGAGCAGGAGGCTTATCTGAATAAGTCGCTGGTGTAAACGGCGGGAAATAATAAGGGCTGCAGGAAATGGAAATCCTGCAGCTCTTTTTTTACCGGGGTATCAGTGCTTTTCCTCTGAAAAGGGAATCACCCCCATCCCCATTCCAACCCGGCCCCCTGCAAGAAGAAAGGCTTTCAGACTCTTCTGCAGGGAGGTATGTTCCGGATAGCATTCGGTCCGGTCGCTGATCTCCCCGAATACGCGCTCTTCGGCCTGACGGTAGGAGAAATCTTCCCCATAGAGCCGGAAGAAGGACTGAAAATTCAGAATATTGGAGGAGGGCGGCAGAATCCGATGGAGAGCAGGGGAAAGAAGCCAGGAATGGCAGTGCATCAGCCGGTATTCATTCCCTGCGAAAAAGATCCGCGCCTGAGAGAGGGAAGAGGAGATCTGTTCCGGTTCCAGCTTTCCGTCCGCCGGGATATGTATTTCCAGTTTGCGTACTCCTTTTGGAAAGGAATATTCATCCGTCCGGA
>OLRY01002558.1_pt1 | contig 12067 bp, 7 predicted proteins | sample 1672541 | NCBI WGS metagenome assembly OLRY01 (sample SAMEA3136697, study PRJEB25190) | human gut metagenome | biome: human gut; feature: human-associated habitat; material: faeces | place: Austria | collected 2013
AGCGCGGCCCGGGCCTCGGCCCGCTGGCCAAAGCGCAGCTGCGCCGCCGCCAGCTGGATGCGGGCCTGCAGGCCCACCAGACCGTAGTGCATGGCCTCGCACCGGCGCAGCAGGCCCTCGCTGTGGGCGATCACCTTCACGTACTCCCCCTGCGCCAGCCAGACCTGCTGCTCGATGAGGGACATCATGGGGCGGCAGGGCCCAAAGAAACTCACCTCGGCCAGCTTGTGCTCCCGGAACAGCTCCGGGGCCTGCTCCGGCCTGCCCTGCAAAGCGTAGAAATAAGCGGCGATGCTCTCCAGCAGATGCACCTGCACCCCGTCGTGCTTTTGCAGCAGGGCGGCGCGCTTGGCGGCAAAATCGTACCCCTCTTTCCCCTTGCCGCACAGGGCCAGCCGCAGGGCCAAAAAGTCGCAGCAGAGGGTCATGTTTTCCTGCCCGGCGGCGTCGGCCCGGGCCCGCTCCAGCAGCACGGCGGCTTTCTCCCACGCCCCCTGCAGGTAGGCGGCCTCCGCGTCCATCAGAAGCTCGGCCCCCTGGCCGTGGCCGTTGGTGATTTTATAGTAATGGGGCATACACTCGTACATTTCGGCCAGTTCTTTGCCCAACTCCCCGGGGGCGCGGTAGTACATCATCAGCACCGAGGGGGAGCCGAAGGTCCAGCTGCCGCTGTTGCGCAGGGTGACGGCGGGGCGGCTCATCTGGCGGCTGGCGCTGCGGTGGAGGCGGCTCATCTGGGTGATGTCGTTGTAGAACAAGAAGCTCTGGATGAGGTCGCACTCCCCCAGCAGGTTGCCCCGCTCGGCGGCGGGCCACTCGGGGTGTTGGGCCACGGCAGCTTCCAGCAGGGCTTTCAGCTCCATCATTTTGGGGATCTGCTGCCAGGTGAACATCCGGCGCATCAGCACCAGAATGGCCAGCGGGTGGCGCTGCAGCGCTTCCACCGGGCAGCGGTCCAGCCGCTGCAGCAGCTCGGCGGGGCTGAGGGAGGCAAGCAGATCCCCTGCGTCCGCCTCGATGACGGCAAGGGCTGCGTCGCGGTCGCCGCAGTGCTCAAAGGCCTGCAAAGCGTGGAGGTACTGGGCTTTTTGGGCATACCAGCGGCCATACCGCTGCCAGACCTCCGTTTGCCGGGCGGCGGGCAGCTGGGCAAAGAGCCGCTCGGCGCACTCTTTCATCATGTGGTGGAAGCGGAAGCTCACCCCGTCCGGCAGGCGGGTGACAAAGGCGTTTTGCTGGGTGAGGGCCCGCAGCACCTCCTCCGCGTCGGGCAGGGCGGTGACAGCCCGGGCCATCTCCACCGTGAACTCATCGGCCAGCCCCATCACAGCGAGGAAGCCCCGAGTCTTCTCGGGCAGGGACTCCAGCATGGCGGCGGTGAACATGGCGTAGATGTCCGGCCCCGGCTGCAGCAGGCTCTCGGCCTGGGCGGCGGTGATCTCCACGCCGCAGCGGTGGGTGTAGGCCAGCAGCTCCTCCCGGTTCAGGCGAAGGCCGTCGGCCTCGATGCGGTGGAGCCGCCGCCCCAGCCGCACCACCTGCTCCCCGGGCAGAAAGCGGTTGCGGCTGGCCACGATAAGGTGGACGTTCTCGGGCAGGCGGTAGGCCAGCCGACACAAAAACTGCGCCACCCGCTCGTCCCCCAGCAGGTGGAAATCGTCCAGAAAAAGATAGTAGGGCGTTTTGCCACCCAGCGCGGCACACAGGTCCTCCAGCAGCAAAGCCGCGCCGCTGGCGTCGGCGGGGCAGTCGTAGCCCTCCAGCACCGTCAGCCCGGCGGCGGCAAAGGCCTTCTGCACGCTTTTCCAGAAGATGGAGCGGTTATCCGAGTAGATGCTGGCTTGCAGCACCACGGCCCCCGCCTTGGCCTGCTCTGCCAAGAACCAGCGCACCGCCGTCGTTTTACCGTAGCCCATGGGGGCCACCACCGCCGTGAGCGCACAGGACGCTATGGGCCGCAGCGTCTCCCGCATTCGGTCCGAGATGTAGATGATGTTCAGGTTCTGCCTGTTTCTGGCCATGCGCGTTCCCCTTTTCCTTATGCTAAGGCTATTGTAGCACATTTGCGGCGAAGAGAAAAGTGCGGCAGGGGTGCAAAAAAGCAGGCAGAGCCTTCGCCTTTGCGAAAAGTTCTGCCTGCGTTCTTTTTATAAATTGGGATTCTTGGGAGCGGCGGTTTTGGCTTAGTACATGCCGCCCATACCGCCCATGTCACCGCCTGCAGCAGCGGGTGCAGCAGGGGGTTCCGGCAGATCAGCGACCAGGCTTTCGGTGGTCAGCACCATCTCAGCGACGGAGGCTGCGTTCTCCAGAGCGGAACGGGTGACCTTGGTGGGGTCAACGATGCCAGCAGCGATCATATCGTCCACAAAGACCTCGTTCTGAGCATCAAAGCCGTAGTTGGGCTTGTTGGCAGAGATGATCTTGTCGATGATGACACTGCCTTCCAGACCGGCATTCTTAGCGATCTGGCGCAGAGGAGCTTCCAGAGCCTTCAGAACGATCTTGGCACCGGTGCGCTCGTCGCCTTCCAGCGTGTCGCACAGCTCGCGCACAGCGGGGATCGCATTGATAGGAGCAGTGCCGCCGCCGGCAACAACGCCTTCCTGAACAGCAGCCTTGGTTGCGTTCAGAGCATCCTCGATGCGCAGCTTCTTGTCCTTCATCTCAACTTCGGTAGCAGCGCCGACCTTGATGACGGCCACGCCGCCAGCCAGCTTTGCCAGACGCTCCTGCAGCTTTTCACGGTCGAAATCGCTGGTAGCGGCCTCGATCTGGCTGCGGATCTGAGCGATGCGGGCTGCGATGGCATCCTTATCGCCTGCACCGCCAACGATGGTGGTGTTCTCCTTGGAGACCTTCACCTGACGGGCATGGCCCAGCATCTGGACGGTAGCATCCTTCAGCTCATAGCCCAGATCGGAGGAGATCACGGTGCCGCCGGTCAGGGTTGCGATATCCTGCAGCATTTCCTTGCGGCGGTCGCCAAAGCCGGGAGCCTTGACAGCGCAGACGTTCAGGGTGCCGCGCAGGCGGTTGACGATCAGAGTGGACAGAGCCTCGCCCTCGATATCCTCAGCCACGATCAGCAGCTTCATACCATTCTGCATGACCTGCTCCAGCAGGGGAACCAGATCCTGAATCACGCTGATCTTCTTATCGGTGATCAGGATAGCGGCGTTGTCCAAATCAGCCACCATCTTGTCAGTATCGGTGACCATATACGGGGTGAGGTAGCCGCGGTCGAACTGCATGCCTTCCACGATCTCGTTGTAGGTCTCAGCGGTAGTCTTATTCTCCTCAATGGTGATAACGCCATCGGAGGTGACCTTCTCCATAGCCTCGGCGATCAGACGGCCGATCTCGGGGTCGCCTGCAGAAATAGTGCCGACGCGGGCGATATCGTTGCTGTCCTTCACCTTCTGGCTGTGAGCCTTGATGGTCTCAACAGCCTTGGCAACAGCCTTGCTCATGCCGCGGCGGATATCCATGGGGTTTGCACCGGCGGTGACATTCTTCATGCCCTCGGTGACCATGGCCTGTGCCAGAACGGTTGCGGTGGTGGTGCCGTCGCCTGCTGCGTCGTTGGTCTTGGTAGCGACTTCACGCACCAGCTGTGCGCCCATGTTCTCGAACTCGTCCTTCAGCTCGATCTCCTTGGCAATGGTCACGCCATCGTTGGTGATGACCGGTGCACCGAACTTTTTGCTCAGCACCACATTGCGGCCCTTGGGGCCCAGGGTGATCTTAACGGTGTTTGCCAGGGTATCGATACCGGCACACAGTGCCTTGCGGGCATCCTCGCCCTGCTTGATCTGCTTAGCCATAATCAAATCGCTCCTTTAAAGCTCAATTTTCAAATATCAGAGGGGAAACCGCTCAGTCCTCAACGACTGCCAGGATATCGCCCTGACGGACGATGGTGCACTCTTCGCCGTCTACTTTGACCTCGGTACCGGAGTACTTGCTGGTGAGGACCTTGTCGCCGACCTTCACAGTCATCTTGACTTCCTTGCCGTCCACAACGCCGCCGGGGCCGACAGCGATGACCTCAGCCACCTGGGGCTTTTCCTTAGCACTGCCGGTCAGGATCAGACCGCCCTTGGTGGTCTCCTCAACCTCAACAGCCTTAATGACAACACGGTCTGCAAGAGGAATGATCTTCATAGTTCTTGCCCTCCTATAGTAAAAATATAATTTAAAACTTTGATGTGTCCAAAGGGCCTCATGTCGGCCCTTTGGCTCTTTAGCACTCCATTTCTCTGAGTGCTAAGTGTATTGTACTCATCTTGACCCAAAAAATCAAGACCTTTTTTGCTTCTTTTTGTTAAGAATTTATGACAGATGAAAAAATCAGCCGTACAGCGAAAAAGAGACAGCTTTCTCTTGGGCAAAAAAGCTGTCTCTTCTTCTGGTTTTTCATGTTCGGTCTGCACTCTGTGCCGTCCTCTGCGCTGCAAAGCGCTCAAAAGCAGGCTTTGGCAGAAGGATGCGCCCTGCCAGCGGCTGTACCTGTACAGTGATCTGCTCCTTGGGTGCGCATTCGCCGTCTGCCGTGGCAACGATTGGCCCGCAGCCATCCGCAGCGCGCAGGCTCACCTGCTTTGCGCGGCGGTAAATGAAATACGGCTCTGCAGCTCTGACGAGCTGACCGTTCTGGAAGTGCTTGCCGCTCTTGTACATTCCCAGCAGCTTTGCAATGGTCACGCGGCTCACCTTGCGGATGATATATACATCCAGCCAGCCATCGTCGGGCTGTGCTTCCGGCGCTGCACAGAAACCGCCGCCATAGGTGCGGCCATTGCAGATGGCACACATCAGGCAGTCCACATCCAGCGTTTCACCATCGATGGTGTACTCCACCCTGCGGCCGATGTGTCCGCACAGCTGTTCCACAATGGAAAGCACATAGGCCATCTCACCGCCGCACAGCGGGATGCGCCGGAACTTCGGGATGCCGTAGGCAACCTGCGCATCCAGACCGGCAGCGCAGATGGTGGCCGAAAGGCCAAGGCTGGTCTGCATCAGATCGATGCTCACCGGCCCACCGGCCAGCTGGGCATCCAGATCCAGAAACTCTTCCTTTGTACCAAAGGTGCGCAGAAAATCGTTGCCGCTGCCAAAGGGCAGACAGCCCACGGCTGCATTTGCATAGCCATAGATCCCGGTGAGCGCTTCGTTGAAGGTACCGTCGCCGCCGGCAGTGAAGACCCGCAGTTCTTCCCCGCTCTGCTGGGCCTGCTGCGCAGCGGCATTGGCCAGCTCCCGGGCATGACCGGCGTGATTTGTGACCTGAATGGTATATTCTTCCGGCGCAAGCCCTGCACGCGCGGCGGCAACATTGATCTGCTGCGGCAGCGTACGGGTGCAATCGGCCTTACCGGCAGTTGGGTTCAAAAGAAACAATGTGCGCATGGACTTCCTCCTGCAATTCTGTTGCTTCTATGATAACAGAAAACCAAAAGGATGCAAGAGCCAATCTCACAATGTCCCTGCCCCGTACGCACAAAAAAGGAGCGGATGTCTCCGCTCCCCCCTGCAGACAAAAAAATACCGCCCCGGGTCTTGTAACTCAGGGCGGTCCTTTTGAGCTTCAGATGCTTTACAGTGTTGCGGTTTCGTCCTCCCGCAGGACGATAGCACCATCCGCCGAGCAGTCCGCCGTCCAGTGCTGGCCCACGCAGGCCGTGCCGGATGCGATCTGATCCGCAAGTGCCTGCTCCACTGCCCTGTCCACTGCGCGGCGCAGTTCTCTGGCCCCGTAGGCAGAGCGGGCCTTTGCTGCCAGCGCCTGCCCTACCCGCGGTGTGTGATGCAGCTGGTAGCCGCTGCGGGCGGCACGCTGCTCCAGCTGGCACAGCATTTTTTCGGCAATGGCGCACAGGCTGTCGTCGGCCAGCGGACGGAATACGATCATCTCGTCCAGACGGCCTGCCAGCTCTGGCCGGAACCACTTTTTTGCCTCCTCAATGGCCTGCGCAGACTGCTTTTCAAATACGGCTTCGCTGCCCGCCGCAAAGCCCAGCGGCGTGCTCTGACCCGCCAAAAAACGTGCGCCGAGGTTTGAGGTGAGCAGTACGATGGTGTTGCGGAAATCCGCCTTGCGGCCCATGGCATCGGTCAGCTGGCCATCTTCCAGTATCTGCAAAAGGATGTTTTGAATGTCCGGGTGTGCCTTTTCGATCTCGTCAAACAGCACCACACTGTAAGGGCGGCGGCGCACTGCTTCGGTCAGCTGTCCGCCCTCGTCATGGCCCAGATAGCCCGGCGGCGCACCCAGCAGCCGGGCAGCGGTGTGCTGCTCCTGATACTCCGACATATCAAATTTGAGCAGGGCTTTTTCGCTGCCGAACCAGCTGACCGCCAGCGCCCGGGCAAGAGCCGTTTTGCCCACTCCCGTGGGACCAAGAAACAGCATGGCACCCATGGGCCGGCCCGGCTCGCCAAGACCGGTGCGGCTGCGCCGGATGGCACCTGCCACCGCAGCCACAGCCCGGCTCTGGCCCACGATCTCGGCGTTGAGACGTTCTTCCAGCTTGTCCAGCCGTTCCCGCTCCTGCTCACCTACCCGCTCCACCGGCACACCGCTGGCCTGCGCCACCACATGGGCGATATCGTCCGGCATCAGCGTGGGCTTTGACTGCTTTGCCTGCTCGGCCCGGATGCGTGCCGCCGCACAGGCTTCGTCCACAAGGTCGATGGCCTTATCCGGCAGAAAGCGCCCCGGCAGATACCGCACCGAAAGCTCCACCGCAGCCTGCAGCGCTTCCGGCGGAAGGCAGACATTGTGGTAGCGCTCATAGCGCGGCGCAAGCCCGCTGAGGATATCCAGCGCCTGCGCAGGCGTAGGCTCCTCTACCTGCACCTTGCCGAAACGGCGTTCCAGTGCGGCATCCTTCTGGATGTGGGTGCGGAACTCTTCGGTAGTGGTAGCGCCGATAATTTGTATCTCACCCCGGGCCAGCACCGGTTTTAAGATGCTGGCAGCATCGATGGCACCCTCCGCTGCACCGGCACCCACGATGGTGTGGAACTCGTCTACGAACAGGATGGAGCTGCCGTCCCGCACCAGCTCTTCCAGCAGGTTCTTGAACCGCTCCTCAAAGTCACCGCGGTATTTGGTGCCCGCCACAAGGCTGGCCATATCCAGTGCCAGCAGACGGCGGCCCTTGAGCGCACGGGGCACACGATCCGTGGCAATGCGCTGGGCCAGTCCTTCGGCAAGGGCGGTCTTGCCCACGCCCGGCTCCCCCACAAGGCAGGGGTTGTTCTTCTGACGGCGGCATAAGATCTCCACCATGCGGTCCAGCTCTGCTTCCCGGCAGAACACCGGGTCCAGTTCCCGTTCCGCAGCACGGCGGGTCAGATCCCGGCAGTACTTATCACTGGCGCGGCTGCCGCGCGGCGCACTGACCGTGGTCCGCATCTGATACGGCAGTACGAACTGCCCGGACAGCTGGCGGCATTCCCGCACGGCATCTGTGAGCTGCACGCCCATGGATGCCAGCAGGATGCCTGCTGTGCAGCCGTCATCCTCCAGCATGGCGCAGAGCAGATGTTCCGGCTCGGCCCGGTTCAGGTGCGCGTTCTGTGCCCCGATGATGGCGTAATCCATGGTGCGCTTGAGGTCCGGCGCAAGAGCGTAGCGATCCAGATGCAAAGCCGGTGCGCGGCGGCTCTCGGCCAGCTGACGGCGCACCTCTGGTTCCCGGATCTGCTTGCCCTCCAGAAACCGTGCTGCCGCCCCGTGATCCTGCTGCAGGATCGCCAGCAGCAGGTGGCCGGTATCGGCTTTTTCGCAGCCAAGGTTCCCGGCAAGCTCCACCGCACTGCGCAGCAGCTGATCCGACTCGTGCGAAAAGCCCTTGTACCCGCCAAAGCCAAGTTTTTCCCAAATACTCATTTGCCCGCTCCTTGCTGATGAAATTCGTTTTCACAAGAAGTATAGCCCCGAAGCACAGAAAAAAAACATCTCTTTCTGTCGGGATGGGAAAACAAAAAGGAGATACCCGCAGGCATCTCCCCTTCGCTGTTTGATTTTTTCAGTCCATTTCGGCCAGAGCCTTTTTCAGGTTCTTGGCGATCTGATCCGGGCAGCTGGTATTGCGGAAACCGCAGAGCGTGCCCTCCATGCGGTCGATCACATCTTCGGCCTTCATGCCCTTGACCAGACGGCAGATGCCCTTCAGGTTGCCGTTGCAGCCGCCAATGACCTCCATGGACGCAATGGTGTGGTCATCGTTCAGCACAAAGTTGGTCTGCTTGGAACAGGTGCCGCTGTTCGGGAAGCTGAATTCCTTGCTCATAGTTCAAAATCCTCTCTTTTTGACAGAAATCCCGACGAAGATCGTCTGCTTCTATTATAGAGCAGCGTGCCGGAATGTCAATGTGACCGGGTCACACATCAATACCGCGGCGCTTGTGGGCCAGCTCCAGAATGCGGGCCACCTGATCGTCTGCCGTGGTACAGGTACCCACCGGGTGCGGCACCTTATGGTTTGCACCGTGGAAGTCCGTACCGCCGGTATGGATCAGCCCATACTGCTCACACAGAGCAGCACACTCGGCCCTGTCCTCCGGGCTGTTGCGGGGGTGCTCCACCTCAATGCCGTCGATGATGCCCTCTTTGGCAAGCTGACGCACCAGCGGCATGCTCTTGTAAACGGTCGGGTGTGCAAATACCAGCACCGCACCGGCAGCTTTCGCCGTGGCGATCACTTCCTGCACCGATGGATACTTTACCTGATGCAGCACCACACCGCGCGGCTCCCAGCCAAAGAGATAACTGTACAGCTTGCCGTACACAGCATCGCACAGCCCCAGCTGGTGCAGCGCTTCCATAATGCCGCTTTTGAACAGCACACCGCTGTCCTTTGCGTATTCCAGCGCCTGTTCCGTGCGGAACTGCGGGTACAGCGCTTCGATCTCCTTTGCGCTTTGCAGGCCGCACTCGTTGCGGCGCTGTCGCAGGATGTCGCAGTGCTCCTTCAGTTCCCGGCTTTCCGGGTCCGGGAAGTAGCACAGCAGGTGCACGCGATGCTTATGCTCATGGTCATAGCCGGTCAGCTCGGTGGCCGGAAGCAGGCGCACGCCGTCCTGCACAGGGTGCTCATAGCAGTAGTCTACGCTGAGCAGGGTGTCGTGGTCGGAAATGGCCATGGTGTCCAGCCCCGCCCGCGCCGCCATGAGCGGCAGGCGGTGGATGGGCACAGAGCCATCGGAACAGGTGGAATGGTTGTGAAGATCGCCGGGCATGGAAAATGAACCTCCCAAGAAAACCAGAGAAAGGCTTCCCCCAAAGAGGAAGCCTTATATCATATCAGTGCTTATAGAAATTGATCAGGCAGCCGTCGGCCAGGATCTTGCGCTCGTCGGCGGTCAGCGGGGCCATGTACAGGCTGAACTCCTTTGCGGTGTCGCCCAGCACATAGGCCTTGATGTCCTGCAGGTCGCCCTTGAGGGCCTCGCGGACATTCGGGATAAAGACATAGTCGCCCAGACCGAACGGCGTTGCGCCCACCAGCTGCAGCGGCAGCATGCCCCAGTTGATGAGGTTGGAGCGGTAGCGCTTGGTGGCGTACTCGGTAACGATGTTGGCACCGGCCCCCAGCACACGCTGGCAGCTGGCCGCCTGCTCACGGGCAGAACCATCGCCGGGCTTGACGGCAAAGATGGTGGATGCGATCTGCACATCGTTCCAAGTCAGGTTTTCGCAGCCGGGCACCTTGTGCAGCTGGGCCAGCACCTCGGCGCTGCCCTCGCCTGCACGGCGGGCCTTTTCTTCGGCCTGCACGGCCTTGGCACGTCCCACATACTCCGGGTCCTTGCGGCTGAGGGTGAACTCGGCCAGACCCAGAGGATTGGAACGGTAAGACGAAGTCTCACCGGAGGGGATCAGCTCATCGGTGGTGGTGACAGGGTCGGTGATGTAAGATGCCACCTTCAGCAGCAGGTTATCGCCCAGCGGTGCAATTTCGGGCCAGTCCTTGATGTTGGGGCCAAGCTTGAGCAGGGCATCGTAATCGCCCTTGCCAAAGCCCTGATACACGCGGGTATCGTAGCTGGAAGGATCGTACTGATACTCCGGCACAGTGGGATCATAGTCGATATCGGTAGCCGGGGTCAGAATGCCGCCGTTGGCCGTGGTGGCCGCAATGCTGCGGGCATCCATCAGTGCCACACCGGAAAGCTGGCCGTTGCCGGGCTTGGAGCCTTCGCGGCTGGGGAAGTTGCGGGTGGTATGGCGGATAGACAGCGCGCCGTTGGCGGGCACGTCGCCTGCGCCGAAGCAGGGGCCACAGAACGCAGTGCGGACGGTGGCACCGCTGGCCATCAGGTCGTGGATGACTCCGGTGCGCACCAGTTCCATCATGATGGGCTGGCTGCCGGGATACACGCTCAGGGCGTAGTCACCGCAGCCGCCGGTGTGGCCCTTGAGGATGGAGGCAGCTTCATAAATGCTGTCGTACAGACCGCCTGCGCAGCCTGCGATCACGCCCTGATCCACACGCAGTTTACCGTTCTCGATCTTGCTGCACAGGTCAAGGCTGACATCCTTGCGGCCGATCAGCTTCTGCACATCCTGCTCGCAGGCATGGAGAATATCCTCAAGGTTTGCGTTCAGCTCTTCAATGGTAAATGCATTGGAGGGATGCATGGGCAGTGCGATCATGGGGCGGATGGCAGAAAGGTCTACCTCTACCACACCGTCGTAATAAGCAAGGTCGGCCGGAGCCAGCTTCTTATAGTCGGCGGCACGGCCATGCACCGCAAGGAATTTCTGCGTCGTTTCGTCGGTTTGCCAGATGGAGGACAGGCAGGTGGTCTCGGTGGTCATGGCATCGATGGCGTTGCGGGTATCCTGACGCAGAGACGCAACGCCGGGGCCGACAAACTCCATCACCTTGTTCTTGACATAGCCGCTCTTGAACAGCTTGCCCACCAGCGCAATGGCCACATCGTGCGGGCCGCAGCCTGCAGGCAGAGAGCCGGTGAGATAAATTGCAACAACACCCGGACGGGCCACATCGTAGGTGCGGCCCAGCAGCTGCTTTGCCAGCTCGCCGCCGCCCTCACCAATGGCCATGGTGCCCAGAGCACCGTAGCGGGTGTGGGAGTCCGAGCCAAGGATCATCTTGCCGCAGCCCGCAAACTTTTCGCGCATGTACTGGTGGATGACCGCCAGATGCGGGGGCACAAAAATGCCGCCGTATTTTTTGGCGGCGGACAGGCCGAAGCGGTGGTCGTCCTCATTGATGGTGCCGCCCACGGCGCAAAGGCTGTTGTGGCAGTTGGTGAGCACATACGGAATAGGGAATTTCTCCAGACCGGACGCACGGGCCGTCTGGATGATGCCCACAAAGGTGATGTCATGGCTGGCCATGGCATCGAACTTGATCTTCAGGTTTTCGGCATCGCCGCTGGTGTTGTGGGCCTGCAGAATGCTGTAGGCCATGGTGCCGGTCTTTGCGTTCTCGATGGCTGCGGCATCAAAGCCCTTTGCTGCCAGTGCGGCGCTTGCTTCGCCGTCTGCAGGCACCCATTCGCCGCGGGCATAGTATGCGCCGCCGGTGCTGCACTTGATCATATCCAACATCTCAATTCGCCTCTCTTTTTGTATTTCCCACCCGCCCTATCTTGCGGGCACTGCCCCAGCAGAGCGGTACGCTGCCCGCTCTGCCCTCTTCTGCCGCGCTGCCAAAGCACGCGGCTACGGCCCGGAAAACCGTATCTGAAGGTTATTATACCATGAAACTACGGAAAGAAAAAGCACTTTTTACAAATGAATCGTGAATGGAGGATGAAGAGACGGGCTCTGTGCTTTTTCTTGACAAAGAAGCCATTCTATTGTATTATTATTAGCGTTGTATGCCGCTGTGGTGAAATTGGCAGACACGAGGGACTTAAAATCCCTTTCTGGAGACAGAGTACGGGTTCGACCCCCGTCGGCGGCATAAAAAGACCCCCCAAGCTTAGCTGGGTGTTCGTAAAACAGTTTTCGAGAAATGACATGGCAACTGCCTGTCAGGATTGGTTACGAGTACCCGGCTAGGCCGAGGAAGCATCA
>OLRY01002560.1_pt1 | contig 12040 bp, 14 predicted proteins | sample 1672541 | NCBI WGS metagenome assembly OLRY01 (sample SAMEA3136697, study PRJEB25190) | human gut metagenome | biome: human gut; feature: human-associated habitat; material: faeces | place: Austria | collected 2013
TTAAGATGCGGATGAGCATCTTAAACACAGCGACTACAGAGCAGATGGGATAGGGCATTATTTCTTTTTTCGTCTGTTTTTTTCAATTAAATTAATTCAGTCGACCATATATTTTGGTTTCTTCATAGAGCCAATCGGCCAGTTCGTCATTATAATCTCCTGGCAGGCATCGCCATGTCCAGTTTCCGCCCAGTGTAGAAGGTGTATTCATTCTGCCTTCTACTCCAAGTCCAAGAAAATCCTGCATCTGCATAATCGCAGTATCGGCAACACTTGCCCAGGCACAACGCATCATACCAATATGATAACCTTCTTCTTTTGTAAGACGGAGGTAGCGAATGGCATTGTTTTGGAATTCTTCCGGAGCGGTTTCAAACCAGCCAAGGATGGTATCATTATCGTGTGTTCCTGTGTATACAATACAATTATTTGGATAGCAATGTGGAAGATAACCGGAACCGGTATCTCTGCTGTCAAAGGCAAATTCGAGGACTTTCATTCCTGGAAATCCGGTAGATGCTAAAAGCTGTTTTACCGAGTCTGTTAAGAATCCGAGATCTTCTGCAATAATAGGCAGTTTGCCAAGTTTGTTCTCGATTGTAGTGAATAAATCCATGCCAGGACCTGGTTTCCAATGCCCATTTTTGGCGGTGGAATCACCGTATGGAATGGCATAGTATTCATCAAATCCGCGGAAGTGGTCGATGCGGATTACATCGTAGATTTTTGACTGGTAAGCAATACGGTTTACCCACCATTGGTACCCAGTTTCTTTCATGTAATCCCAGTTGAAAAGAGGATTGCCCCAAAGCTGACCGTCAGCGGAAAATCCATCGGGTGGGCATCCGGCAACTTCGATTGGACAAAGGTTCTCATCAAGCTGGAATTCTTCCGGATGTGCCCAAACGTCAGCGCTGTCGTAAGAAACATAAATAGGCAGATCACCAATAATTTTTATATTATTTTCTTCTGCATATGCTTTTAACCTGTCCCATTGATAGAAAAATAAAAACTGTACCTTTTTCCAGAACAGGATTTCATCGGTAAGTTCCTGGTGGATGGCTTCAAGAGAATCTTTTTCTCTTTTCTGGAGAGTTTCTGGCCACTCTTTCCAGGATTGACCGCCATGGTAATCTTTAATTGACATATATAATGCATAATCATCTAACCAGAATTTCTGCTCTTTACAGAATTTTTGAAATTGTTCGGAAAGTGCTCCGGATATACGGGAGCAGGCTGTTTTTAAGACAGTAAATTTATGACCGTAAAGCAGACCGTAATCTACGGTAGTTGGTTGATCGCCCCAGGAGAGAGAGGCATATTCTTCTTCTTGTAACAGCCCTTCTTCTTTTAAATCATCAAAGTCAATCATATATGGATTGCCGGCATAGGAAGAGAAAGACTGATAAGGAGAATCTCCATATCCTGTTGGACATATCGGAAGAATCTGCCAGTATGTCTGTCCGGCACGATGTAAAAATTGTATAAAATCACGCGCGCACTGTCCTAGTGTTCCAACTCCGTAAGGGGAAGGAAGGGAAGTGATCGGCATTAGTATTCCTGCGGTTCTCATAAGAGACCTCCTGTTTTTTCTATTTTAATTCTTTAATTCTTCAATTGTTTAATTCCATGACACTTTCACCTTCAATTAAATGAAATGGTGTTGTTTTATGTGTTGCATGATAAGGATAATTAATTCGCTGTAGTATCAGGTCAACTCCCTTTTTAGCGAGCTGTGTTGTGTCCTGCTGTACAGTTGTAAGGCGGGGTACGCAGTATCTGGAAAGTGCGATACCATCATATCCAACGATGGAAATGTCTTCTGGCACTCTTTTTCCCATGTCATAGATTGCACGCATTGTTCCAAGGGCAATTAGATCACTCATTGCAAAAATAGCAGTGATAGCAGTATTACGGTTTAAAAGCCGCATAGCTGCTTGATAGCCTTCTTCCATGGAGAAACGGCAAGGCTCATATTGCAGTCGCTGGTTAAATGAAAGTTTGCTGTTTTTAAATCCCCATTTTGCACCGGTAAATCTGCGGAAACTGATTTCTGTTTCGGTCAGATTACCGCCGACCACACCGATAGAGGTATGTCCCTTTTTAGCAAGATACTCAATGACGGACTGGGCAGCTTGTTCATCACAGGTTGTCACAGAAGAAAGATTGTCAAAGTCCAAATCACTGCTATTGTTGGTCAATAAAAGGCAGGGGATGTGGATGTGGGCAAAATCTTCTTTAAAATATTCTAAGTTACCGCCTAAGAAAACGATTCCCTTTGGATTGCGGTCGCGGCAAAGCTGGATTGCATAGTTTACTTCATTGGCATCTTCATCTATATAATAGGTAGAAACATTTTCTCCATTCTTTAAGAAGAGAGACTGCATCTGTTCTACAATGTCGGCAAATAGCAGGTTAGAAGTTCCTTTTACAATAAGAATCACAGAGGAACTGGACTGCATTTTCAGATGTCGGGCATTACTGTTTGGCTGGAAATTATTTTCTTCAATCACGCTCAATATTTTCTTTCTGGCCTTTTCGCTGACATCTGGGTGATTATTTAAAACCCTGGATACGGTTCCAATACCGTATCCCGATAAACGAGCAATATCTTTGATTGTCATACGCATTACCTTCCAAATAAATGATATGTAATATATTACCCTTTAACTGCTCCGGCCGCAACACCTTTAATAATATATTTCTGGCAGCTTAAGTAGAATACAATAACAGGGATAACTGCCATGATCAGGCATGCCATGATGGCACCCATATCTACTCGTCCATAACTTCCCTTCATGTACTGGATGATGATGGAGATGGTTTTGTATTTCTTAATATCAAGAATCAGGTATGGAAGAAGGAAGTCGTTCCAGATCCACATTGCTTCAAGAATACCTACAGAAATATAAGTTGGTTTCATAATTGGAAGGACAACAGAGAAGAAAGTACGGATAGGATTACATCCGTCAATCATAGCTGCTTCCTCGATTTCAACAGGGATAGACTTTACAAAGCCGCAGAACATAAATACGGCAAGTCCGGCACCAAACCCCAGATAAACAATAATGAGTCCCCATGGAGTATTTAATCCAAGTGTATCAGCAGTTCCTGATAAAGTGAACATGACCATCTGGAAAGGAATTACCATGGAAAATACGCATAAAAGGTAAATTAATTTTGTAATCTTGTTTTGTACGCGGGTAATGTACCATGCACACATGGAACAGCATACGAGGATAACGATAACAGAGAGAACGGTAATAAATACGGTCCAGCCTACTGCTTTGATAAAGTCGTATTTTGAGATACTGGTTAAATAGTTCTCAAGACCTACATAACTTTTTTCATTTGGAAGTTTAAATGGCTCTAAACTGATGAATGCTTTCTTTTTAAAGGAGTTCATCAAAACGATTAAAATTGGTGAGACAAATAATATGGAAATAAGGGTAAAAAATATAGTTGCAAAAATACCACTTGTTTTATTTTTCATTATTGCTGTACCTCCTTGCTCTTAGTAGCATAAAGCTGAATCATACCGATAGCGACAACGATGATAAAGAAGATAACCGCTTTTGCCTGACCGACACCCTCATATCCGACACGACCGTAGAAGGTATCGTAAATATTCAGTGCCATCATTTCTGTCTGATGCATCGGTTCACCGCCTGTCAGGGACAGGTTCTGGTCAAAGAGTTTAAATGAGTTTGTAATTGTTAAAAATGTACAGATTGTAATAGAAGGCATCATGTTTGGAATCGTAACATGGATGAGACGCTGCCATTTATTTGCTCCGTCAATCATGGCAGCCTCATTTAAGGAGCCTGGGATTGCCTGAAGTCCGGCAATGTAAACAATCATCATGTAACCAATCTGCTGCCAGCATATTAAAATGACAAGACCCCAGAAACCAAGCTTTGCACTTAATTTCAGTGCCAGGTCAAATTTTTCAAAAATACCATCAAAGATTAACTGCCAGATATAACCGAGTACGATACCACCGATTAAGTTAGGCATAAAGAATATAGTACGGAAAATGTTTGTGCCTTTGATTTTCTGTGTCAGTGCAAGTGCGATAGCGAAGGCAAGAACGTTGATTAAAACTAAAGTTACAACAGCAAAAACTGCTGTAAAGCCAAATGCATGAGTAAATGTATTGTCTTTAAATGCTTCTACATAATTGGATAAGCCCACGAAAGAGGCATCTCTGATTGTAGTAAATTTGCAAAATGATAAGTAAATACCTTCGATGAAAGGAACGATGAAGCCGATGATAAATGCTGCGAATGTAGGAAGTACAAAAATCGGCCAGTATTTTTTAATGGACTTTTCCATAGTAGCAATAGCCTCCTTAAAAAATACAGGGAGGACGGTATGTCCACCCTGCATCTGAGATATGTTTATAAGTTTTTGTTTCAATTTGTATTTAAATTGTTTTACTGTTTTAAATAGAGGAGAGTTTAAACTTGTTATAAAAAGTTATTTTGTAGCGGCAGCGGCTTCTTTAGCCCATCCGTCAACAAATGCAGTCTGTACTAACTTCCAGTTTGCATCTGTCTGGTCTGCTGCATAAGTAGTAAGTGCAGAACCTAAGTCGTTCTTCCACTGTTCAGATGGCATTGTGGAGAATGTCCAGTCTACAGGAGTATAACCTTTTTCCATGTAGTCGTTTGCGATGTTAACCAGTGGGTTTTCAGATTCTAAGTTGTTTTTGAAAGGAATAACGAATCCCATTCCGTCTGCGCCGCACATCATCTTTGTACCTTCTTCAGAAGTTACGCACCAGTTCATGAAATCAAGTGTTGCCTGAATATCTTCTTTGCTTGCATTTTTATTTACACACCAGTAATTCTCTGTACCAGTACAAAGTCCCTGTTTCTCTTCACCAGGAGCACCAATATAAATAGGAAGCATTCCAAGATTATCATCTCCAACATCAGCGATATCACCATATGCCCATGTACCATTCTGATAGAATACAGCCTGTTCTGTTGTGAATTCAGCTACAGCGTCATCACCAGTTTTCTTGCTTAACTGTTTTGCATCACATGTTCCATTGTTGATGTATAAATCCCAGATGTTACGGTAGTTATCAAGATAAGTACCTTTGATTGCTTTTGTATCTGTGATTCCGTCTTTCTGGTATTCATAGTAAATAGGAAGGTTTGCAAGATGCGTTTTAAATCTCCAGTCAGAAGAACCGTCCATACCAGCGGAAGTAAATGCGGAGAATCCTAATTCATCTTTTCTCTTTGTGATATCTTCAGCAACTTTCTTTAAATCTGCGAAAGATTTGATATCATCCTGTGTGTAACCAGCTTTTTTAAGAAGTGCTTTGTTGTAGATTAAACCGTAAGTTTCTGTACAGTAACCAACACCTGCGATTTCATCGCCGTTCTTTAATTCAAACTTATCACTTGTAAGTTCATTTAAAATATCAGAACCTGTTAAATCGTAGCAGTAGTCTTTCCATGAAGCAAGACCTACAGGACCGTTAACCTGGAAAAGAGTAGGAGCTTCGGATTTACCCATCTCACTCTTTAATGTAGTTTCGTACTGGTTTGCTGCTGCTGTTACTACTGTAACTGGAACACCAGTTTCGTCTGTGTATTCTTTTGCAAGTTCCTGCCACTGTTCATCTGCTTCTGGTTTGAAGTTAAGATAGTAAACAGAACCTTTGGATGAGTCCTTATCAGAAGATGCTTTCTTATCGGAACTTCCGCTGCCACATCCGGTGAGCATGGAACAAGCCATGATTGTTGCTAAGCCTGCTGCAAGTAATCGTTTCATTTTTCTCATAATAATGAATCCTCCTTTTTAAATATCCTTGCGTGTCTTGCGACTTAAGAGTATGTAACTATGTACTGGAATCGTTTTCGGAAATGTTTCCAGTTGTTTGATAAGCATATTATATAACTTATATGAGTAGAATTACAAGTATTTTTTGTCGAATACAAAAATTTTGTTAAAAGTTATTGAAAAACATAATAAAAACTATACATATTGAACAAAGGATTTGGTTGTAAAATAAAATTTTTTTAAAAGGGTATGGACAAACTAAAAAAAGTAGTGTATACTCAGCCTTAAATTACAGGGAAATCCTGTAAAATTAAAAAATTTTATTCCCCCCTGCACCGTTTCACTCCACTTTCTGAACGGTCAGGGCAAAGAAAAGGAGGATAACCGTCAGACTTGCGGTGCGGCAGTGTGGAGACCTGTCGTAATGTGGCGCGGAAGTAATCGCCGGCTGCGAGGTGATATCGTGCGGAGGCAGTATCACTAAAGTCTAAGAATATGGCAGAGGTAACATTAAAACACATTAAAAAAGTTTACCCAAACACAGAGAAGAAGAGCAAAAAGGGCCAGAAGAAGAGCAATCTTATGGTTACAGAAGAAGGCGTATTAGCAGTTCAGGACTTCAATCTTGACATCAAGGACCGCGAATTCATCGTATTAGTAGGTCCATCCGGATGTGGTAAGTCCACAACACTTCGTATGGTAGCCGGCCTCGAAGAAATCAGTGGGGGAGAACTCCTCATTGATGGAAAGAGAATGAATGATGTAGCTCCAAAGGGTCGTGATATCGCTATGGTATTCCAGAGTTATGCGCTGTATCCACATATGACAGTTCGCGAGAACATGGAATTTCCATTAAAACTTCGCAAGATGCCAAAAGATGAGATGAATAAGAGAGTGGACGAAGTAGCACAAATTCTTGATATTACACAGTATCTTGACCGTAAGCCAAAGGCCTTATCCGGTGGACAGCGCCAGAGAGTTGCCATTGGTCGTGCGATTGTAAGAGAACCGAAAGTTCTTTTAATGGATGAGCCTTTATCAAACTTAGATGCTAAGCTTCGTAACCAGATGAGAGCAGAGCTTATCAAGCTCCGTCAGAGAATTGATACAACATTTATCTATGTAACACATGACCAGACAGAAGCCATGACACTTGGTGACCGTATCGTTATCATGAAGGACGGAATCGTACAGCAGGTCGGAACTCCACAGGAAGTATTTGACCATCCGGCGAACATCTTTGTAGCAGGCTTTATCGGTATGCCACAGATGAATATGTTTGATGCGAAACTCATAGAACAGTCTGGAAAATACAGTGTAGAATTAGGTGGTGTTTCCATTATACTTTCCGAAGAAAAACAGGCAGCACTCGCTAAAAATAACGTAAAATCACAGGAGATTACCCTTGGAATCCGCCCAGAACACATCGCTTTAGCAGAGGCTGGCAAGGATGCCATCACAGGTAAAGTGGACGTATCCGAGATGATGGGAAGTGCGATTCATTTACATGTCAATGCCTGTGGAAGAGATACAATCATCATTGTACAGACGATGGATTTAACAGGTGGAGAAGATTTATCGATCGGAAGCGAAATCTCCTTCGCATTTGGCGGAAACGCAGTCCATGTGTTCAATAAAGAAAGTGGAGAGAATCTGGAATTCATTTAGAGAAAAACAGACGAAAAAAGAAATAATACCATATCCCACCTGCTCTGTAGTCGCTGTGTTTAAGATGCTTATGCGCATCTTAAACACGCTCCGAAGCCGCATCTGGGATATGGTATTATTTCTTTTTTCTGTTCTTTGGCTCCAGAAGGAATGAATTCAATAGTCTTTGGGGAGGGAGATGGGGAAGGGGACGGAAGGTTGTGGCTTATTCTGATATAGCCTTCGGCAGGGCGCACATTGTTCGGTGGACGATGGTTTTGCGCCGACCGAGACAGAGTGTAGATAAATTTATCATTATATTGTCGCAATATATAATTTTTCTCTTCTGGACGAGATACCTTCCGAGCAAGCAGAAGACTTCTGATATTCTCCCCCTTATCTTCCCACATACTATTGAATTCATTCACCTGAAGCCAAAACACAGAAAATAAAAAGAATAGACTATAGCAAATGTAATGTGAGAGCAAGTAAAAATGCCGAACAGGCATTTTCTACGCAGTGATATCTTTACATTTGCTATAGTCTATTCTTTTTATTTTCGTCTGTTTTCTCTCAATGAATTAAATAGTAATAAAAATCCCGGCGTCTTTTGTAATAGTGAAACCATCTTCTGTTTTTTTTCTTACATAATTTCGAAATTCTTTGTAGTGGTCAATGATATACTGGTTTTGATTGCCATGGCAGGAAAGAACGTAAGATATTAAGGTTTCCGGTTCTGTAACATGGAGGGAGTCCTCATAGGATAACCATTTTATATTTTGAAAATATGGAGCAAGAAGATCTGCACCGTTTTCTTTTCCAAAACGTTCAAAAAGCCGGTCTGCTGAAAGAACAATGCGGTCATCGAATTCTGAGACAAGCTCATTGATTTCTTTCATGTGAGCTGCGCCGTAGGTACTGCATACAAAGGTGCCTCCTGTTTTTAGTACGCGGGAAATTTCTTCAAAAACAGAGGTGAGATTTTTGCAGTAAAATAAAATATGATTGGCAATGACAAGATCAAAGCTGTTATCAGGATATGGAATCCGCTCGCAGTCAAAAACCTGGAAATCAAAGCGGGACGTTTTTACATTTGCATGAATGGCACGCCGGGTATCACGAAGCATTCCTTCTGAAATATCTGAAAGAACGACATGAAGCTGTTTTGGAATTTTTTCTTTATTTTCAAGCCATAAAGAACCATCACCGCAGCCAATCTCAAGAACGGTCGAATGTTCTGCCATGTGGCATTGATCAAAGATCCAGGGGAACCAGCCTTGTGTGTTCGTGCTGTATTTATTATGAAGCTGAATACGTGCGGAAATATTGGATGCATTCTGATACTGGTTTTTCATACTTTTTTCCATACCGGTAAGATGAATCAGCTTAAGCATCTGACTCCAGTTTACACTGTGTTCTTCTTCAATTGCTTTGGAGGTATCCTGAATCGCACGTTCTACCAGCTGGAGCTGCTCTATTTTATCTTGGACAAGTTTTCTTTGTAATTTCAAAGCATCTGCCATAAAATGATAGTCAGAATCGTTGATCGTCATTTCCCGGATATCATCAAGTGAAAATCCCAGATATTTTAATAGAAGAATCTGTTGCAGGCGGGCAAAATCTTCATCGGAATAGAAGCGCGCCCCATAAGGAGTCAGATAAGAAGGCTTTAAAATATTGTGGGCATCATAATACCGTAAGGTTTTCTTGGTGATATGAGCCATTTTTGCAAATTCTCCGGATGAATAAAAACCATCTTTTTTCATAAATAGCATCTCCTTAGTTTGGTGTGTTTTTAAAAGTATATCATGAGATATTTTGTCCTGCAATGTGTGGAATCTATGCTTTGTTTATCTTTTTACCGGGGTATTCCTGAAAGTTATGGTTAAAGACGTTGGAAACTGCTATAATTAAAAAGTATCGGTGTATTATCTTGAGAAGCATTCAAGGTATTAAAAATTCTACTTATCATTCCTTATATTTTGTGATAGAATAAAAAACTATGCGTAAAAATTTTAGACAAAATAAAAGGAGAGTTAAAAATGAATTCAGAGAATGCATTTAAAAAACTTGGACAGAAACTTATGAATGGTGAGATCACACCGGAAGAACATGTAAAAGAATATAATAAGCTTTTAAGAGAGCTGGCAGAGAAATATGATTCTCAATGGCGCCCGCATGAACATATCTAACATATAGGTATTCTTGGAGTTTTTTTGTGAAACGAAATATTAAAATCAAGTAAAAAAAGATTCTGAGAGTACCTATGTAGACAGGGGAGGTTTCTATAGGAAATATCTTATAGAGAAATTTGAATATGAAAAAAATTTTATTGGAAAAACTTTTAGAAAAATGCAGAGAACAAACTTATCAAAAACAGTATGAGTACATTATGAATCTGCTGGAGGAAGAGAAGATTAAGTCGGTGAAGGCTTCCAGATTGAATGGAAAGAGTCCGGCTCTTTATCGTGAGTACTGGGTATTGGAAGAAAAGAAGGACTATAGCACTTATATTGAAGAATTAAGATATGAGATTGTTCCGGATATTTCTGTAGATTATTATTTAAGACATTTAGAAAGTTATGAAGCAGACAGGACATGGGTGCTTGAGTTAAATCAATATTTGAAAAATAAAAAAAAGACACTTCAGTTTAAAGTATCGGTAAATGAACGCAGTTTTGAAATCTGGGGACAGGAGAAGTTCTTATCTAGAGGACAGGGAAAGCGTATTTTGAATCGGTGTGGACTGGAGCTGTCTTTTTTTAATATTTACGAGACGACAGAACCGCTTGCATATTATTCACGTACAAGAAATATTCCGCAAAATTTATTAATATTAGAAAATAAAGATACTTTTTTTAGTATGCGTCGTCATCTTTTGGAAGGAAATGAGGAGATACTTGGAATAAAGATTGATACGTTGATTTATGGAGCTGGAAAGGGGATTTTTCGAAGCTTTGAAGATTTTGACTTGTGTGTGGAACCTTATATGCAGGCGGAAGGAAACCAAATATTTTATTTTGGAGATCTGGACTATGAAGGTATTGGAATTTATGAGAATTTAGCTGAGCTTTTTAATGAAGGGTGGAAAATCATTCCGTTTATGGCCGGATATGAGAAGCTGTTAGATAAAGCTGTGAAGGCTGTCAGTATTCCAGAGACTAAAGAGAGGCAAAATAGAAATATAAAAAATATTTTCTTTTCTTATTTTTCAACAGAACGAATAAAGCAGATGAAAGAAATTTTGGAAAAGGGAAGATATGTTCCACAGGAAATTTTAAATATTTCAGATTTTTAGTTAGATGGAGAAAAAATATGCAGTATGAATTTTTGAAGAATTTCCCCCGGAGAATGAAAAATATAGGTTTGTATGCAGTCATTGTTCAAAACAGTGTTCAGAAATTATCGTGGAAACAGTATGGATTTACAAAGTTCGATGAACAGATAAATCTTTTATTTATCGTATTACTTTATATTATGGAACAGTCGTTAAAAGAAGAAAAGTGTACGATGGATGCTATAGCAACATATGTAGATACGATTAATGTGCAGTATATGCAGAAAGATATTTCATATGAGCAAGGCAGGAAGCTTTTCAAGATGCAAGCTATAAAACACCATTAGAAAATATGCTGAAAATCTGTGATGATGCAGATAAAGTTTTACAACAGCTCAATGTTACGATAGCATCCTACGACTCTTTAATGAAACAACTGGAAGTAGATATTTCGATGGTTGAATCAGAAAAGAAAAATGTCACAGAACTTTTGCAGGATTATATTCAAAATATCCATAAAAATCTTGCACGGATAGGCAGTAACTCTACAATAAAAATCAGAGAAAAATCCTTGAAAATGTTAAAAATAACCTTGCCTGTCTGGGAAGATAACGAAAAATTATATAATCTTCGTCTCAGTGATTTTGTGGATGAAATCACTGAAGAAGGAATACACTTATTTGAAAACAATGAAAATGCGCAGGAATATATTGGAAGAAAAGTTACGAGTAAAAACTTATATGATACTGTAGTAGGGATTGGAAATGTACAGATTCAGCTTTATAAAATTGAAGAACAGAGAGAACGACAGATAAGCTGGAATCAGGTGGCAAGAAATTCAGGAGGAGAAGGATTCCTGTCGGCATTTGTTATTCTCTCAAGTCTGCTGGATTATATGAGGAAAGATGATTCTGATATATTCATGGATATGCATGAAGGAAAAGTACTCTTGATGGATAATCCATTCGCCCAGACCAATGCAGAATATCTTTTAAAACCATTAATGAATCTTGCCGAAAAAACGAATACACAATTAATTTGTCTCACCGGACTGGGCGGAGAATCTATTTATAATCGATTTGATAATATTTATGTATTGAATCTTATAGAAGCGCATCTGGGATATGGTATTATTTCTTTTTTCTGACTATCTAAATCTGTGGTTTAACAGCATGGAATGTGCCAGAAGGCTATGGTCTTCCGAAAAATTAAATTCTAAAGGATTGACACTTAAATTGTTATCTTTCCAACATAAATCACTAATTTGTTATCAAAACCAGACAGCCGCTAAAACAAAATTCTATGCTGAATTGTAAG
>OLRY01002561.1_pt1 | contig 12021 bp, 6 predicted proteins | sample 1672541 | NCBI WGS metagenome assembly OLRY01 (sample SAMEA3136697, study PRJEB25190) | human gut metagenome | biome: human gut; feature: human-associated habitat; material: faeces | place: Austria | collected 2013
GGAGATCCTGCGGAGAAGCTGGCGCTTATGCTGGCCGGCAAGGACTATCCCGACATTGTACTGATGGACAGGGGAAGCGATATTGTAAACAAATATATTGAAGCGGGAGCGCTTGTTAACCTGACGGATTATCTCGATCAAATGCCTAATGTCAAGGAAATGTACGGTGACACCCTGAAGAAAACGAGATGGACTGACGGACAGAACTATTATTTATCCAACTGGTATGGAATGGATCCCGACCCGGTAAGCGGATTTATTCTCAGATACGATATCATGTGTGAGCTGGTGGGCAAGGAAAGGGCGGACAGTGACGAACCCTTTACCACATCTGAAATCATGGAGGTATTCCGCCAGTATAAGGAAAAATATCCTGAGGTTGACGGGAAAAATACCTTTGCATTGACCCTTGGTGACGAACAGGACAGCAAGGGAGCCATCCTGGGCATGTATGGTATGAAAACCTATTATGAAAAGGACGGAAAGCTTTACTGGGAAATCAGAGATCCCAGATATCTGGAAGCCATGCATTTTATCAACGGTGTTTATGAGGAAGGACTCCTGGAGAAGGAATGGGTTTCCAATAACGATGAACTGTTTAACCAGAAGCTGTCAACCGGAAATATTCTGGGATATATCGGTGCATACTGGGCTGCCTGGACCGCGAATTCCAGCCTGAACAGCACCGTAGGACCGGATGCCAACTACCTTGCCTATAAAGTGGTTCCTGAAGGCTATGATCCCGATAAGACAACACTGGGCGGGCGTTCTTCCCTGGGCTGGGATGCCATTGCCATTACCAATAACTGTAAGAACCTTGACGCCGCCCTGAAATTCATCGACTACTGCGCAAGCCAGGAGGGTCAGGATCTGATGTTATGGGGAATCGAGGGCGTGCACTGGACAAAGGACGGTGACACCTATGTACCCAACGAAGAAATTCTTGACGGACTGCAGAACAATCTGGATAAGACCCGTGAAGAGACCGGTATTACCAGATGGACCTGGTTTGTAAGAAATGCCTCCACCCATAAAGACGGTTCTCCCAGCCGTATGCAGATGTCCAGAAAAGACATTACAGCGACCTGGGCGGATAAGAATCTGACCAATACCTATTGGGATACCGCTGAATTTGACAATCTGATTCCTACAGGAAGCGATCCTGTAGCCCTGAAGGCACAGAAAGTTCAGGATATCATCAAGCAGGCTTATCCGAAGATGATTAACGCAGCATCCCCGGAGGAAGTGGATAAGATTTATAATCAGATGCTCGCTGACTGCGAAGCCGCAGGCCTGGAAGAGGTAGAAGCGAAAATCAATGAAAATTACGCAGCGCGTATGGAAATCTGGAATGCGGATAACTAGGACAGCCGGTACTTATTAACATAAGAAGCTATTGGAAACGCGGTTTAAACAAACCGCGTTTCTTAAAAAAAGGGGGTATTAATATGGCGAAAAGTGCTGCAGTGAAGCCGCCTAAAAAACCGCTGAAAAGCAGACTGTGGAATCAGAGATATCTGTTTTTGCTGATGCTGCCGGCCGTTGTCTGGGTTGTATTTATATGCTATGCTCCAATGACCGGGCTTTACATGGCCTTCACAAACTATTCGCCCACAACGGAAGGGTATTTCCACGATCTGCTGGGAGCGCCGTTTGTGGGGGTGGACTGGTTTGAATATTTCTTTCAGAACGATTTTGTAATGATTATGCGCAACACGCTGGCTACCAGCCTTCTGACACTGCTGTTTTCTTTCCCGGCGCCTATCCTGATCGCTATTTTCCTGAATGAGGTGCGCAGTATGCGGATGAAAAAGTTCGTGCAGACCGCATCCTATCTTCCCTACTTTATTTCCTGGGTTATCGCGGCGAATATTTTCCTCACCTTCCTTTCGGGTGACGGTGTGGTGAACGATATCCTTCAGTTCCTTCATTTTACCGATGAGGATATCCTGTTCTTCCAGAAGGGGCCTTATTTCTGGTGGATCATTGCAATCGCCAATACATGGAAGGTCATGGGCTATAACGCCATCATCTATCTGGCGGCGATTTCAGGCATAGATCAGGAACAGTATGAAGCGGCGCGTGTGGACGGCGCGAATCGGTTCCAGCAGATGTTGCATATCACTCTTCCTGGTCTGGTTCCTACTATCATGATTCTGTTTATTCTGCGTATGGGAAATATTTTGAACGTGGGATATGAGAAGGTGTTGCTTTTGTATAATCCGAATACATATGATGTGGCGGACATCATTTCCACTTATACTTACCGCCTGTCGTTCCCGACGAGCGGCGGGTCGCCCATGTATTCCAAATCAACTGCAATCGGATTATTTAACACGCTGGTCAATGTCGTATTCCTGCTGATTACAAATGCGATCAGTAAAAAGGCCACAGAGTCCAGTCTGTTCTGAAAAGGGAGGAAATACTGCTATGAAAAAAGGTCATGCAACAAAAGTAAAAGAATCCCGCGGGGACAGAATTTTCTCTGTGGTAAATGCGGTGATTTTGATTGTGCTGTGTATTGTTACAGTATATCCTATATGGTATGTGGTGTGCGCGTCATTTACATCAAACACCTATCTGGTTTCCCATCCGGGAATCCTGCTCTGGCCGCATGAATTTACGACAGGAGCTTACGGACTTGCGCTGACGCATCCGCTTCTGCTTTCCGGTTACCGGAACATTTTGATCGTACTGGTGGTATCTTTGCCGATCAATATTCTGTTGACCATATTTACCGGATACTTTTTGTCATCCAAAAAAATGATGTTCAAGCCGGCCATCCAGTTTTTGATCCTGTTCACCATGTTTTTCTCAGGAGGTATGATTCCTGCTTACCTGAACATTCGTGACCTGGGACTGTACAATTCTCTGTGGGCACTGATCCTGCCCGGAGCTCTGAGTGTGTACAACTCCATTATCTGCAAAACGGCAATTGAAGGCCTGCCGGAGTCGCTGAAGGAGTCAGCCTATATTGACGGCGCCAATGATCTGGTCATTCTGTTCAAAATTGTGGTTCCGCTGATCAAACCTACCCTTGCCGTACTGCTCCTGTACTACGGAGTAGGTCACTGGAATTCCTGGTTCAATGCTTCCATTTATCTGAAGGACAATGATAAGCTGCCGATCCAGAATATTATGAGAGCAATCCTGATCGCAAACTCCAACGTACTGAATTCGGCTGCGGCAGAGAATGACCAGGTTAACCAGTTCGCGGAAGCGATCAAATATTCCACGATCGTTCTGACGACTGTGCCTGTTCTGTGTATTTATCCTTTTGTGCAGAAATATTTTGTAAAGGGCGTTATGATCGGTGCGGTGAAAGGATGAATTTATATGTGGGGCCGTTCGGCTCTGCAGTCCGGAAAAGGGCTGCGGGATCTGAATGGCCTTCTTTTTGTCCAACAGGAAATTTTATTTCCTGTTGGACAAAAAAAGTTAATGCGCGCTCACTGCTTTGTGCATTGGCCGGGAAAACGTGGGATCTTTCCGCGGGAAAGCGCCTTTCCTGCGGAAGAAAAATAAGCTATAATAAATTCATCTGAATCAGATTTGCACAAAGGGAGAGGATTGAGATGAAAAATTTTCTGAAGGAAGCGGCATCGGTAAAGCCGGATGGAAGACAGATCGCCTGGTATGAGATGGGATTTTATGCCTTCGTCCATTTTGGAATGAATACCTTTACGGACCGGGAGTGGGGAACCGGAAAGGAATCCGAAGCTCTCTTCAATCCGGAAAAGCTGGATTGCGATCAATGGGTGGAGACCATCCGGAACGCAGGAATGAAAGGAATGGTGCTTACCGCCAAGCATCATGACGGGTTTTGCCTGTGGCCTTCCCGCTATACGGAGCACAGCGTAAAAAATTCACCCTGTCGGAGAAATGTGGTAAAGGAAGCGGCGGAGGCCTGCCGCAGGGGAGGGATTAAATTCGGGTTTTACCTGTCGCCATGGGACCGCAACAGCGAACTGTATGGGACAGAAGCATACAATGAATATTTCTGCAGACAGCTGGAAGAGCTTTTGACGGAATACGGAGATGTTTTTTATGTCTGGTTTGATAACGCCTGCGGAGAAGGGCCGAATGGAAAGAAACAGAAATATGATTTTCCGGCATATTTTGAGCTGATCCGAAAATATCAGCCGAATGCCGTGATCTTCAACGATTTCGGCCCGGATATCCGGTGGTGTGGAAATGAGGCCGGAGCCGCGCGGCATTCGGAATGGGCGGTCGTTCCTTCGGAACTGTGTCATTACGGCAAAAAGCAGACAGGCCCCGGGCCGATGGCAGAGGAAGGAGACCTTTCCTTCCTGTACAATACCTGCCAGAACCTGGGAACTCTGGACAATATTCTGTATTCCAAAGGGCTGACATTTACACCGGCAGAGATCGACATGTCGATCCGTCCCGGGTGGTTCTGGCATGAAAAAGAGGAACCGCACAGCCTGGAACGGCTGTTTCAGGTATATTTGAATTCTGTGGGAGCCAACTGTTGTCTGAACCTGAACCTTCCGCCCAATCGGGATGGGCTGATGGATGTAAGGGACGTACAACGGCTGCAGGAACTTGGGGCGCTTCTGGACAGAGAACTGGGACATCCCATTCCGGCCCGGACGGGAAAGAGGGAAAACGGCTTTCCCACCCAGCCTGTATATGAGATTACCTTTGATCATGCCAGAAACGATTTTAAATATATCGTTCTCAGAGAAGATATTGCAAAAGGGCAGAGGGTGGAAAGCTTTCAGATCGTGGCGGAAGCGGCCGATGGAAACCGGTATCCGTTTTATCAGGGAACCACCATCGGCAATCGGAAAATCTGCCAGCTGGCGGATCCGTTTACCGGACAGAATCCTCTTACCAAAACGCTGGAATATGGAGCAGAGCGTCTGCTGGTTCATATCACCTCGGCAAGAGACGAGGTATTCCTGAAGGAGATCACCGTATATTGATCATACCTGTGAAAACAGGAGAAAGGAGAAGCTTTCGGAATTTAAAACCTGATTATTTCGGAAAACATGGAGGAAAACAGTGCCATTCGGCATGGATTTTTAAGAAAGGCAGAGGGAATACGTATGAGAACATGTCAGATGCTGTATCCGGTAGAATCATCCACCAGACGTTCAGTGAGCATGGACGGGATGTGGAAATTTTCACTGGACTGGAAACAGGAGGGAGAAGGAAAAGACTGGAAGAACGGTGTGCCGGGAGAGGAGAGGATTCCCGTCCCGGCGAGCTTTCAGGATTTTTACACGGATAAGGAGATCAGGGAATATACGGGAGATGTCTGGTATGAGACGGATTTCTTCGTCCCCGGAGAGTGGCAGGGAAAGGAGGTTGCCATCCGCTTCGGCAGCGCGACGCACTGCGCCTGCGTTTATGTGAACGGCGTGCAGGCGGCAGCTCATGAAGGCGGGTTCCTGCCGTTTCTGGCGCCGGTGACGGATCTCGTTGAGTATAATGCCTTTAATAAGGTGGTGGTAAAGGTCAATAACGAACTGAGCGAGACCCGTATTCCCTGTGGAACAACGAAGGTTCTGAAGAACGGGAAAAAGATGTCCAAACCGTATTTTGATTTCTTCAATTATTCCGGACTGCAGCGGCCGGTGAAGCTGGTTGCCTGGCCGAAGGAGCATATCGAAGATTACACTGTAACCTGTGAGTTCGACGGGGCAGATGCGCTGGTCCATTATACTGTGGAGACAACGGGTGAGCATGAGGTGCTTGTGGAACTGTATGAGAGGGAGCACAGGCCTGCAGCCTCTGCCGCAGGGAAGGAGGGCGTGCTCCGTGTGTCCGATGCCCATAAGTGGGATGTGGGAGACGGCTACCTTTATGAAATCCGGCTGCGGATTATGGATGGAGACGTACCGGTTGACGAGTACACGGACCGGATCGGCATCCGCACGGTTGAAGTGAAGGGCAGAGATATCCTGGTCAACGGCAGGAAGGTATACCTGAAGGGCTTCGGAAAGCATGAGGACAGCGATATTGTTGGAAGGGGTTTCAATATCGGCGTGATGAAGCGGGATTTCGAATGCCTGAAGTGGATCGGGGCAAACTGCTTCCGCACCTCTCATTATCCCTACAGCGAGGAAATTTATCAGATGGCTGACCGGGAAGGCATCCTGATCATCGATGAGGTGGCGGCAGTTGGTATGTTCCGCAGCCTGATGAATTTTGCCGAGGCCTCTTCCGGAAAGAAAACCTCATTTTTTGAGGCTTCCACCGTTCCGCAGCTTCTCGCCCATCATCTCCAGTGTGTGGAGGACATGATCTGCCGGGATAAGAATCATCCCAGCGTCATTGCGTGGAGCCTGTTCAACGAGCCGGAGACCACGGAGGATTCCGCCGTGCCGTATTTTGAGAAGATTTTTGCCAGAGCCAGGGAGGTGGACCCGCAGAAGCGGCCCAGAACCTTTGCCATGATCGGAAACTCCGGCCCGGATACCTGCAAATGCTTCCAGCTTTGCGATTTCCTTTCCCTGAACCGTTATTACGGATGGTATATGATGGGCGGATATGAGATTTCAGACGCCGAAGAGGCCTTCCGGGAGGAGATGGACGGCTGGGCAAAGAAGCAGATGAATAAGCCTGTGATTTTCACGGAGTATGGGGCGGATACCAGTCCGGCGGAGCATAAGCTTCCTTCCGTGATGTGGAGTCAGGAGTATCAGGTGGAATATCTGGAGATGTGCCACCGCGTGTTTGATTCCTATGATTTTGTGGCAGGAGAGCTGGTCTGGAACTTTGCCGATTTCCAGACCACGGAAGGAATCATGCGGATGAACGGAAACAAGAAGGGAATTTTCACCAGACAGCGCCAGCCCAAGGAAGCGGCTTACTATTTTAAGAAGCGCTGGGAGGGGCTGCCGGTGGATTATAAGAAATGAGAAAGGAGAAGCAGTAAGAGTCGTGAAATAACCATTCGTGCATCAGGTGGGCCATTCGTGCAAAAATGGCCCGCTTTTTTTCTGTATGTGCTATACTGCATTTGATCAGAAAAAGAGCGCGCTGAAAAAAAGTCGGGGCGGTACAGGCATGGCGCTTCGGATGGATGGAAAGGGTGAGAAACGGATGGGACAGGATAAAGAAAAGAACAGGCTGGGCAGGAAAAGCCGGACTGCTTCTTCGAAGCTGGGATACGGCTTCTTAAGCAACGCCGCCTGGCATTGGCGGGAGCAGTTTACAAGGGAGCCGAAGGCTGCGGTTTCGGTACTGCTCCTTTCGTTTGTGGCAATTTCTCTGCCCCTGCTGAACGCACGGCTTCCAAAGCTGGTGCTGCAGGGGCTGGAGGAGCGCTGGGAGTTGAGGCGGTTTGCGGCTGTGCTTCTGCTGCTTGTGGCGGTGCTGGCTGTCGCCAACATGCTGCAGGCGGCGCTGAAGGCTTATATGAGAAGGATGCAGGGGCCGTTTGAAGACGATTTCAATCTCAGGCTGTTAAAAAAGAGGCTGCGGGTGGACTACGAGATCCTGGAGAGCAGGCAGTTCAATGAGGACGCCCATGCGGTGTACGATTCCCCCTACCGCCCGCACTCCGTGGTGCGGGATGGCTCCATGATCTGGCAGCAGAGCCTGACGGCGGCGGGCGGCCTTCTGCTTTACGGGCTGATTCTGCTTCGGCAGAGCCCTCTCGTTCCCCTTCTGGTGCTGGTTCCGGCACCGCTGGTATTCCTCCTGAAAAGGAAGGCGATGCGGAGGGATCATGAGCTTCGGCCTGCGGCGGATGAGGCGGCCCGGAAAATGCGCTATGTGGAGGAGCGGGGCTGGGACCTGCAGGCGGGAAAGGACATCCGCATGTATGATCTGGGCGGATGGCTGCTCGGCATCCTGAAGCGGGAGCGGAAAACCGGGGAGACAAACGTGCGCCTTTGGGAGAACGGCTATTTTGCGGCCAATCTCTGCGACGCCTTCCTGTGCTTTGTCCGGGATGCGGGCGCCTATCTGTATTTTATTCTCCAGATCGTGCGGGGCAGTCTTCCGGTTTCGGATTTCGTCTGGTATATTTCCGTGGTGGCCAGCTGCCAGCAGGCCTGCAGCGCTTTTCTGGAAAACGTAGAGCTGCTGGGGAGGCTGAGCTTCGATTACTCCAGACTGCGGCTGTTTCTGGAATCGGGTGAAGGGGACATTTTTCAGGGAACGGGAGCGGAAAGAAGCGGGAAAAAGGTGGGGACCGATTCTGCATCTTCCTCCCGCGGGAAGGAAGCGGTAGGCATCGAGCTGGAGCACGTGAGCTTCACCTATCCGGGAAGCCGGGTTCCCACCCTGAAGGATCTGAATCTGGCCATCCGGCCGGGGGAGAAAATCGCGCTGGTTGGCTTAAACGGGGCGGGAAAGTCCACCCTGGTGAAGCTCTTATGCGGCCTGTATCGGTCCACTTCCGGCACGATCCGGGTGGGAGGAAGACCTTTGTCTTCTTTTGGAAGGGAAGAATACTTTTCCATGATCGCCGCGGTTTTTCAGGATGTGAAGCTCCTTCCCCTCACCATCGCCCAGAATGTGGCTTCGGATAACGGGGAAGATATCGACAGGCAGCGGGTCAGACAGTGCCTGTCCCTTGCAGGGCTGTGGGAAATGGTGGACGGCCTGCCGCAGAAGGAGGACACGCCTCTGGGACGCGGCGTGCTGGATGACGGGATCGAGCTGTCCGGCGGGGAGAGACAGAAGGTCTGGATGGCCAGAGCTTTTTACAAGGAAGCGTCCATCCTGATTCTGGATGAGCCTACCGCCGCGCTGGACCCGCTGGTGGAGCAGGAAATCTATGAAAAATATGTGGAGAAGTCGGAGGGAAGAACCTCTCTGTTCATTTCCCACCGGCTGGCGAGCACCCGCTTCTGCGATAGAATCTGGCTGATGGAAAACGGCAGGATCACGGAGCAGGGAAGCCATGAGGAGCTGATGGAAAAGAACGGCGCATATGCCAGACTGTTCGCGGTACAGGGAAAATATTACCGGAAAGAAGAGAGCGGGAAGACAGAGGCCGGTGGAAATACGGCAGAATGGAATCAGGCCATGAAAATGGGAGGTGTACAGGCATGAAACAGGTTTCTACGAATCGGAAGCCTTCGAGTCTGAAGGATGATATCCGGGTCTATCTGCGTCTGCTTGGGCTGCTGAATCAGTACAACCGGGGCTGGCTGGTGATCCTGCTGGGGGCGTTCATGGATGGCGCGCTGCCCTTTGTGGCGATCTGGCTGTCCGCCATGCTGCTGGACGCCCTCTATGCGGGACGGCCTGCGGCGGAAATGATGGCCTGGGCGCTTGCGGGAGCGGGGCTGAGCCTTGCGATGGCGTCCCTGTGGCATTTTGCCACTAGGCAGAAGAACATCATGTGGTGGGGGATGCAGCACCGGATGGCGGAGCCCCTGATGAGAAAGACCATGGAAATGGATTACGGCCTGACGGAAAGCGCGAGAGTGCGCGCCCTGCGGGCGAGGCAGGATGAATACCGGAAAAAGGAGCGGGATGTGTTCGAACGCTTCCTGGAGCAGCTGGAGCTTTTTCTTACAGCCTGTGTGAGGCTGATTTTTTCTCTGGTCACGGTGTGGCCTTTTTTCGCGGGACAGCTTTGGGGCGGAAGAAACGGACAGACGGACGGCAGAGGAACCGGGCTGTTCACGCTTCTTGCGGCGGCAGCCCTGATCGGCAGCCTGCTCTTAAACCACTGGTCGGTCAGGCAGCAGGGGAAGAAGAGACGGGCGATCCACAATGAGCATGAGGATGAAAACCGGCTGAACGACTATATGATGGACGAGGTGGTTCTGTCCACGGAAGCCGGAAAGGACATCCGCATCTTTCATCAGCAGAAGATGATGGAAAGCTACGGGAATCAGATGAACCGCAACTGGCGGCGCATGACCCTGCAGTACGCGGCCAATGACGTCCGCCATTTCGGCCTGCAGGGGATGCTGTCCTCCTGCGTCGGCGGCATCGTCTATCTGTATGTGGCCTTCTGCGCCTGGGCAGGCAGCATCAGCATCGGAAATGTGGTGCGTTACGCGGGTGCGGTACAGCAGTGCATTCAGGCCATGACGGATCTGCTCGCCAGCTGGAATCAGATGCACTATGACAGAAGGCAGGTGGACGAATACCTGGAATATCTGGATCTGAAAAACGAGATGAAGAAGGGAACGATCCCGGTGGAAAAAAGACGGGACGGCCGTTTCCTGGTGGAATTTCGGAACGTGTCCTTCCGTTATCCGGAATCAGACCGGTACGCCATCCGGAATCTGAACGTGAAGCTGGAAATCGGGGAACGGATGGCGCTGGTGGGAAGAAACGGCTCCGGGAAGACCACCTTTGTGAAGCTTTTGTGCAGACTGTATGACCCTACGGAGGGGACGATCCTGTTAAACGGCGTGGATATCCGCAAATATGACGAACAGGAATACCGCCGGCTGTTTTCCGTGGTGTTTCAGGATTTCCAGATTTTTTCCTTCGCCCTGGGAGAAAACATTGCCGGGAGCATGCAGGTGGATGAAGCAAAGGCGATGGATGCCATCCGCCGGGCCGGTCTGGAAGGGCTGTACCGGAAAATGCCGGACGGTCTTGCCACCATGATCAACCGGGATTTTTCCGATACGGGAATGGAAATCTCCGGCGGGGAGGCGCAGAAGCTGGCCATGGCAAGGGCGATCTACAAGGACGCGCCCTTCGTCATTCTGGATGAGCCCACGGCCGCCCTCGACCCCATCGCGGAGAACGAGATCTACACGGGCTTTCATGAGATCATCGGAAACAAAACCGCCCTGTTCATCTCCCACAGACTGTCCGCCTGCCGCTTTTCCAAAGAGATTCTGGTATTTGAGAACGGAAATGTGGTTCAGCGGGGAAGCCATGAGGAGCTGGAGAAACAGGAAGGCCTGTACCGCCGGATGTGGCAGGCACAGGCGCAGTATTATCAATAGGAAGGAGATGGACTTTGCAAATGGTGCGGAGTAAACTGTAACGAAAATATCCGCTGTAGATACGCATAAAGAAATGCTTGCCCCGTCTCCGGGTGGATGATAAACTTTGAATAAGAGCAGAAGGTTCCGTGGGGGAGGCGGACTGTTATGGATCAGGGCGGATGGAATAAAATCAGGAATGGACTTCGGCGGGGAAAGCGAATCGTGGCGGATTTCATCGGAAATTTTCTGGATGATATCAGTCTGCGCCATAAGCTGCTCGGCATGTATCTGGTATGCGTTCTGCTTCCGCTTGTTCTTACGGACAGCGTGATATTGTCCGTAGTGGTCGGCGCGGAGCGGGATTCCGGCATGCAGGAAATGAGGAATACGGCAGAGGCCGTAGTCTACAATATGAGTACCACGATGGAAAACGCGGTGAAGCTGACGCAGACGGTTTATCAGAACCGCTATGTGAATGAGTTCATTGAGGGAGAATACGATACGCCGCTGGATTATTACAATGGTTACATGGAGCTGATGAAGGATTCTCTCTATGAGATCGTGATGGGGAGCAGCAGTTTTCAGACGGTCATCTATGCGGATAATCCGGGCTTTGTCAACGGCGGATATTTCTGCCGCCTGGAATCAGTCCGGGAGAAGGAATGGTATCACCGTTTTTTGGAAAGCGGCAGGGAGATTATGGTGATCCCATACCTGGAAAGAACACCGGCTGCCGGAAATTCACAGAGAAAGCTTTCCATTGTCAGGAGGATGGACTACTATCATAAAGGGCAGAGCGATGATGTGCTGAAGCTGGATCTGGACTACGGAGCGATGGCCAGAAGCCTGACCAATGCCCGGTATGTCAATACCGTTTATGTCTGCTGTGAGAACCGGATTCTGTTTTCCAATGATGGCAGAGGCGGCGTTAATATGGCTTTTGAGGAGCTGGGCAGGGATAAAATCAGGAAAGCCGGTATCCACACAAGCGTACAGATGTATGGAAATGAGTGGGATATCTATGTGATGCGCAGTCCCGTGACGGCAATACAGATCATCAGACAGAACCTGACAATGATCCTCTTTCTGCTGACAGTCAACGTGCTGCTTCCTCTGCTCTTTGTGAGGCTTCTGA
>OLRY01002562.1_pt1 | contig 12006 bp, 10 predicted proteins | sample 1672541 | NCBI WGS metagenome assembly OLRY01 (sample SAMEA3136697, study PRJEB25190) | human gut metagenome | biome: human gut; feature: human-associated habitat; material: faeces | place: Austria | collected 2013
TTTTTGCCCCCGCGGCGGGTGCCGCGCCGCTCCCGCCGTCCACAGACGGCGAATCCCCTCGCTGAGGTTCAGCGAAAAACTCCCCGCCCGTCAGGGGCGAACACGCTTGCGCAGTTCGTGTCCCCCGCTCAGCCGGTGCTGAAAAAAGGCTGCCGCCCGGAAAGGGCGAACCCGCTTGCGCAGTTCGTGTCCCCCAGCTGGTCGGTGCAGAAAATATATACAAAAAGAGCTGCTGCACCCATGCAGCAGCTCTTTTCCATGCAAAATCTTAATCGAACAGGGTCGAAACCGAAGTTTCCTCGTAGATACGCGCGATCGCCTCGGTGAACACCGGTGCAACCGGCAGGACGTTGATCTTATCCAGCTTCTTGTCGTTGGTCAGCGGGATGGTATCGAGGATGGTCAGCTCCTTGATCGGGCTGTTCTGGATGCGCTCGATCGCCGGTCCGGACAGTACGCCGTGGCTTGCGCAGGCGTAAACCTCGGTCGCGCCGCCGCGCTCTACCAGAGCGTCCGCTGCGTGTACGAGCGTGCCTGCGGTGTCGATCAGGTCGTCAACCAGAATGCACTTCTTGCCCTCTACGTTGCCGATGATGTTCATAACCTCGGATACGTTGGCCTTCGGACGGCGCTTGTCGATGATGGCAAGCGGCATATCCAGCTTCTGGGTAAACTTGCGGGCACGGGTAACCGAACCCAGATCGGGAGAAACGATAACGGTATCATCGGTGCCGACGCCGAACTTGCCCGCAATGTACGGGATCAGAACGGAAGAACCGAGCATGTTATCCACCGGAATGTCAAAGAAGCCCTGGATCTGTGCAGCGTGCAGGTCCATGGTCAGCACGCGGTCAGCGCCTGCAGCAGTAATGAGGTTTGCGACCAGCTTTGCGGAGATCGGGTCACGCGCCTTGCTCTTGCGGTCCTGACGAGCGTAGCCGAAATACGGGATTACAGCCGTGATACGGCCTGCCGATGCACGCTTGCAGGAGTCGATCATGATGAGCAGCTCCATCAGGTTGTTGTTTACCGGACCGCAGGTGGACTGTACGAGGAACACGTCCGAGCCGCGAACGGATTCCGAAATGGAAACCGAGATTTCGCCGTCAGCGAAGGTGGAGATGGCAGCCTTGCCGATCGGCAGTCCGAGCGCAGAAGCGATCTGCATCGCCAGTGCGGGATGGGAGTTGCCGGAGAAAATTTTGATGTTTTTTCCGTGAGAAATCATTGATTTGCCTCCGTCATATAAATATATTTTTTGTTCCGTGTGGATTTATATACGTTTTATGGATTTACTTTTCGTCCTTCTCGTGTGCGGCGCGGCGGCGGTCGTTCCAGCCCTCAAGATTGGTCTGGCGGGAACGTGCAACGCTCAGCGCACCGGCAGGAACGTCCTTGGTGACAGTCGTACCGGCAGCCGTAAACGCACGGTCGCCCAGCTTGACGGGCGAAACGAGGTTGGTGTTGCAGCCGATGAAGCAGTCGTCACCGATCTCGGTGCGGTACTTGTGATAGCCGTCGTAGTTGACAACGACCGTGCCGCAGCCGAAGTTGACGCGCTCGCCGACGGTCGCGTCACCGATATAGGTCAGGTGCGAAACCTTGGTGCCGTTGCCGATGGTGGACTTCTTCAGCTCTACGAAGTCGCCGATGCGGCAGCCGTCACCGACCACGCTCTGCGGACGGATATAGGCAAACGGACCGACCGTGGTATTGCTGCCGACGGTGGATTCATAAACCTGCGAATTGTTTACCGTAGTGCCTGCGCCGATCTCGGCCTTTTCGAGGATGGTGTTCGGGCCGATGACCGCGCCCGCGCCGACCTTGCAGCCGGGACGGATGTGACAGCCGGGCAGAATGGTCGCGCCCGGTGCAATATCAGCGTCCGGCGCAATGTAGGTGCTGGTCAGATCGAAGATCTGCACGCCCTTTTTAATCAGGCCGTAGTTGACACGCTGCATCATCTCGACCTGCGCCATAAAGGCGGCAGTGCCGTCGCAGATGACGTAAATTTTGTTGGTGATAGCAATGCCCTTCTGCGCACCGGCTGCAACAGCCGCCGCAACCAGGCCGTCGAGCGTATCAGCGCCGCTCGCGAGTGCCTTTTTCAGCATATCCCAGGTGAACATGGCGGCATAGCAGCGGCTGTCTCTCGGCAGAGGCTGACCTTCCGCATCAAAGCCCTGCTGCTCGGCAGACAATACGCTGACGCCGTAACCGGTGTTCAGGTGCGTCTCCGCCAGATGGAACAGAGCGTCCTCCTCGGCCAGTGCAAACGGAGCCGCCAGCACCAGAACGTGCTCGCTCTCCGGCAGCGCAGCCAGCGAGGCAAAACGATTTGCAGCATCGAGCGCGATGTCCTGTGCGCCGGCAACGGCAGGCTCTCTGTCGTCGTGCGCAAAGAAGCACGCCTCCACCGCATCAGGCAGCGCATCCCGCATTGCATCGCCCGCAGTGCCGAACAACACCGGACGCGCAAAAGCGGAAATGCCGTTTTCGTCAAACAGGCCGCCAACCATGACGGCATTTACTTTATTCATCGCAGAAATCCTTTCGTTTCTCAAGGGTCATACGACCAGATTTTCCGATATAGCTTTATTATACAACAGTATGCCGCAAATTGCATTATCATTTTTCGATAAATTTCTTCTCACCGCATAATATTTTTCGCCGTTTGCATACAAAGGCCGCAAAGCAAGCATTTTGGTGGGAAATCAAGTAATGGAAAATTGAGAATGGAAAATGGAAAATGAGTGTTAGATAAAGCCATTTGCAGAAAATAACATCGTTTCAGATAGCCTTACCGTAGGGTGCGCCGACCTCGGCGCACCGTGTAAACGATTTGCCCACGCATAACCGTAGGGGCGAACATTGTTCGCCCACAACAGGCGTTATCATCACGTTTTGTGTGGATCAATGATTGGTATGGTGCAAACGGTTTACAAACCGGAACCATTTACCATTGCGTGGGCGGTCAATGACCGCCCCTACGGGATACCATATTGCAGATGAATTTACATGCGGTGCGCCGAGGTCGTACCCCAGGGCACCTTCTCTTGCCCTTCGGGCAATTCACCTTGCCGCACCCTACGATTTGGCGTTACATGACGATTATTCCGGATAAAAATACGATAACACGTTTCATTCCACGTTCATTTTCCATTCTCCATTCTCAATTCTCCATTACTGCACAAAAAAAGACTCGAAACATACGTTTCGAGTCTTTTAGGGTTAGCTTTTAGCCCTGAACTGCGATAACCTCAACCTCAACCTTAGCGCCGAGCGGCAGAGCAGCTACTTCAACGCAGGAACGAGCCGGAGCGCCTTCCGGGAAGTACTTCGCGTACACGCCGTTGAATGCAGCAAAGTCGTTGATGTCGGACAGGAAGCAGGTGGTCTTGACAACACGATCAAAGGACACGCCGCCCTGTGCCAGAACGCACTGCAGGTTCTTCATAACCTGCTCGGTCTGCTCCTCGATGGTGGTTGCTACAATCTTGCCCGCCTTCGGGTCGATCGGAACCTGACCGGAGGTAAATACGAAACCGTTTGCAGCGATTGCCTGAGAGTACGGGCCTACTGCTGCCGGTGCGAGATCAGTGTGCAGAACTTCCTTGATAGCCATGGTGGGAATTCTCCTTTATATATCTTTATTTTTTGATAACAGGGTGAAATGAGTGCTTTTGTGCATAAAATCCGCACAGAAACGTAATTGTGGCGTTGCCACCATTACTTCTTGCCGCCCTTGGTCTTTTTCAGACGCTCGGTGTTGGACAGAACGCGCTTGCGCATACGGATGCTCTCCGGAGTGATCTCGAGCAGCTCATCGTCGGAGATGAACTCGAGTGCCGCCTCGATGGACATCTGGCGCGGCGGAATCAGGCGCAGCGCATCATCCGAGCCGGATGCACGCATGTTGGTCAGCTGCTTCTTCTTGCAGACGTTTACAGCCATGTCCTCGCCGCGCGGGTTCTCGCCGACGATCATGCCTTCGTATACCATCGTGCCGGGGCCGATGAACAGCGGGCCGCGATCCTGTGCGTTGAACAGGCCGTAGCCGACAGCCTCGCCGGCCTCAAACGCGATCAGAGAACCGGTGGTGCGCTTCTGGATATCGCCCTTGTACGGCTGATAGCCGTTGAATACGGAGGACATAACGCCCTCGCCCTTGGTATCGGTCAGGAACTCGGTGCGGTAGCCGAACAGGCCGCGTGCCGGAATAATGAACTCCAGGCGCATACGGTCGGTGCCCTTCGGGTTCATGGAAACCAGCTCGCCCTTACGAGCGCCCATCTTCTCCATGATCGCGCCGACTGCATCGGCCGGAACGTCCGCGATCATGCGCTCCATCGGCTCACAGGTCTTGCCGTCGATCTCCTTGAGCAGTGCCTTCGGTGCGCCGACCTGGAACTCGTAGCCCTCACGGCGCAGGTTCTCGATCAGGATGGACAGGTGCATCTCACCGCGGCCGCAAACGCGGAATGCGTCGGTGGTGTCGGTTTCGTTTACGCGCAGGGATACGTCCTTTAGCAGCTCACGGAACAGACGCTCACGCAGGTGGCGGGAGGTAACGAACTTGCCCTCCTTGCCGGCGAACGGAGAGTCGTTGACCATAAAGGTCATCTCAACGGTCGGCTCGGAAATCTTAACGAACGGCAGAGCCTCAACGTGCTCGGGGTCGCACAGGGTCTCACCGATGGTTACGCCCTCGATGCCGGAGAAGCAAACGATCTCGCCTGCCTGTGCCTCCTCGATCGGCTGACGGCCCAGCTCCTCGATGGAGTACAGGGTAACCAGCTTCGCGTTGTACGGCTTGGTGTTGCCGTGGTAGTCGCAGACGGTAACCTGCTGACCTACCTTCATCGAGCCGCGCTCGATACGGCCGATGCCGATACGGCCAACGTACTCGTTGTAGTCAATAGAAGAAACGAGCATCTGGGTCGGGCCTTCGGTATCAACATGCGGCGCCGGAATGTGCTCGAGGATCTGCTCGAACAGCGGGGTCAGGTCCTTGCCCTCCACGTTCGGGGACATGGAAGCGGTGCCTGCACGGCCGGAGCAGTAAACAATCGGGCTGTCCAGCTGCTCATCGGTCGCATCAAGGTTGAGCAGCAGCTCAAGAACCTCGTCGCCGATCTCGTTGAGACGAGCGTCCGGACGGTCGATCTTGTTGATTGCAATGATGATCTTGTGACCGAACTCCAGTGCCTTCTGCAGCACGAAGCGGGTCTGCGGCATCGGGCCTTCTGCTGCGTCAACCAGCAGAACAACGCCGTCTACCATCTTGAGGATACGCTCTACCTCGCCGGAGAAGTCGGCGTGGCCCGGGGTATCTACGATGTTGATCTTTACGCCCTTGTAATGTACAGAGGTGTTCTTTGCCAGAATGGTAATGCCGCGCTCACGCTCGATGTCGCCCGAGTCCATGACACGCTCCTCTACCACCTGATTTTCGCGGAAAGCGCCAGCCTGCTTGAGCATCTGATCGACCAGAGTAGTCTTGCCATGGTCAACGTGCGCAATGATGGCGATGTTGCGTAAATCGTTACGGATCATATATTCTATTCCTCCATCAGCGGGATTATTTTCGTACAGAATTTATTATACCCGTTTTTTCGTTCATTTTCCACCTATTTTATCGTCAAAATTACGGCGATATATCCGCTCTAAATTGTAAAATATTTTACCGGACTGAGAAATCTCCCCATGTTTTCCGGTTGACGCAGGCTTACTCCTGCCGTACAATAAAGAAAAGACGCAAGCGTCTGATAAAAGGAAGGAGAATCTCTATGAACAAAATCGGAAAGGCAATGCTCTGCACCGTACTGACCGGCGCGATGGCAGTCGGCGCTGCAGGCGCGGCTGACCTTGGTTCCCTGTCTCCGCAGGGTGCTAAGGCGTATCTGAATCAGATCACCACCCTGCAGAACAAGTACGGCAAGGCCGCTGCTCGCACGGACGATGGCTTCAAGGGACTGCTGACCGGACTTTCCATGGCAAAGCTGGTGGATATGGACGGCGACGGCACGCCCGAGCTGTACTGTGGCGCAGGTCTGAACGGCCAGCATATGTATTCGTATGCGGATGGGAAAATCTACGCGCTGGATATTCCGGAGGGCGTGAGCAACTTTGGCACGGATGTTTCGCCGTGCGCGGATTTCTATGTTGACGACACGAAAGCCTATCTCGTGGACGGCCATGAGATCATGAACGGCTTCCCCGTCAAATATCTGACCAAGCAGGGCCGCAAGATCGTCACCGCGCTGACCTATACCGATGCCATCGACGACGATACTGGTAACCATATCTGTACGCTCAACGGCGAAAGCGTGACCTATCACGAGCTAAGTGCCGCACAGGTTGCCTTCACCAAGGGCATGACATGGGAACACTACTCCTTCTGGGAGAGCTCGTACAATGTGCCGGAGGTGCGCTCCGCCCGCGCATCGCTGACCGACACCATCACTTCCCTTCGCACGCTCACCAATCCGACTGCATATGTTTCCAGGCACAAGGTCGAGCTCAACGGTGCAAAGGTCAATCTTGCAGCCTATACCATCAACGGCAGCAACTATTTCAAGCTGCGCGACCTCGCCGCTGCCCTCAAGGGTCTGGACAGCGAGTTTGCGGTAACATGGAACGCCGCCCAGCAGCGCATCGACCTGACGAGCAGGACCGCCTATACCGCAGTCGGCGGCGAGCAGGCTGCCCTGCCCTCCGGCAATAAGGCTGCCACGCTCACGAACGCCTCCGTTTATTTGGACGGCAAGCCGCTGAATCTGACCGCCTACTCCATCGGCGGCAATAACTACTTCAAGCTGCGCGACCTTGGCGACGCGCTCGGCTTTTCCGTGGATTGGAACGCGAACACCATGACTATGATCTTGACTGTGAAATAAAAACAAAGGGGATTGAACAATGAAAAAAATCAGTAAAGTATTGCTCTGCGCGGCACTGACCGGCGCAATGGCTGTCGGCGCGGCAGGCGCGGCGGACCTTGGTTCGCTGACGCCGCAAGGCGCAAAGGCGTATCTGGATCAGATCGTAAAGCTGCAGAATCAGTATGGTAAAGCCCATTCCTATAACCGATTGAATCCGCATATCTGGAAAGGTCTTTGCTTGACTACTCTGATCGACATGGATAAGGACGGCATTCCCGAATTGTACTGCAGCGCTTCTACTGACGGTCAAAGCCTGTACACCTATGCAAACGGTCAGTTAAAGCAGCTTAACATTCCTAAGCAGGTTAGCAATTTCGGCACCGATTATTGCCCCTCTACCGAGTTTCAATTCGGCAAATCAAACATCTATCTTGTAGATGGGCAGGAAATCATGAACGGCGGTCCGGTCAGCTATTTGACCAAGCGCGGTGATGAAATCGTCAGTGACTTCACCTACATCAATTACCAGTTCACTAATAAGCCGATCTACAAGGTAAATGGACAGAGTGTTTCCCGGACGACCTTGGAAGCTTCCATTAAAAACTTTGAAAAAGATTTGACCGAAAAAAGCTATTGCTACTTTTCTGAGTGGACAACAAACTCCCCCAGCGGTACTGTTGCAAACACCATCACCTCCCTGCGTAAACTCACCAACCCGACCGCAAAGGTTTCCACCCACAAGGTAACGCTCAACGGCGCAAAGGCTGATCTGGCTGCGTACACCATCAACGGCAGCAACTACTTCAAGCTGCGCGATCTTGCGAAAGCACTCGACGGTCTGAACACCAATTTCGAGGTCAAGTGGAACGCGGCACATCAGCGCATCGACCTGACCAGCAAGACCGCCTACACCGCGGTCGGCGGCGAGCAGGCTGCCCTGCCCTCCGGCAATAAGGCCGCATCTCTCACGAACGCCTCCGTTTATCTGGACGGCAAGCCGCTGAATCTGACCGCCTACTCTATCGGCGGCAATAATTATTTCAAGCTGCGCGACCTCGGTGACGCGCTCGGCTTTTCCGTGGATTGGAACGCGAACACCATGACTATGATCCTGACCGTGAAATAAAAACACGCTGCACACAGCAAAAAAGCCACCGTTTCAAAGAAACGGTGGCTTTTTCATGCTCAAAACGAAATCTTACTGGTTTGCTTCGATGTAGTTTACGATGTCACCGATGGTGCTCATCTTAGCAGCTTCCTCGTCGGAAATCGTTACGCCGAAGTTCTCCTCGAGGTCCATCATCAGCTCTACAACGTCCAGAGAATCTGCGTTCAGATCCTCCTTGACCTTGGTGTCCATGGTCATGGTGGAAGCGTCAGCGTCAAACTTGTCTGCCAGGATCTCACATACCTTTTCAAACATGGGATTTACACTCCTTCATTACTTTCTTGATTTATTGTTCTGAAAACTCCGACTCTGCGGAATTTTTCATACCGTTTCTGCAGCATCGTGTCGATGTCCGGCTCAGCATCCAGCTCGGCAAGCTGGTCGCGCAGCGTGCGCGCCACATTGCGGATAAGCTGTGCGGAGGATGTGCCCTCCTGAATGATGCCTTCGATCATACCGAAGCTGTACAGGTCCTGCGCGGTGATATGCAGCGTGTCCGCTGCCTCCGCCTCGCGCTTGGGGTCCTTCCAGAGGATGGACGCGCAGCCGCGCGGCGAAATAACCGAATACAGGGCGTTCTCGAGCATGAGCACACGGTCTGCCACCGCCAGCGCCAGTGCGCCGCCGGAGCCGCCCTCACCCGTTACGATAGAGATAACAGGCGTTTTCAGCTCGATAAACTCATACAAACAGCGGGCAATGGCCTCGCCCTGACCGCGTTCCTCCGCGCCTACGCCGCAGAACGCGCCGCCGGTGTCAACAAAGTTGATGACCGGGCGGTGGAATTTCTCCGCCTGATGCGCGAGACGCAGGGCCTTTCGATAGCCCTCCGGGTGCGCCATGCCGAAGTTGGCGTCCATATTCTGCTCAATGGTGCGGCCCTTGCGGTGACCGATTACCGTCACCGGTGTGCCGTTGAAGTAGCCAACGCCGCCGAGGATGGCATGGTCGTCCGCAAAATAACGGTCGCCGTGCAGCTCGGTGAAGTCGGTGAACAGCTCATTGATATAGTCCGTGAGCATCGGACGCTTGGTATCGTGAATGATACGCATTTTTTCACTTGCGGGTTTGTTAATCACGACGCCACACCTGCCATTTCTTGCTCTTGGTACCGCAATGCAGTTTGAGCAGCTTTTCCAGCGTTTCTCTGAGTTGATTACGCGGAACTATTTTATCACAGAAACCGTGCGATAGCAAGAACTCCGAGGACTGAAAATCGTCCGGAAGGGTCTGGCCGATGGTTCCCTCGATAACACGGCGGCCGGCAAAGCCGATGGTCGTGCGCGGCTCCGCGAGGATAATATCGCCGAGCATGGCGAACGACGCGGTAACGCCGCCCGTGGTCGGGTCGGTCAGCACGGTGATATACAGCAGTCCGGCATCCGAGTGACGGCGCGCCGCCGCGGACACCTTGGCCATCTGCAGGAGCGAGAACATGCCCTCCTGCATGCGCGCACCGCCGGAGCAGGTGAACAGCACGACAGGCAGACCCTTTTCGGTCGCGTACTCGAACAGGCGGGTCAGCTTTTCACCGACGACCGAGCCCATGGACGCCATCATAAAGTGGCTGTCCATCACGCCGATCGCGGTCTCCACGCCGCCGATCCTGCACACGCCGGTCTTGACCGCGTCCGGCATGCCGACCTTTTCAGCCAGCTCTGCCGTTTTTTCTGCGTATCCCGGGAAGTGGATCGGGTCCGCCGGTGCCAGATTTGCGTACAGCTCCTCAAAGCTGTCCTTATCCGCGATCTGACGGATGCGTGTGCGCGCGAGCAGTCGTCCGTAGCGTCCGCAGTGCGGGCACACATACAGATTCTTGCCGTAGGCATACGCCTTCAGTTCTGCGCCGCAGCCCTTGCAGGTTACGACCTTGGCCGCTTCGTCCTCCTGCGGTTTCATTTCCATAGAGGTCTCGCGTGTTTTTTGAAACAGGTCGATCAGACCCATGCGTAACTCCCCTTTCACTGTTAAGATCAATACCGCGTGATTGTTTACAATCATGCGGTATCACCTCTTGAATCCTGCAGATTAACAGTCTGCGGATTGCAAAAATCTGCAGATTGCTCAAACTTCTTCGGATTCAACTATACTTGCGCTAAATCTATTATACCATAATAAATGATTTAGTCAAAATCGCCGTCTGCGATGGAATTAACATTAAAGTTTGCTTCCACAAACGCCTTCGAGCACAGGATGTGCATCTGATAGTCGGTTGCGGTCACAACGCCCTCAAACAGCATCTCCGCGAGGGCACGGCGCATGCGAACGATGGCCTGCTCACGGTCGGCGCCGTAGACGATCAGCTTGCCGATCATGGAATCATAAAACGGCGGAACAAAATAGCCGGGATACACGGCGGTTTCAAACCGTACGCCCGGTCCTCCGGGAATGTGCAGAAATTGGATCTGGCCGCAGCTTGGGCGGAAACCGTGAGCAGGATCCTCGGCGTTGACACGGCACTCGATTGCGTGGCCCTTTAATTGAACGTCTTCCTGAGAAAAGCTCAACTCGATTCCGGCCGCCACCCGAATCTGCCACTGAACCAAATCGATGCCAGTCACCATTTCAGTAACAGGATGCTCCACCTGAATTCTGGTATTCATCTCCATAAAGTAATACTGTCCGGAATGATCATACAAAAATTCAATTGTTCCTGCACTTTCGTATCCTGCCGCCTTTGCAGCAAGGACCGCAGATTTACACATCTTTTCTCTGGTCTCTTCGGACAATACCGGAGACGGTGCTTCTTCTAATACTTTTTGATTTTTGCGCTGCAATGAACAGTCTCTCTCTCCCAAATGGATCACATTACCAAAATGATCGCCAAGCACCTGTACTTCAATATGTCTGGCATGTTCGATCACTTTTTCCATATACATCTGATCGTCACCAAAAGCTGCTTTCGTCTCGCTTTGTGCTGCCTCAAATGCCTGATCCAGTTCATCTTCAGTACGCACGATGCGGATTCCCTTGCCGCCACCGCCGGCAGATGCCTTGACCATAACCGGATATCCCAGCTTTCCTGCCACCTCGTGCGCCTGCTCTCTGTCAGCAACAACACCATCGCTTCCCGGAATAACCGGTACGCCGGCACGGATCATCATTTCTCTTGCATTGGATTTATTGCCCAATGCATCAATAACCGATGGTGCCGGACCTATAAACTTAATATTACATTCTTCGCACATTGCCGCAAATGTACTGTTCTCTGACAGAAAACCAAATCCCGGATGAATTGCCTGCGCCTTAGTCTCTACAGCAGCCGTAATGATATTTGGCATATTTATATAACTGTCTGCCGCCTTGGCAGAACCGATACATACTGCTTCACCTGCAAGCTGCGTATGCAATGCCTCCCTGTCAGGCTCCGAAAAAACAGCAACTGTTTTGATTCCCATTTCCCGACAGGCACGAATTATCCGCACCGCAATCTCTCCTCTGTTTGCGATCAATATCTTATCAAACATCTGCTCCTCCAATCACTCAACATTTCTACGATCTATTATCCGAGTTTTGATCCATTCTCTCTGTCAAACTATCAGCCAATCATAAAAATAATTTCTGCCTGTGCAGCAACCTTGTCACCAACATATGCAGTTCCAACACCGATTCCGGCATTACGTTTTAATTTTTCAATGGAAACTTCCAAACGAAGTACATCTCCAGGTACAACTTTCTTTTTGAACTTTGCATTTTTAATGCCGCCAAAATATGCCGTCTTACCCTTAAATTCATCCATAGACAAAATAGCTACCGCTCCGGCCTGCGCCATTGCTTCTACGATCAACACACCCGGCATCACCGGTTCCTGAGGAAAATGACCTCTGAAAAAATCCTCATGAAAGGTCACACATTTATATCCTGCCGCAAACTCTCCCGGCTCATAGTCCTCTATGTAATCTATAAGAAGAAACGGATGTCTGTGAGGAAGAATCTCTTCAATTTCTTTAATTTCCA
>OLRY01002570.1_pt1 | contig 11928 bp, 7 predicted proteins | sample 1672541 | NCBI WGS metagenome assembly OLRY01 (sample SAMEA3136697, study PRJEB25190) | human gut metagenome | biome: human gut; feature: human-associated habitat; material: faeces | place: Austria | collected 2013
TTTGGGGCATGGCATACATTGCTTTCGTCAGAATACCAGCCAGCGCATGGTTCTCAGTTGATGAAATTACCATGCGGTAGGTGAATGTAGGCTGTTCCAGCAGAGTATATGTCATGGTGCCCGTAGTGTCACTGTTCACAAACGCCTGTGCCATGTAATAGTAGACGAAGGCAGCATCTGCTTTACCCTTACGGACAGCTTCCATCATTTCCTGTCGGGTACTGCACATCAGTTTTTCTGCACCGGGTGCCATTGCATCTTCAATTGAATTTGATACTGTCTGGTCAACAGTAGTAACAACATTAATTTTTCCATCAAAGTCACGCCGTGTTACCCTTGCCAGCTGCATCGTAATGAAAGGTGCAGTAATCCCCCATTTTTTCGTCTCAGCATAGTTATCTGTTTCCAGGCGCGCATCGATGCTTATATCTGTGGTTTCCTTATTTTTCTGATAAGCAATATACTCATCTCTGGTGGCAGGTGTAAGAAACTCATAGGAAATCCCGGCATAGTCTGCAATTTTCCGGAAGTAATCCGGGATAATCCCCTTCATCTCACCATTTTCATTATAAGAATATGGATAACGGGTCGGATCACACAGAACATGAAGCGGGTTGTCCTTGGAATACTGTGAAATAATACTTTTTTCTTTCTTGGTATATTCCAGATTCTTAGTTTCTATGCTTTCATAATTTTTATTATGAAGTGTCGTTTTCCAGTCACCCTCAACTGCATTCATCTGGTCGATTGCATAATTGATCTCATTCAGCAATTCTGTATTACCTTTTTTAACCATGACATAGAAATCGCTGCTGTCAAATTTATCCACGATACGCTCATTGTTTGTTTTTCTCAGAGAACTAGCAGCAATAGCATCAACATTTCCACTCTGAAGAGCTTCCTCCATTTCTGCTGTCGTATCAAAATAAAATGGATCATATGTAAATCCTTTGTTGCCTGCAAAATCCGCAAAACTCTTTATCTCGGAGCTTCCATTCAAAAATGCCACACGCATACCGTTGTAAGTACTGTAATTGCCATCCACAATCGTGCTGTTGTCACTGCGGACGGTCAGAATCCCATTATTGGTTCCGATCGGACGTGAAAAATCAAACTTTTCTTCTCTTTCCTGTGTTTTGCGGGGAGATGTTACCATGTCGATCTCGCCATCTTCAAGCATCTGCTGCATATCATCCCAGCTCTGATCGTATCCGACATATTCGTAATCTACATCCCAATAACGGGCCATCAGCCGAAGGAAATCATAGCCATAACCGCTGCGGTTCCCCTCTTCATCCATCATATGGTATCCATCCATGGCAAAGAAACCGACTTTGACAGTTTCATGCTGCGAACTGTCCTCGGCTGCATATGCAGTCTGGGGAGAAAATATCATACACACGCATACAAAAGCCAGTAATACTGCCACATATTTCTTTGCTCTCGAAATCATATTAAATCTCCTGTCTGTCTGTCAAATATATTTCTCTATACATCTCCTTGTTAACCTCCTGTTTTAATAAAATTGCACTGCCGCATCAAATCCATTTGTCCTGTTCCGTGACCTGCGGTTCGGTACCCCCCCCCACCAGATTTTATGCTTCTGATCGTCTTTTCCAGCACCTTCATCTCAACCGGTTTTGAAACATGTGCATTCATGCCAGCCGCAAGGGAATGCTGAATGTCTTCTGAGAATGCATTGGCAGTCATGGCAATAATCGGAATCGTCTTTGCCAGTTTATGGGAACTTCTGCGGATTGCCTTCGTTGCCTCATAACCATTCATAACAGGCATCTGCACATCCATCAGGATCATGTCATAATCACCTGGAGCAGACTGTTCAAATGCTTTCAAAATCTCTTCGCCATTTTCACAGATGGTACATTCCGCACCTTCAATCTTTAACAGTTCTGTCAGGATCTCTGCGTTCAACTCATTATCCTCTGCACACAGGAATCTCATTCCTTGAAGGATATTACCATCCTGTTTATCTGTTTCTTCTTGTGCCGCCAGAGCAACTGTTCTATCCTCTGCAATTTTCAGATCCATGAGAACCTCAAAACAGCTTCCCTGTCCCAATTCACTGTCCACGTCAATGGTCCCTCCCATTGCCTCAACCAGGTTCTTAGCAATCGCCATTCCAAGTCCGGTTCCCTGTATTTTGTTTGTAAGGGAACTTTCCGCACGGGTAAACGCATCAAAAATTGTATCCTTGAAATCTGCCGACATTCCCATACCATTATCGCTAACTAAGAAACGGTACTTTGCATAGACAGATGACTTTGTCTCACATTCTTCTACAAAGAACTGAATTTCCCCACCTTCCTGGGTATACTTCACTGCATTGGAAAGCAGGTTGCTGAAAATCTGCATCAGATGAACCTGATCCCCATTCACCCACTCATGCTGAATATTTTCTTTTATGATTGTAAAGGTCTGCTGCTTTTCATATATTTGAGAATGAAATATAGTGTCGAGTTCCTGCATAAAATCCAGAATAGAAAAGTCAGAATACTTGAAGACTGTTTTTCCTGCCTCAATCTTACTCATATCCAGAACATCATTAATAATTCCTAACAGATGCTGTGATGAAATATCTATTTTATCTGCATACTCTATAACTTTTGCTTTATTACCTGCATCATGTCTGATCAAAGACGTGATACCAATGATTGCATTCATAGGTGTACGAATATCATGTGACATATTAGACAGGAAATCCGTTTTCGCCTTATTTGCATTTTCAGCTGTCTGTAAAGCCTCTGTTGCAACGTTCTTTGCCTTTTTCAGTTTTTGATTGACTACTTCCATTTCCTTCATTGTTTGTAAATGAAGTTCATTATTTCTTTTTTCATATTCTGCTTTTTGATCTGCAAGACTAAGTCTGGAAATACTGTAGAATAATCCGGCAAAAAGTAAAAATATAAAACCTGCCATGAGTATTGTTGTAAACAACACCGTTTTCTGGTAATCCCTCAGCACATTGTCAACAACTCCCTTTGCCACAATGCATACCAAAATGGTGTTGTTGCTTTCTATCGGGCAATACCCCAGATAATAGGGGTTCTGTTTTCCCAAAAGTGCAACTCCGGATTCTCTGTTATCAAACTTCTTTTTGAACAAATCAGCCTCTTCTTCTGTAATAGCCTGTTCCCCTTTTAAATGTTTTAACAAAGAATAATTACGCAGGTATTTATCTCCACTCTGGTTCGTATACGTAATATTTCCGTCATGATCCAGCATGAACAAATATGCTTTCCCATGATAACCTTTCAATTTTAACATGGAATCCAGTTTCGAATGATCATACACAGTTCCAATTGCCGTATAAGTTTCTCCATTGATAGTGTATTCCTGACATGGAATCGCAACCAGATAACCGTCTTTTTTCTTCTGATCATAATCAAGACGCACCAGTTTTCCAATATTGTATCCGTTCTTTAAGTCCAGCAGAAGTTTACTTGGCATATCAATCCGCATTTTTGTTCCACCTGCTGATATTGCCTGACCATTTTCCTGAAGGAATATAAGTGTACTTTCCGATTCTTTTTCCCATGCTTCAAAGAAACTTTTGTTCACATCCGTTTCAAGAGACAGCTCCCTCTCATGAAGTAAAAATTCCTCAACCAACTGCAGCTGGTTGTAGTATCCACTCACTTGAAGATCATAGGTCTGCTGTATCTGTTCAACAACAGCTCCCATACTGCTTTTTCCATTTTCGCTGATATACTTGCTAGACTTACTTATAAGATACTTTATACAAACTAAGCTTAAAAGAATAATAAGTAGTATAAGCAACAGTCTTGTTATTTTTTTTCTTTTATTTACCGTTTGTTCTATCTCCACTTTTACTGTTCAACCTCTATATAGTCTTCCGGTGCTGACGGCTGCTGTCCTTTTGACATTGCTTCGATCCATGCACTTGATAATGTTGTATCTTTAAGCTGCTCAATCTCACATTTCGGATTTATTTTTTTCAAAACAGACATTGTGGTGTCTGTAAGAAGAATAGAGTATTCCTTTTCTTTGTCTATTTTCTTATCATTAACTGTCAAGTCCTTTAATGAAAATCCACTTTCCGCTTGATTGACGATAATTTTCATACCGGATGCAATTGGTAATTCGTATTTATTGGTTACATAAAAATTCTCATCAGCTTCGACAAGATAATTTTCCACGAGTTCACAAACCTGTTTACCATTGATTTTTGCAACATATAATGCTGTATCTGAACTCTTCGCTGTCATCATGCCAACCCGGCTATTGGTGCATTCTCCTTTGTACATAGAAGAAGTGAAATAATAATATGGTGCCAGAGCCAGCTGTGCATCATTTTCTTCTCTGATCGTAGTTAAAATGGAAGATGCTGCATCACGGCCATTTCTATCGTTCAGTGAAATGGAATATTCATTTTCAAAATTCACCATTGCTTTTTCTTCTGGATCTTTACGATTCATTACACTGCGCAAAGTATCATAAGCCTGCGTTTCATCCATTTCCCCTGACAGTAATCCGTGAACAGCCTCAAGACTTGCATCAAATGATTTTTGAGCGGAATATCGGATATAAACAGCATTATTGTTAATTTCCTCTTCCAGTCCAGGCACATCCTGCATCATGGTTGGAACATCTGTATTCAATGAAATAACACCGCTTCCATCCGCAATCAGCTTTTGCCCCTCTTCTGAAATCATACAATCCAGCACATCCAGCGCAGTATCCAGTTTCTCCCGGTCTTTTTCCAGGTTGTTGTTAAATGCAATGTTTAATGACGGAGTCATGTACACATAGGATTCATTCGATGTCTGTGAAAAGTAAGGAATACGGATCAGCTCCGCATCCATCTGTTTCTGCAGCTGCTGCATAACCGTCGGATGTCCATGAAACATTGCTGATTTTCCTTCGACAAACATCTGGGTTCCTGTATCGATGTCAATATTGATATCTTCTTTACCAAAGTGCGAGTCCTTAAGAAACTGACTGGTTTCTGAAAAAATACGTTTCCATAATACATCATCAAACTTTACTTCATCCGCTGCAGTCTCTGCACCGTTTCGCCATTCAATACCATCCAGGTTTGTAAACTCACCGATTGCTGCAGCCTGGATGATTTCATTATTAGACCAGTCTTCACCAAGATCCATGGAATACGGTTTTATGCCATTATCATAAAACTGCTGACAAGCCTGTATATATTCCTCATAATTTTCCGGAATCTTAATTCCATACTGATCAAACAGTGTTTTGTTGGCAATGATCGTCTGCGGAATACCACAGATTGGCAGCCACTGGATTTCATCCTCCGCATTCTTATAATATTGCACCGCATAAGAATAGTACTTGGAAACAACATCATAAGAAGCAAAATCCATAAGATAAGGCTGTAAGTCCTGTGCATCTGTTCCAGAAAATCGACGTACTGTTATGATATCCGGTAATTCATCATGTTCTTTAAAATAACTGTATAAATCGGTATCATTGTTACCAATAATAAATTCAATATCCTGATCAGGAAACTGTTCATGGATATAGGGTGCAATATTTTTCATCAAACGATTTTCCCACAGATAAATTGTAAGATGATCATCGTTTTTAGATACTTCTTTCTTTGACTGGCCACATCCAGACAAGACAGCAGTTGCTACAAGTACACCTGACACAACTGCTAGCAGACAACGTTTTGCCTTTTTCATACTTTACCCCTTTCTTTCCTGATAAAATCATTATTGTTACGTCTGTGAAATAACTCCATAAAAAAGCACTGTCAGACAGACAGTGCACCTCATTTTATGCAACTGGCTGCCATTTTAAAGGCCCTGTAGCTTTGCGTCCCAGACTTTCATCTGGTTTGCCAATTTCCTTATTATAGCTTTTAAACTTATGCAAAAAACTGGTTTTATTATACTATAGCGCTCTACTGTACACAAGAAAAACATTACCGTTTTAACGCCCGAAAACAAAAAAAGAACAGCCGATACATATACTCGAACTGTTCTTCTACTTCCGAAGTCCACGAAGCATTGACATTACTGTTTCCTGCTCATTTGTATTCAGATCGTTCCATATCCTTAAAATTTCTTCCTGCTCTTCTGTCAGATTCTCTGAATTACTTTCCTGAAAAAACTGCGATAATGTCACGCCCAAAGCTATACATATTTTTTCAAGTGTGATCAGCGACGGCAGGTTTTCCTGCGCCATGATTCTTCCCAGTGACGACTGGGAAATTCCCGACAGTTGCGATAATCTGTATTTACTGATATTACGCTTTTCACATAAAGATGTTATTTTATCCGCAATATACTTCTCTATCTGCAAGTAACTATACCTCATTTCCGCTATTACATGTTCTTATTGTACCTGTAATAATAGAAAAATATTAGTAATCAACTTTGCAAGTATTCATTCCCATTATAGGAAGTATACCGGTAAAAAAAATATAAAGATACTTTCGTTTCCGCAAAAGTCATTTTCGCTTATATCGTTTTTATAATAGCACAGACAGTTATGTTTGTCACATAAAAGTTTGAAACCTCAAACAAAAAAATAAGCCTGCCGTCATCCGCAGATTTCTCTACAGACAACAGCAGGTCCATTCCCTATTTCTTCAACATTTCATTCACCCGTTTCTGCACTGCCCCATAATCATATCCCGCAGCCTGCAGTTTCTTCTTCCTGTTCGCGCCGTTCCCCCACTTTCCGGCAATAACTTCCTTTGCCACAGCTTCCACACTCTTTTTCCCACTGCCTTTCACCAGCTCATTCACCTTCGCCTGCACTACCCCATAATCATATCCTGCAGCCTGCAGTCTCTTCTTTCTGTCCTCACCGTTCCCCCACTTTCCGGCAAGCACTTCCTTCGCCACAGCTTCCACACTCTTCTTTCCTGTACCGGTATTCCCGCCGGTTTCATTCGCAGCCTTCTCATACCGCGGAGCCGCATACCCGCGGATATATCCCCATCCCAAAGGGAGCACCCTTTTGTCAACCTTTTCACCCCGGTTACCTTCAATAGCAGTTACCATTCCGCCGGAAACCTTCTCCACAAAACCGATATGATCACTATACCCGTCATTCGGCTGTGCTGCCTTATCCCAGTTATAGACAATCACATACCCCGGCTCCGGCGTGATGGTGCCATCCTCAATCCAGATCCCCAGCTTTTTAAAAATCTTCACATGCTCCTCAACGCCGCACTCCCTGCCGATCAGCTCACTGCATCCTGCCCTGATTCCTGCAGCAGACACACAGGTGTCACACCATTCATCTGAATACTGCACCGCATATCCTCTGGGAAGCGGCTTCACACTGTTATACAGATCAATGATCTCCTTAAACTTTCCATTGGCCTCACTGAACCCCAGCCAGCCCCTCATCACATCCAGAACGCTCTCTGCTGTCTTTGCCATAGTCTCTCTTCTCCCTTCATCAAATCTTGTCAGTTCATACTGACGGATCACCTTCATGCAGTTCTCTACATAGGAAAAAGAAGTGGCATACCCGTCAGCACGGATGGTTTCCAGATACTCATGCGGATCCCGGATTCCCTGCAGGTTCCGGTACCGTTCCAGCTGGATAAACTCAAAATACCCCTTTACGCCCTCTTCCATGGAATCAAACACCCGGAAATTATCACGGATGGAAGTCAGCATCCCTTCCCTGTATTCTTCCTGTGTACGCATATTTACAGACCTGCCAGTCCATCTGGTGCCGCATTTCAGTCCAAAATAGTTATGGTACTGACTGGCCAGCCGGCTCTCACCCCATCCGGATTCCAGCACTGCCTGTGCGATCACAGGCGAGTACACCAGAATCCCATACAGTCCTGCATACTTCTTCACATACCCCGCAATATCTGCGATAAATTTCTCCCTTGCAATCCTCATTCCCCATCACTTCCTTCCCCTCTGTCATGCAGCTGTTCCAGCACCTCCTTCATCTTCTGCGGAATCGGCAGTCCCAGATGCCCTGCATTCTCCAACAAACTCACACCCTCATTGGAAATATAGAAAAAGATCACCGCTGTCCTCAGCACGGATCCGTTCCCGATCACAGCCACATCCAGAATGTTCGCCATTCCCACCATCAAAAAGATCAGCACCTTCCTGCAGATTCCCCGGAATCCCACCTCACTGGAAAGCGTATGGTCCGCAAAAGCACACATCACCCCGGTCAGGTAATCGATCACCACAAAAGCGATCAGGGCATACAGAAGTCCGTCACAGCCTCCCATAAACCAGCCCAGCCATCCGCCTACAGCCATAAAAACCATCTGAATAAAGTTCCAAAATTCCTTCATGCCAGAATCCTCCTCCCATGAAAAAAGCAGCTCCCATTTCTGAGAACTGCCGTAAATAAGTTTTCTATCTTCATGCCTTGCGGCAGAAAGACCTACATTGTTTCCTCCGTCAGCGTATACGTGATCTTCATGGTCTTGTCCGTATTCTTCACCACTGCTGATGAAAGATTATTGATACTTGCCAGATAGGGCGTCAGAAGGTAAGCACACCTGTGCTCCTTCCCGTAACTGCCGCCCCACATAAACACAAAGTTCTTATACTGGAACAAAGGCGTTGCCATGGCCTCAAACCTTGCGCTCCCCTGTGTCTTGATCACCCTGTCATCCGCCGTGATCTGGAAATCCCCTGCCACGATCATGTCACCGAGAAGCGTCATATACACCTCACAGGAACCGGCCTCGCCAAGAGATTTCAGCTTGGAAGTAAAGCCCAGCGGGATCAATGTCACATCCGCTGAATTTGCAGTATTGATCTTATAAACTCCCTTTTTATCATAGGAAGACACATACAGATATCCCTTCCTCACACAGCATTTTACATTCCGCTCCGGATAGGAACCATCCTTTGCCCTTGTGCCCACTTCCGACAGCTTCGCCTTGGACAGTGTCCAGCTTCCCTCCGTAAAGGAATAATCCTTTTTGGAGATCCGGATCCACGCCATCTTCGCATCCCCGGAAGCATTCGGCTCATTGGAAAATCCATACCAGTATCCGTCATGCCCGTCCATAAATTCCCCGTACTTCGTATAATCCCCCAGGAACGTAAAGCTTTCCGTTGTCAGTGTCTGTTCCTCCAGTACGGTATACGTGGTATCATCCAGCTTCTCATTCAGCCCGATGTTAAACACCGGGATCCTGATCTTCGTAATGGTCACACTGGAAGTCCCAAAGGTAATGGAATACAGCAGGTTCTTTTCAAAATCCAGTTCCACTGCCTCAAACAGTGTCATCTGCTTCGCCTTCGGGATATCCCCGATATCCACCTTTTTCAGAAGCAGAAATGTGCTGGCATCCCCTGCCGCACTGCCAAAAGCATTCTGCCCGCCCAGGGCACTGGTCAGTGCCACAGCTGCAATATTCCCGTTTCCCTGGCTGGAAGTGAACTCCCACACAAACTTATATCCATTGTCCAGTTTCTTGCTCTCCGTCTGGTTCAGGCTTCCCCTCGCCACATTGGAACCGGAATTAACATTGTTGGAAGCATAAGCCACCGGCAGGTTCTTCCCCTGCTCGTAAATATGATCCGCCTTTTCTTCCAGCACTGCCGGAAACAGCAGGATCCCGCCGATCATGTTCGGGCAGATGGGAAGCAGCGTCCCGTTCCACAAAACAGAATTGTCATACTCCCCGCTGGCTTTCAGATAAATCCCCATGGGATTCAGCCCCAGAATATTATTCACTGCCTCCGTGATCATGTTCGTCTCCTGAACTGTCTCCACCGCACCCGTATTCGTATCGGTCAGTTCAATGACCATCTCGCCTTTTAATCTCATCACACACCCTCCATTTCTACCGGCCTGCAGAAACCGCTGATTCCCGCTCTCTCAGCAAAATACACCTCAAAGCCTCTGTTCACCGTCTCCTTCATCTGCATGGACAGTTCTTCCCGGAATCCATTTACATCCAGGCCTCCGCCAATGGCAAATCTCGTGGTATAATCTTCCACCTCAAGCTTTCCGTCCCAGGCTTCCCCTGCAGCCATAGCCTGCCCGCTGACAGAAGCAATGCAGTCTCCCACATCAACCGTCCCGCTTCCATTCTCCATCCAGAGATACACATTGAACGTATTCGTATAGTTGGCAACGATCTTTTCAATAGGATAATACAGCGACAAAATATGCTTCCCTGAATGCCAGGTCTCCACCGGACAATGCTCCATGATCTCCTCATTGTTAAATTCAAAGACCACATGGCAGACCGCCTGTCCATCCTCCTGCCACTTCACCGGCAGGCTCACATCCACAGAAACCTCCGAACCACTCCCTGATCCTGCATCCGCTCCGCCGGAAGTATCATCCGCACTTCCAGTTCCAATGCCGCTTCCGCCCGGAAAGGGAATCACCACAGTCCCGGAAGCCTCCGCAGACCGTTCCACCGGATCCGCAGCCACATCCACAACAACCTGTGCAAAGAACTGCATATGGTTCTCTTCGGAAGAAGCAAACTGGATACTGACCAGCTTCACCCTGGTCTGCCCGATCTCATGCGCGGAAGCATTGGTAAACGTATGGATCCCGATCTTCCCAGTCTTCGCATTATCTTCAATCTGGTTCAGCAGCCCCGAAATATTCTTGTCATTCCTTGACTTTGCCTGAGCCAGCCTCGGGTTCTTCCCCACACATTTCAGGCTCTGCTTTCCCCCGATCTTCTGTCTGATGGAAGTGATGCAGGTAATCTGTCCCTCATCCGCCTGTCCTCCTGTAAATGTCAGCACATCCCCCGGATCCAGGGCAGGGTTCCCGATAGTATCCGAATCAAAAGGCACATACCGGATCACGGACAGATCTGTCAGGATATTCCTGCACAACATCTCTCTGGTCTCCTTTAACCCAAACTGCAGAAGCGGATTCACTCCCAGATTCATAGTCAGCCCGTTATCCGGATCCAGCGCATAATACTCCGCAATCTGCGTCTGCTTATTCGTGGAACTCACCGCCGTGTACCTGGTGATAAAATCCGAAAAACTGGAAGAAAAACGGTGTCTCTGCTCCACCTTCATCACAGGATCCTTCCCGTACTTTCTCAGTTCCAGCTTTCCCTCCCTGTTAATAATAAAGAAACCTCCCAGAACCTGTGCCACATAAAACAGCACATCCCGGCAGGTCTCAATATCATTTTCAGTATAAACAGAAATCGTCACCCCGCCATTCGGCATGGCATCAATCTCCGCCCTCTTATTCGCAAACTCCACCTTGCACCGCTTACAGCACAGGGCAATAAAATCATAAGCAGTCCCCACAGTCTCAAATCCATTGAAACTCTTATCAAACCGCAGCATAAAATCATAGGCTTTCAGTTCCAGACACTTCGCCAGACGGTTCGCCTCACTGACCTCAAAAACTCCCATCGGCACATCTTCCACCGAATCATCCGCCAGCACCAGATGAAACACCAGCGTCACCTGAGCATCCTCCAGCGTGTACCTGTCAATATCACTCAGAAGCGTGATCCCCATCTCCGCCGCATACACCGTCCCCAGCTCAATCTCCGTACTTCCGCAGCACTGCCTGGAAATATACCCGGAACCCTTCACAATCTCCTTCGCCCCGAACTCATACGTCATTCCGCCTCTGGTAACGATCGTACCCGTCCAGTAATATTTTCTTGTATTGCTCTTCACAGCTCTCAGAAACCCATCCGATACCGGATACATCCCGCCACCTCCATTTCCCCACGAAAAAAGCACCAGCCAACTCAATGACTGATGCTGTGTTATGTTATTGTTTTTCACTACAACCTGGAATTTTCAAATTAGTCTTTGCAAATAACCTTTGAACCTTCACCATCGATTACAATTCCCTGACGGTTGTTAATTGGGCATAGATTCAAATCCGAAAATTCAGTCATTATTTTCTCAGTAACTTTCTTAAATGGTGCTGTAAGATAATGCGGAAGAACATAGAAATCAATCA